>Ga0153921_1001065_pt1 | contig 12817 bp, 10 predicted proteins | sample TSNJ005MetaG_FD_104691 | JGI IMG/M metagenome (GOLD analysis project Ga0153921, IMG submission 104691) | Attine ant fungus gardens microbial communities from New Jersey, USA - TSNJ005 MetaG | ecosystem: Host-associated > Fungi > Mycelium > Unclassified | place: USA: New Jersey, Brendon T. Byrne... | reverse complement strand
GGGTGCTGCCTTGACCGGGCCGTCGGAGCGCCGTGCACGGCAAGGGCTCTCGCGCACGTTTCAACATCCGCAGCTCGCGGCGGAACTCGACGCCGTCGACAACATCATCCCGGGACTGTACGGACACAAGATCACCTCACCTCTGCACTCGCTGTGGTGGGCGATCAAAGGACCTTTCGAGAACTGGGACCGGACAGCGCAGCGGGCCCGGGAGATTGCTGCGCGATACTCGGTCGCCGACGTCGAGAGTGCTTGCGGGGATCTCAGTTTGGGCGCGCAGCGTCTGGTCGAGGTGGCGCGGGCGATGGCGACCGAACCCTATGTTCTCCTGTTGGACGAACCGTTTGCCGGCGCGGATCACGACGGCATCGCTGCCATCTCCGGTGCCGTGCGATCGATTGCCGCGCAGGGCAAAGGAGTAGTCCTGGTCGATCACAACGTCGATCTCATCGCGGCGCTCGCCACCAAGATCGTGCTGCTCAATTTCGGATCAGTGGCGTTCTACGGACCACCGCAGGAGTGCTTGGCCAGCGACGCGATGCGAGAAGTCTATTTCGGTTCCGAATACGAGGAAGGCGCCTGACATGCTCGAACTCGACAGAGTCACAGTTCGATACGGATCCGCTGTCGCCGTCCGGGAAGTCTCCCTTGTCGCCCCCGCCGGTGAAGTGACAGCGATCGTCGGGCCGAACGGTGCAGGCAAGACCAGCTTGGCGGGATCCATCTACGGCTCGGTTCCCGCCACCGGGACAATCAAATTCGATGGTCGAGAGATCCAGAAATTATCGGCACTGGATCGTGTCCGCAGCGGATTTGCCTACGTTCCCCAAGGCAGGCAACTGTTCATGCGAATGTCCGTTCGCGAGAACCTACGCGTCGGCGCAGACCTGCTGGGATTGAAAGCCGAAGCCGTGGAAACAGCTTTCGAGAGGTTCCCGATCCTGCGTGAACGCTCCGAGAGTTATGCCGGGGTCCTCAGCGGTGGTGAGCAGCAGATGTTGGTTCTGGGGCGGGCCCTTCTGGAAACCCCGAAGGTGTTGCTCCTCGACGAGATGATGACAGGACTGGCACCGAAAATCGTCGCGGAGCTGCGAGCGCTGGTCGGGGGTCTGGCCGCCGAGGGTGTGACCGTCATCGTGACGGAACCGGCACTTACTGCACTGAAATCGGTTGTCGACCGCGGATATGTCATGCAGCGCGGCGAACTCGTCCGCGAATGCGATTCCGCAGCGACACTGGACAACGCGTACAAACAATCGATGGGCGTACTCAGCGCCGACGGGAGATGATCGACGATCATGCTTGAAACGAAGACACTCGACTTCACCGTCGGTGAATTCGCCACGAATCCGGACCGGTTCGCCGGCGTCAGCATCAGCGAAATGGTCAGGCATTGGTCTGAGACCATCCCGGACGAAACCGCCTTTGTCACTCCGGAATCGAGGGTGTCGTGGAAACAGTACGACGCGGCTGCCGATGCGATCGCGTCGGCGCTGGATCTAGCTGGTGAGGGATACGGACATGTAGCCGTGTTGCTCCCCGACACCGCTGTATTCCATGCGGCTCTCTGCGCAGCATTTCGTACCGGCCGCGTCGCGGTCGGAATCGGTTCGCGCTCGGGCATTCGCGAGATCTCTCATCTGATCGCCCGCTCGGAAGCCTCCGTACTCGTCACCACTCGCACGCTGCGCGGCGTCGATACCGCCGAACTCGTGGCGAGTCTGCGGGCAGAGCATCCCGGACTGGACGTCGTCTTCGCCGACGAACGCGCCGACGTGAGTTTCGAACGCGTGAGTGCAAACGGCGAACTCATCTCGTTGCCGGTCGAGCTAAAGCAGTTCCCCGCAACCAGTCCGTGTTTTGTCACGTCAGCCGTTTCGATGCTGAACTCGACGTCCGGCACAACGGGCCTACCCAAACTGGTCACACAAACCGAGGATCGTTGGGTTGGTTTCTCCGAGATTGCCGCCGAGGCGGCGGCGATCGGTCCGGATGAGGTGTTCCTCGGCGCGGTTCCGGCACCTTTCGGATTCGGCCTCTGGACTTCGCATTTCCTGCCGGCGCTACTCGGTGCTCGCAATGTCGTCATGGAACGCTTCGACGTTTCGGTGATGATCGAGTTGATCGAGCGCGAACGGGCGACTGCTTTGAATTGTGTGAGTACACAATTCAAGATGCTGTTGCGTTCGGAGGCCGCGGAATCGGCCGATCTCTCGTCACTTCGTTTCATGTTCACCGGTGGTGAAGCCGTGCCGTATTCGGAGGCACTGGCCTTCGAACAACGTACCGGAGCGGCTGTCCTGCAGTTCTACGGATCAAACGAAACCGGCGCCGTCTCGGTGACGACGGTTTCGGACGGTTCCGATACCCGACTGAAGACGTGCGGCCACGTCATCGATCGCATGCAAGTTCGTGTATTCGACGATGCGGCAAAGGAAGTGACCGGCTCCGTCCGTCGCGGTCAGCCTGCGGTCAACGGCCCGCTGATGTGCCAGGGTTATTGGGGCGACGTCGATGCAAACGACGAGTTGTACACCGACGACGGTTGGATGCTTCTCGGCGACATCGTCGAGATCGACGAGACCGGGCGGGTGCGTGTGGTCGGGCGCAAAGCCGACATCATCATTCGAGGCGGCAAGAACATTTCCGCGGTCGAGGTCGAGGAGTACGTGCGCGCGCATCCTTCGGTGGAACTGGTCGCCGTGGTCGGAGTCGACGATCCGCTGTTCGGTGAGAAGGTCTGTGCGGTCGTCGTGTCCGCCGATGACGATCTGAGTTCGGAGGACCTGACCGCCTGGCTGCAGAGCCGAGGAGTGACCCGCGAGTACATACCCGAGTACGTGATGACGGTCGCCGAATTGCCGATGGCGGCAGGCGGCAAAGTAGCCAAGGGCGAAGTCAAGGCACTCGCGCAGCGGCGGATCGCTGAACTCGGCTGATCGCGCCTGACAGTACCGGCGTCGCGTTACGCTGATCCGGACATTTTGCCGAGAGTGAAGGAAACCCGATGACGAACCCTTCACCGCATCGGTGGCGCAGGCGCTTGCTGTGGGCTCTGGCAATTGTGTTCGTTCTGGTCGGAGCCGTGGTTCTGGCCTTCGTTCTGAGCCCGAGACCTGGCGCACTCACCGTGCGATGGGTCTTCGATCGTGATGCCGTGAAAGTCACCGAGGCGCTCGAGAAGCACGCGCCCGAAGGCGTCGACTCGATCAAGGACCAGCAGTACCGCGCCGATGACGACGACGCATACCTGGACGTCTACTTTCCCGCAGCGACGACGACCGCATTGCCTACGGTGATCTGGACTCATGGCGGTGCCTGGATCTCGGGAAGCAAGTCCAACTACGCGCCGTACTACGAGTTGCTGGCCTCTCGTGGCTACACCGTTGTGTCCCTGGACTACTCACTCGGACCTGAGCATCACTATCCGACAGCGGTGCGGCAGCTCAACGACGCTCACGCGTACGTCGTCGCGAATGCGGAACGGCTGCATGTTGATCCGACGACGGTCGTTCTCGCCGGTGATTCTGCGGGAGCGCAACTCTCGAGTCAGCTCGCCACTCTCATCACTGATCCCGCGTATGCGAACCGTGTGGGCGTGGTCCCGTCGCTGCGGCCGGATCAGTTACGTGGAGTAATCCTGAACTGTGGAATCTACGACGTCGGGAACATGGTCGGCGGACCCGGCATCATCGGTTGGGGGGTTGATCGGTCCCTCTGGGCGTATACCGGCGTGCGTGACTTCATGAGTACCGACGCAGCGGATCAGATGTCGACCTTGAACTACGTCAGCGCTCAATTTCCGCCTGCCTACATCAGCGGCGGCAACGCGGATCCTTTGACAGATTCTCAGTCGAAACCGTTGGCTGACAAATTGACGGGGTTGGGAGTTGCGGTCGACACACTGTTCTATCCGGCCGATCACGTTCCGGCGCTCGGTCACGAGTATCAGTTCGATCTGGACAATGCCGACGGTCTCACTGCCCTCGATCGCACGGTTCAGTTTCTCGACGCACACACCCGCTAGTTGTCGGATGATGCTGAGACGCTGAAGAAATGGTCATTTCAGACAAAGCACCGCGGGTGTGTTGCCGGGGAATTCTCGACTAGTCCTTTTGGTCTAGCCTGGGTGAATCCGATCCGACCCCAGGAGTTGTTGTGCGCGCGTCTTCCCCCGACAGACGGCGAAGGCGCATTGTCGGAATCGCGGCGGTATTCGTCGTCATTCTGCTGTCCGGGGTAACCGCGGCAATCGTCAGTCCGTGGCCAGGAGTTCTCCTCGTACGGTGGATGTCAGCGGGTGGCTCCGAAGCGACTCACGCACAACTTGACAGGCATGCACCGTCAGGAATCGTCTCGATTCTCGATCAGTCGTACCGCGACGGCGACGACGATGCACAACTGGACGTTTACTACCCGTCGGAGTCCACTTCGGCGCTACCCACGGTGGTCTGGGTGCACGGCGGTGGCTGGATATCAGGATCGAGAACTGATGCCGACGGTTACTACAAACTGTTGGCAAATCAAGGCTTCACTGTGATTTCGGTGGACTACTCACTGGGACCAGATGCGTATTACCCCACCGCAGTGAATCAACTGAACGACGCGTATCGATTTATCGTGAGCAATGCGGACAGGTTGCATGTCGATTCGAACAATCTCTTTCTTGCGGGAGATTCGGCAGGCGCGCAGTTGTCCAGTCAGTTGGCGACGGTCATGACCAGCCCTGATTACGCGTCGGAAATGGGTGTGGAGCCGGCATTACGTCCCGAGCAGATACGCGGAGTTGTCCTCGACTGTGGGGTCTTCGATCTGAAACCCCTGCTGTCGCAGGGGAAGTACTTCGGTTGGGGCGTCGACAAGCAGTCGCTGTGGGGGTATCTCGGAACGAGGGACTTCGATGGGTCGACTGCAGTGGGTCAGATGTCGACACTGGGCCATGTGACCTCGGACTTTCCAGCGACGTTCATCACCGGCGGAAATGTCGACCCACTGACCGCCAGCCAGTCGAAACCCATGGCAGAACGGCTCGCCGATCTGGGCGTCGAAGTAGACGCACTGTTCTACCCCGAAGATCACGAGCCTGCGCTGGACCACGAATATCAGTTCGACCTCGATACCGTGGACGGGATGATCGCGTTCGATCGCACAGTCGCGTTCCTGCGCAACTACGTGCGTTAGCGCGGTCAGCGAATCACGTAAGGCGAAATCGAACTCCGGTGCTCGCTGATGTCGAGGTCTTTACCCAACGGCGGGAAGGCACGCTGCGGACAGTTGAGGCGTTCGCAGACACGGCAGCCCGAGCCGATCGGCGTTCCCGGATTCGACTCGTCCAGATCCAGACCGTCGCTGTAGACGAGTCGGTGGGCGTGTCGAATCTCGCATCCCAATCCGATGGCGAAGATCTTTGCGGGCTGTCCGTATCGAGCCGCTCGACGTTCGACCGTGCGAGCAACCCAGAGGTATCGGCGGCCGTCGGGCATCTGTGCGATCTGGGGCATGATCTTGCCCGGATATGAGAACGTCTCGTAGACGTTCCACAGCGGGCACGTACCGCCGCTGGTGGAGAAGTGGAATCCGGTGGCGGACTGACGCTTCGACATGTTTCCGGCACGGTCGACACGGACGAACATGAACGGAACCCCGCGAAGTTTGGGGCGCTGCAGGGTCGAGAGGCGGTGGCAGATCGTCTCGTAGCTCGCGGAATAGAAGGCGGACATGCGCTCGATGTCGTACCGGAAGTCCTCGGCGACGTCGTGGAACTGGCTGTAGGGGAGCACGGTGGCCGCCGCGAAGTAGTTGGCCAATCCAAGTCGCGCCAGGGAGACCGACGCTTCGCTGGTGAAGTTGCCTTCGGCCACCAACGAGTCGAGCAGATCGCCGTGCTCGAGGTACGCGAGTTCTGTCGCGAACTTGAAGACCTGTTGCCCGCCGGAGAGCCGTGCGGAGATTTCCAGGACCCTGGTATCCGGGTCGTAACGATGAAGTATGTTCTCGCCCAGGTCGACTCGTCGAACGATCTGCACGCCGTGGACGGTTTCGAGGCGTCTGGCGATCTCGCCGGCGACGTCGCCGCGATGAAAGCGCATCCGGGCAGTGAGTTCTTCGGCCGCGGTGTCGAGATCGTGAATGTAGTTCTGCCGCTGATAGAAGTAGTCGCGCACTTCCTCGTGCGGCATGGTGATCGAACCGCTGCCGCTGCCGTCCGAGAAGCGGTCTTCCGTCGCTGCGGCGAGTTGCGCCGTGGTGTTGCGGAAGCGGCGATGCATGTTGACCATCGCCTTGGCCAGGCCCGGGTGCGTGGAGACCATCTCCGCGATTTCGTGGGCGTCGGCGTCGATGCCCATCTCCTGATCGAGGGCAACTTCACGCATTTCCGCGATCAGGCGCGTGTCGTCCTGTGGGGAGAAGAAGGTGGTGTCGACACCGAAGACTTCACTGATTCGCAGGAGGACCGGCACGGTGAGTGGCCGGACGTCGTGCTCGATCTGATTGAGATAGCTTGCCGAGATCTCCAGCGTCTTGGCCAGCGAAGCCTGACTCAACCCGCGCTCGGTCCGCAGTTGGCGGAGCCGGACACCGACAAAGGTTTTCGACATTTTCCCAGGATACGAGTGACAGTCCGGCTTCGCAAAGGTGGGTTTGCAGAATTCGCACCGGTACCCCCTGTGAGTGGTTGAGGAGTCCTCACACTCCTCAACCACTCACGGGGCCGGAGGCCTAGACCCTGTTCTCCGAACGCGGAGCGCCGATTCCGGGATCGATCTGGAACGGTCCGCTCGACGAGGGTGCGAGGGGGAAGTCGAAGATCGCAGTCGGGAGATACACCGTCGAACACGAGTTGGGGATATCCACGACGCCAGACAGGCGGCCCTCGATCGGTGCCGCACCCAGCAGCAGGTACGCCTGCTCTGGCGCGTACCCGAACTTGGTCAGGTACTCGATCGCATGCAGGCACGCACGCTGGTAGGACAGATGTGAATCCAGGTACTTCTGTTCGCCGTCCAACGTGACGGAAGTGCCCGAGAACGCAAGCCACTCGGAATACTGCGGATCCGTGTTGCCCGGCATGAAGATGGCGTTCTCGGAAACGCCGTAGGTATCCATTCCGCCCTTGATGATGTCCACACGAAGATCGATGAAGCCGCCCATCTCGATGGCACCGCAGAAAGTGATCTCACCGTCGCCCTGGGAGAAGTGAAGATCGCCGACCGACAGATTCGCACCGTCCACGAATACCGGATAGAAGATTCGGCTGCCCTTGGTGAGGTTCTTGATGTCCTGGTTTCCACCGTTCTCGCGAGGGGGAGCGGTGCGCGCCGCCTCGCCGGCTACGCGTGTGTACTCGTCACCGGTCAAGGTTCCCAGTACTGCATCGCGGGGCTCGGGCGGAAGTGCAAGCGGGGGAACCCGATTGGGATCGGTGGCAATGAGGGCGCCCTCGCGGGCATTCCACTTGGCGAGCAAGGCTGCCGACGGAGCCGTGCCCATGAGTCCCGGGTGGACGATGCCCGTGAACGAGACGTGCGGAATGTGACGCGACGTCGCCGTTTGGCCGGAGAAATCCCAGACGGCTTTGTACGCGTCGGGGAACTGTTCGGTGAGGAAGCCGCCGCCGTTGTTCCGAGGGAAGATGCCCGTGTACCCCCAGCCTTGGCCGGCCAACGGACCCGAATCTTCTTGGGGGATAGGCCCGATATCCAAGATGTCGACGATCAGGAGGTCGCCGGGCTTCGCGCCTTCGACGGAAAAGGGGCCGGACAGCGTGTGGACCGTGGTCAGTGGTGCATTGAGAATGTCGTCGGCCGAGTCGTCGTTGTGTATTGCGCCGTCGAACCATTCGCGGCAATGGACACGAAACGCATCACCGGGTTTCACCGTCACCGCCGCCGGGATGTCCGGGTGCCACCGATTGTGGCCGACGATCGCCTGGTCGGTGAATTTCTTGGCGGAATCGAGTGGAAACAGCAGTTCAGGCATATGCACTCCTCATTCTCGAAGAAACGGAAAACTCGTGGCGGCAGGACTTTCGGGTCGGATCGGGACTCACGGCCAGGACGCGCGGTGAGGACGGTCAGGGGCGAGGTAGCTTGCGGTGCAACGGATTGGACGTCGTCGGGGCAGATTGTCGGCCACGGCCGGGTAGTGACCCACTGACCACGGCAGGCTCGTGAGCTGATCGGGCAGTGCTGTCCAGTAGACCCATCGCGGTTGACGAGCTGTGACTCAAACGGGGAGACGAGACAACACGCTTCGATTCGAGACTGCACTGGGGACAGCTGATCGACTGGGGCACTTCGGCCATCGCGAACGACCGCTCGAGCGGGCCGCAGCCGGTACAGCGAAACTCGTACAGAGGCATGCGGTCACGCTATCGGAGGATCCGTAAGTGCGACACTGGAACGACACGCACCGGGTTGCCGATGCCGCAATTGCGCCCGTCAGCGCAAGTACACAACCGCGTTGTCTCCGCCGGTACAGGTGACGATGCCGGAGGTCACCTTGCATGCCATCGTGTACTCCTTGCCGGTCACCGGACTACGTGCGGACACGGTGCTGGAGGCACCGGCGGCACCGGAGTTTCCGTAGGCGATCCGAACTGCCTCGGCAAACTCGCACGAAGTTTTGCCCCCACTTGTCGCGGACTCCTTGTAACTTCCGGCCGGCTGCCCGCCGGGGCAGGCGGACGCACCGGCCGGGAAGTTCGCGGCGCGTGTGGTCGTCGGGGATGTCGTGCTGGGAGCGGTTGTCGTGGTGCCGGGTGTGTTCGCGGCGGTGATGGTGGTCTGGGCCGCGCCACCGGCGGCCGAGTTGGGGACGTCCTTCGGCCAGAGGACCCATGCAAGCCCGCCGAAGAGAGCCAACACAGTGATGACTCCGATTACGGATACCGGAATCACCCAACCGGGCCGACGCGGCGGCGGATTTCCACGTGGCGGTGCAGGCGGGAATCCCTGGGGCGGAGGATACGACTGCGGCGCGGCCCGGTAGCCCAACTGCGGCGGCTGTGGACCGGATTGCGACCATGCCTGGTTGTTCGGTGGCCGCTGATAGTTGTCCGGCACCGCTTTATCGCCCGGTCGGGGGCGTCGAACGACAAGTCATGGTTCGACAGCATATGGCCGGCGAATGGGTTGTCTGTGGCTTTCTGACGGGTAGATCCCTGGAATTGCCCGAGCGAAGCCTGTTGCCACGAAGTGATTGCGGTCACTTGCGAGTCGTGAAGTTGGCTCCGAAGTAGCGGATGGGCCTGTTCCGAGTGCCGCGCGAACTGCCGGAATTTGCAAGTGACGGAGTTGAGTGCATTTCGTTCACAGCCTGCGGTTTCTTTGCTACTCGCCAGTACGGAACCTGTCCGATTGGGTAGTACCAGCCGTGTAGGAATCTTCACAGACTTAGCAAAGTGTGTTGAAAAGGTAGCGAAGATTGGCATTAGCAACAGGTAGACGGCACTTTTTCGATGTGCCATTCTCGGTAAGTACACAAGAAGGGCCTGGCAAGTATGTGAAGTAGTACGCACGTACTGCTCACAACAGGCCGGACCAGCAGATCAAAGAGATGGAGTCTTGATGTCGACCACCGGCACCCCGAAGACCGCAGCTGAGCTCCAGCAGGATTGGGACACCAACCCTCGCTGGAAGGGCGTTACTCGTAACTACACGGCCGATCAGGTCGTCAAGCTCCAGGGCACCGTCGTCGAGGAGCAGACCCTCGCTCGTCGCGGATCCGAGATCCTGTGGGATCTCGTGAACAACGAGGACTACATCAACTCCCTCGGTGCACTTACCGGCAACATGGCTGTGCAGCAGGTTCGCGCCGGCCTGAAGGCCATCTACCTCTCCGGTTGGCAGGTTGCCGGCGACGCTAACCTCTCGGGCCACACGTACCCGGACCAGAGCCTCTACCCGGCCAACTCGGTTCCGACCGTCGTTCGTCGCATCAACAACGCACTGCTGCGCGCCGACGAGATCGCCAAGACCGAGGGTGACACCTCCGTCAGCAACTGGCTCGCTCCGATCGTTGCCGACGCCGAAGCCGGCTTCGGTGGCGCTCTCAACGCTTACGAGCTGCAGAAGGCCATGATCGGCGCCGGCGCTGCCGGTGTCCACTGGGAGGATCAGCTCGCTTCGGAGAAGAAGTGCGGCCACCTCGGCGGCAAGGTGCTCATCCCCACGCAGCAGCACATCCGCACCCTGACCTCGGCTCGCCTGGCTTCCGACGTTGCGGACGTTCCGTCCGTCATCATCGCCCGCACCGACGCTGAGGCTGCAACCCTCATCACCTCCGACGTGGACGAGCGTGACCGCCCGTTCCTCGACGGAACCCGCACGGCTGAAGGCTTCTACGGCGTCAAGAACGGCATCGAGCCCTGCATCGCTCGCGCCAAGGCTTACGCACCGTACGCAGACCTCATCTGGATGGAGACCGGCGTGCCGGATCTCGAGGTTGCAAAGAAGTTCGCCGAGTCCGTTCGCAGCGAATTCCCGGACCAGCTCCTGGCCTACAACTGCTCCCCTTCCTTCAACTGGAAGGCGCACCTGGACGACGCGACCATCGCGAAGTTCCAGAAGGAGCTCGGCGCGATGGGCTTCAAGTTCCAGTTCATCACGCTGGCCGGCTTCCACTCGCTCAACTACGGCATGTTCGACCTGGCCTACGGCTACGCCCGCGAAGGCATGACGGCATTCGTCGACCTGCAGGAGCGCGAGTTCAAGGCTGCCGAAGAGCGTGGCTTCACCGCCATCAAGCACCAGCGTGAGGTTGGCGCCGGCTACTTCGACACCATCGCCACCACCGTTGACCCCAACACCTCGACGGCAGCTCTCAAGGGCTCCACCGAAGAGGGCCAGTTCCACTAAGAACTGACTTCGGGTGGGGGAGAGGCTCGGCTTCGGGTCTCTCCCCTGCTTGTATCACCGCACTACTTTCTCTCGTCTTCAAGGCAGTTCCGATTGCGTCGGCCACCAGCGTCGACGCCGTTCGAAGTGCTTCTTTTACAACACCTTCACCAGACAAACTCCACGAGACAAACAAGGAGCTGACGTGACCAGCGAAAAAATTCAGCGCGTCGGCGTTATCGGCGCCGGAATCATGGGTGCCGGAATCGCCGAGGTGTGCGCCCGCGCACATGTCGATGTTCTGGTCTTCGAGCAGACTCGCGAGCTTGCAGCAGCCGGGCGTTCACGCATCCTGCGTTCGCTCGACCGCGGTGTGAGCAGCGGAAAGATCACAGAACGTGAGCGTGAGCAGGCCGCATGGCGTCTGCGTTTCACCTCCGATCTGGGAGATTTCGCGGACCGCCAGCTCGTCGTGGAGGCCGTCGTCGAAGACGAGAAGATCAAGAGCGAAATCTTCGCCGAGCTCGACGCGGTCGTGACGGACCCGGATGCGGTTCTCGCATCCAACACGTCGTCGATCCCGATCATGAAGCTCGGCATCTCGACCAAGCGTCCCGAGCGAGTCATCGGTATGCACTTCTTCAACCCGGTTCCGGTTCTGCCGCTCGTCGAATTGGTGACGACGCTCAAGACCAGTGCCTCCGTCTCGCAGCGCGCCGAGGCTTTTGCCAGCGACATCCTCGGCAAGCAGGTCGTCCGCAGTGCCGACCGCTCCGGCTTCGTCGTCAACGCACTCCTGGTGCCGTACCTGCTCTCGGCGATCCGCATGGTCGAGTCTGGCTTCGCTACGAAGGAAGACATCGACAAGGCAACGGTTCTCGGCCTCGCGCACCCCATGGGTCCGCTGGCTCTGACGGACCTGGTCGGACTCGACACCGTCAAGTCCATCGCCGACTCCATGTACGAAGAGTTCAAGGAGCCGCTGTACTCCGCTCCGCCGCTGCTCCTGCGTATGGTCGAAGCCGGATTGACCGGCAAGAAGTCCGGCGCGGGCTTCTACGAATACGCCGACAACGGTCGCTCCACCAAGCAGGCAAGCTAAGGCCCAAAGCCCCTGTGCGCCTTTCTGGTAGTTCCGGCTACCACAAAGGCGCACAGGGCGCTCGCGCCCCTCGGTTAGAAAGGTCGACCGCATGTCCAGCAGCACTGCAGCATTCGGCTCCAGCGTCCTGGGGTATCCGCGCATCGGGCCGCGCCGTGAGCTCAAGCGCGCCCTCGAGTCCTACTGGCACGGCACTTCGGACAAGGACGCACTTCTCGCGGTCGCCAAGGAACTCCAGGAATCGACCTGGAGTGAACTGGCTGCGACGGGACTGAGCCAGGTTCCGGGCAACACCTTCTCCTTCTACGATCACGTCCTCGACAATGCGCTGCTCTTCGGCGCAGTGCCGGAGCGGTTCAAGCCGCTCGAGGGCGCCCTCGATCCGCTCGATTTCTACTTCACGATGGCCCGCGGTCGCCCGGACTTCCCGCCTCTCGAGCTGGTGCGCTTCTTCGGCACGAACTACTACTACCGTCAGCCCGAGATCGACGCGAACACGGTGTTCTCGCTCAACTCGGAGGCACTTCTCGACGAGTTCGAACGCGCTAAGGCGCGCGGCATCGAATTGCGCCCCGTCATCATGGGGCCCGTCTCGCTGCTTCTGCTCTCGAAGGTCGGACCTGCCACCGAGAAGTCCGATCCGAACTTCACCCCGCTCGACTTGTTGGACGCGCTCCTGCCCGAGTACGAGAAGCTCTTCGAGCAGCTCGCCAAGGCCGGTGCCACCTGTGTTCAGTTGGACGAGCCTTCGGTGACCGAGGACCGCACCCCCGAGGAGCTGGCCGCTCTTGGACGTGCGTACGAGAAGCTGTCGACGGCTCCGCTCCGCCCACGCCTGTTGGTGACGGGTCCGTACGGCAAGTTCGGCGAAGCCCTC
>Ga0153921_1001062_pt1 | contig 12857 bp, 13 predicted proteins | sample TSNJ005MetaG_FD_104691 | JGI IMG/M metagenome (GOLD analysis project Ga0153921, IMG submission 104691) | Attine ant fungus gardens microbial communities from New Jersey, USA - TSNJ005 MetaG | ecosystem: Host-associated > Fungi > Mycelium > Unclassified | place: USA: New Jersey, Brendon T. Byrne... | reverse complement strand
GGGGTACTACTCGTCAGTACCCGGCTGTTGCAGACACTAGTGAATGTCGGCGTCGACGGTAACCCTCCGGTTGCCGAGCGGTCAGGCTCGGGTCTTCTCGCGGGGGACCAGACACGCTAGGAGAGCGAGAATCAGTCCGCCGGCCGTCAAGATGAATCCTGTCTGATTTGTCAGGATCGTGGAGTAGTTTTCCCTGATGACATTGTCGAATTGATCGTTCACTCGGTAGTAGAACGTGCCCAGAGTTCCCAATCCCACGATGATTCCGATCCACGCTGAAATACGAGAACCGAACAAAGCGGCGATCAGAATCAATACGGCTGCAGCGAGCAGAAGTATCGCCATCGAACGGTAGAAGGTCACGGACTGATCGCCGAGTTGCTCGATTGCCCACCCGGCCGGAAAACCGTCCCGCAGGTCCTCGAGGCGAACGTTGTTGGGTTTGACCCCGGCCAGTACGTACATGAACGAGCCGACGGCAACGGCGATTCCACAAATGAGCAGAACCAGATGAACTAACGTGCGCATGCCACTCTCCCTGTGTTCGGAGTTCGGTAACGCGGTCGTCGCCGAGCCTAGCGGTGTCGCGGGTGTCAAGCGCGGTATCGAGCGTGCAGAATCGTCTCCATGCCCGACAACATGCGTCGACTCGAAGAGATCTCGTTGTCCCTGCCGGAGGCGGAGCGCGTCGACATCGAAGCGTGGGACGGCCACCCGACCTTCCGGGTCCGCGGCAAGAACTTCGTGTTCTGCAACGTCGAAGCCACCTCCTTGACCGTCAAGTTGAGCAAGGAGGAAGCCGAAGCGGTGGTGGCCACCGAACCAGGCGCAAGCGCTGCCGGCTACGGTCTCGGTCGACACGGGTGGGTTGCGCTCGACATCGGCACCGACGTTTCCGAGGAGAAATGGTCGCAACTGGAGGAGTGGATCTACACCTCGTTCACCCTCGTTGCTCCGAAGCGGCTTGCCCGGATCGTTCTCGATGCGGATGAGGAACGCCCGTAACGGATAGATTCGTCAGTACAGACGCCGACTAGACGAGGATTTGTCATGACGACACCGGAAACTTCACCGGCCACCGAAAAACCGGGCATGCCGCCGTGGGCGAAGAAGGCCATCGGGATCGCAGTGATGGCGGTGGTCCTGGTCATCGCTTACTTCATCCTTGCCGCCTTCCTTCCGCGTTGGTGGGCGCAGCGAATTGCGTCGTTGTCGAACGGCAGCTTCAGCGCCGGAATCGCGTGGGGACTGCTGTTCGGTCTCGTCTGCACCCTGGTCCCGCTCATCTTCTTCCGAGCGGTCTGGCAGGTGCGCAAGCGCAAGCATGCTCGAATCATCCAGATCACGGCTCTCGCGTTGGGTGTGATCTTCGCGCTGCCGAATCTGCTCTCTCTGACAGTTGTTCTCGGCAACAACAATGCAGCGCATGCGGGCGAGCGGATCCTCGACGTCGACGGCCCCGGTTTCCGCGGAGCCTCCGTTGTCGGTGCAGTCCTGGGCGTCGCGTTGTTCCTGGGTCTTGTTGCGCTCGGCTATATGTACAAAAAGCGTGGCAAGGATCTCGACAAGATGCGCGGTGAGCTCAAGCAACACGAGCCGCAGAGTAAGGGCGAGGCTCCAGCCCCGGAAATCTGAGTCAGCTCTTCGACCGAGTACTCAGGCCGACACCGACTCCGACGGTTCCCGCCGCCACCAGTCCGGCGAGCGGGACCGCCCAGTGTCCGGCAAATGTGCAGGCGAGAACCAGGATTGCGCTCACCGGTAGAACAGCCTGCTCGATCCTGTCACGCTTGAAGTGTCGTGAGTGCATGAGCCACACGAAGATCAGGAACATCGCGGCGGGGATCGTGACCGCGGCAGATGCTGCGAACGTCGAAATGTGCGCCTCGCCAACTGCTTCCTCGACGGCTACTTCGATGCCGGCGCCGATGGCCGCAGCGGATCCGAATACGAAGTAGTGCCCGTATCCCCACAACAGGACGGCGCGATTGCCCTGGTCTGCGAGGTACTCGTGGATCGGGACGGCGAAGTAGATCCACAACGCGGAGAACACGATCAGAACTCCGCCGACAGCAATCGGAATCAGTAGGTCGGCGGCGTCGAAATCACGAATGCCGGATTGGACCGCGATGGTGGCGGCAGCAATGGTTTCGCCGAGCATGATGATGGTGAAGAGGCCGTAGCGTTCGGCGATGTGTTGCGGGTGCCACGGAGTCTGATGGTTGCGCTCGGCGATTGCCGGCACCGCGAGTTCGGCGATCATGAGAACGAAGAAGCCGGGTATCCACGCCGACGCCGGCATCAGGAGCAGCACGATCCAGCCGGCCTGGACGATCACGAGCCCGGCGGCATATTGCAAAGCAGTGGTTCGCGCTGCACCGGATTCACCGCTGGCGGCTCGAAGCCATTGGCAGGTGAGCGCAATTCGCATGATGAGGTAGCCGACGATGGCCGTCGTACGGTCGGTTCCGTCGAACGCATCGGGGATTCCGGCGGCGAAGACGAGCACGCCACAAATCTGTACGAAGGTCGCGATCCGGTAGGGGACGTCGTCCGTGTCGTAGGCAGACGCGAACCAGGTGAAGTTCACCCACGCCCACCACAGCGCGAAGAAGACGAACATATAACCGGCGATGCCGTCGACGTAGTGGCCCTCGGCAACAGCATGCACCAGTTGAACTCCGGCCTGTGCGGCCGCAACCACGAAACACAGGTCGAAGAACAGTTCGAGTGGCGTCGATGCGCGATGGTTCTCGTCGCGGCTGCGTGCGCGCATCCGGATGATCGGCATAACGGCCCGGCCGTGGCCCGCGCCTGTACTGGTGTGTTCTGTCATCGTCCCCACCTTGCTCCGACGTCTAGTGCAGGAGCGCAGTCTAGGGCGAATTCCGTCGGGTCGACGAATGAGACATTTCGCCCCTCACCACATGAGAACGGGTTTGATGACGCGCCCCGACGCTTGATCTTCGACGGCTTTGTTGATGTCGGCGAATGCGTAGCGCGTCACCAAGCGGTCGATCGGAAACCGGCCACCAGTGAAGAGTTCGACGAGTTCGGGGATGAACGTCGAGACTTCCGACTCTCCTTCGATGCATCCTCGTATTGTCTTTCCGCTCAGCATGATGTCGGCCATGTTCATCTCGACCGTGGATGCTCCGAGTCCGACTACTGCCAGTGTTCCCCGTGCTCGAAGTGATGTGACGGCTTGATTGATCACGGAGCCGATTCCGGTGGTGTCGAGGGAATGTGTCGAACCTCCGTCGGTGGCGGCGCGTACTGCTTCAACCGCGTCCTTGGTGGTCGGGTCGACGGTGACGGCGCCGAATTCCTCGGCGAGTTCGCGTCGCTGTGCAACGGGGTCCACGGCGACCAGGGTGGAAACGCCGGCAGCCCTCGCCGCCAGCAGCGCTGCGAGTCCGACGCTGCCTGCCCCGAAAACGGCAAACGTCGAGTCGGGCCCGGGGCGAAGTAGATTCAGCACGGCACCCGCGCCGGTTTGAAACCCGCAGCCGAGCGGAGCCGCGACGGTCAGGTCCACTGCAGGATCGACGACGACGGTGTTGTCGGCAGAGGCGATGACGTATTCCGCGAAGCTGGACTGGCCGAAGAATGCGGACCGTATCGGAGTTCCGTTTCGCCGGACCGGCGTCGAGCCGTCGGTGCGTGCGCCAGAGCTGTTGAGCCCGTGTGAGCTTTCGCAGTACGCCCGATGGCCGCTGAGACATTGCCTGCATACACCGCAACTGCGGTAGCTCAGCAATACGTGATCACCAGCCGCGATGTTGTCGATCGACGAGCCAACGGCTTGCACGACGCCGGCGCCTTCGTGTCCGAACACGCAGGGCCCGAGCTTTTCCGGTAGCACCGTCTTCGTGAACAGATCCGTGTGGCACAGGCCTGTCGCGACGATGCGAACCAGGATCTCGTCTGCGCGGGGTTGGTCGATCTCGACGGTGTCGAGTGTGAAGGGGGAGTGCGGGCCGTGTGAGAGCGCCGCTGTCATCTGCATGGCGGACGTCGAATTCTGTTCGGCGCGAATCACGCTCGCTCGAGCAGGAAGTAGTAGTGCTGTCCGCCGTCGAGAACCAACGCCGATTTTCCGTTCATGATGCCCATGAGCGTCGAATCGTCGACTTTCTTGAAGTGGTCGAAGATCGGCGCGCCGTCGTAGACCATCGTCGCCGTGACTTCGCCACGAAACTCGATGTTCCACAGGCTTGCCTCGCCATTGCCGCTCTTGACGTCGGAGTAGAGGTTGCCGTCTTCGTCTCGGCAGATCAACGGCTTGGCATCCTCGACGGAATTGAAAGTCTTGCCGTACCAGCGGCTCGCGAACAGTTTTTCGTGCAGACGATGACCGGTGGCGAAGTCGTCGCCCTTCCATTCGCCGAGGATTTCTTCGGCGGCAACGGTTTCCAGCGCGGCCCACACTTCGTCGAGTTCTGCTGGTGAAACACCACTTTCCGATCCACGGAGCCGGGTGAATGCGGTTCGAGCGTCATCGAGATTCATGTCTCTCCTTGCGTCGGCGGGTGAGTTGGCCGAAGTTCGCGAACCAAATTGTTCGTCAACTCTGCACGCTACGCCGAACCGGATGGTTCGGCAACGGTCGATTCGTTCTAGGCTGTGAACATGCGCTCAGCAGGGGAAGCCACGAGAGACCGCATTCTGGCGGCCGCAAAGGACGAATTTGCGACGTACGGCCTGGCCGGCGCGCGGATCAATCGGATCGCCGCGCAAGCGCGTGCCAGCAAGGACCGTCTCTACGCGTACTTCGCGAGCAAGGAAGAGTTGTTTTCTGCCGTCACTGAGCAATGGACGTCCGAAACCACAGCGGAGACAGCGCTACGAGGTGATGATCTGCCGGGGTATGCAGGTCGACTTTTCGACAACTACGTCGCGCATCCCGAGAACGCTCGATTGCAGCAATGGGCGGATCTCGAAGCACCGGACGTCATGAGCGAGGACGACATACGAAGCAATACGTTCCGGCCGAAGGTAGCCGAGATTCGCAAAGGCCAACTCGAGGGACACATCGACCCCGAGTGGAATCCCGCGGAGTTGATTCTGTTGATCACCGACATTGCCCGGATGTTCGCGCTCAAGTCGTCCCGTCCCGTCGCTCAGCGTCGCGAGGCTGCGGTCGGGGCGGTTCAGCGGTTGATCGCGACGTGACGAACCGGATGTGCAACGTGATCAATGGCCAACGCCGCGTTCCCTTGTGCTCTCGCACGAGGGAACGCGGCGTTGAATTCCAGTTCGGAGCGGGTCAGAGCTTGACCGACGGCTGACCACTCCTGATACGACTTACCTCGGATCGAGCGAATTCGACTCGGCCGGTGTTGGTTCCGTGGGAGTCTGCCAGAGCGTCGGCGAGGTCTGCCGCGGCTTCGAGGACGTATTCGGCGCGTTTACGGGCCGCGTGTCCGCCTGCAGATTTGCGGAAAGCCCTGCGTGCCTTGTGGTCGCCGCACAGAGCGACGAATTCTTCGTCCGTGATGACACCACGGTCGACTTCCGGTGCCAGGATGTCGCTCAGGAACTGGCGTTCACGTGGAACCGTCATTCGAAACACGCGGACCACGAGGGTCAATGCAGCGGCGACCATGACAAAGAAGAGCGGAAAGAGGAGAGCATTCTTGCCTTGTGTCAAGGCACCGGCGGAATCCCACAGGCCGTGGAGCAGCATCGCGGTCGCCATCAGCGCGAGTCCGCGCCCCACACGACGCGGTTCCGCCGGCCGTCCCAGTAGATAGACGAGTCCGGCACCGAAGATCGCACTGTACAGAGTGTGTGCGGCCACTCCGAATACCATGCGGAGGATGATCGTCGGCATCGCAGCGCCGACCGGATCGGCTCCGAACTGCGACGCGGCCGAGTTCAAGGCGTACAGAACGTCTTCGAAGATCTGGAAGCCGAGTCCGATGAAGGCGCCGAGGATGAATCCGTCGAATGCGGTGCGCACCAATCGAGATGCCAGTGCGATGAGCAGGAGCACCCCGATGCCCTTGGCGATTTCTTCGGTGAACGGAGCTGTCAGGCCGGGGCCCCAGTCCGATGCCCACGCCTGTCCGAATGTCTTGGCGTACAAGGACAAGATGGCGTCGTTGGCGTTTGCGGCCATCACCCATGTAGCGGCGAAGCTGCCCCACAGGAACGCAACGACGATCAGTTTGACCGGTTGGCGCGCGTACCTGTCGATGTGCTGCGTGAACCACCAGAAGATGGCGCCGTACACACCGAACAGCACCAGCGAAAGCGCGATGGCTTCTCCGTAAGCGCCGGCGGACGACGACAGCAGCGAGAAGAATTTGAAGGCGCCGCTCACCACCAAAGCGAGGTAAACCCAGAAAGCGGCGTTGCGCGGCTGGTAGAACGTGAACGACCTACCCCAACCGGAGTTCTCGATCGCACCGGCGCGGGTGAGGAGATCGTTTGCGGGTTGTGTTGTGGGCGTGCTCATCAGGAACCCTCTCCGGCTCGGTGGCTGATGCTCACGATCATGTGAGCAATGTCGTCCGTGATGGTCGGAGCCACATCGCTCGGCCCGGTGGAGACAACTTCGATGCCTTTTCCGTCGACGACAAATGCTGCGATCACGCCGTCGGCAGTCGAGTTCGAGTAGCTGGTGATGACACCACGAATGCCGCTCGCCGTGGTGATCGAGGAAGAGTCGCCGCTGACGCGCAAAGACTCTGCTGTTGCCAGGGCGTCCGAGGTCTTCTTGATCTGTTCGAGTAGAGCGTTCGCGTCACCGGCGAAGGGTGCCGTGTAGACGGTGAACAGTGCACCGCTGTTCACCAGAGTTGCGCGCTGCGGGAACGAACCGGAGACGGGAGCATCAGTTTCGCGGACCCCGTCTGTGATTCCCCAGCCGACGGCGGGAACGAAGGTGATGCCGTCTTTGAGTTCCATGACATCCCCGGCCACGACTTCGTCGTCGTAGGCGACAGAGTTGTTGACGGCCGGGATGAGGATGCTCATGACTATCGCAACGGCCAGCACAATCGCTGCCGGGATGATGGTCACTCGGTCCAGGCCGAACCATCTACGGTCGACGGGAACCCAGCGATCCTCGGGTTCGAATGGCGTCCGCGGCGGGTCGTCCCGCACTGTGGTTTCCGTTTCGGTCATGTTTGCCCGGGCTTTCGTGAGTGCTTGGTAAGGCGTTCGCGGGCCGCAGTATCCGATTTGTACTGCACGCCGTTTGTGCTGGGTCGACAGCGAATCTGAGGAGTGCGCCTCAGGGGGTAAAAGTACCAAACAGAACGATTCAGGCAGGACGTGAACCTGGACATCGCTTTGGGGGATTTTCGAAAGGCGCCGGCCCCGGCGTCTGCACGATGTTTACGTGATTCTCAGTATTGGTGCGTAGCTTGGTCGTTGGCTCGTTGACGCCCTCGGGATGTTGACGTGCCGCCCAAACTTTTGTTGTCGACTGTTCAGATACTGGTGAGCTAAAGGATCGCGGCCGGCCACCCGTACTGAATATCGTCGACACTCAGCGTGTTCCTTCGGCGCGCGCACCTGTTCAGTATCTGGAGTGGAACCGTGTCTCAGTGGCCGTGCCAATGAAGATCTCGAAGAAGGTAGCCCTGGTGCTGGTGGCTGCATTCGCGTTGACGTTGGGTTCGGGGGAAGTCGGAACCGCCCGCGCAGACACGCCTGTCCGGGTGAGTGTGGCCGGTCATGTTGTGAGCGCCGGACACTTCGAGCAAGTGCGGCGCCCCAACCGATGTGTGAAGGCTGGGCCGGGGAAGTCGAAACCGAGCGAGCAGAAGTCCACGAATCGCAGTGGGCGTCGAGGTAGCGGGGGATGCTTCTGACGGTGGTTGCGAAGTTCCGCAATCAGCCGTCCTGAATCTGTAACACGTTCTAATCTTGCGTGATGGACGTGACCTATGAGGGGACCAAACGCGAAGTCGCTACCGACAAGGGGACTTTGCGCTTTCACGAGGCGGGCGATGGTCCGCCGTTGATCCTGTTGCACGGCTCAGGGATCGGTGTGAGTGGTTGGCGGAACTATCGGGGGAACCTCGAGGTATTCGCGAAGCATTTCCACTGCTACATCCTCGAGTTCCCGGGTTTCGGCGTGAGCGATCCCGTCGACGGCCATCCGGTGATCACGGCAGCGTCGTCGGTGATCCGATTCATGGACGCGCTGGGAATCGAATCGGCTGCGATGATCGGCAATTCGATGGGTGGGGTAGTCGGCGTCAACGTCGCGATGAGGTTCCCGGAGCGTGTCTGCAGGCTGGTCACCATCGGTGGCGTCGGCCCGAACATCTTCAGTCAGAATCCAAGTGAAGGTACCCGTCTCCTGCAGGACTTCGCCGACGCTCCCAGCCGTGAGAAGTTGGTTCGATGGCTCGAATGCATGGTGTACGACAAGACTGTCGTCACCGAGGCGCGGATCGAGGAACGATGGGAAACGGCCAACGATCCGGCCTCGCACCAGGCATTGACCGCGATGTACGGATCCAAAGCCTTTGCCGCTCAGCAGCAGATGATGTCCAACTCGGATGTGCCGCCGTACTGGTCGATGATGCACAAGGTGCAATGCCCGACCTTGCTGACATGGGGGCTCGACGACAGGCAGTGTCCACCGGACATGCCGATGATTCCGATGCGACTGATTCCGAACGCCGAACTGCATGTATTCCCGAACTGCGGGCACTGGGTGATGATCGAAGCCAAGGAGGCATTCGAGCGCGTGACCCTCGAGTTCCTGCTTCGATGACCTGCTGATGCATTGATGTGGCACGAATTGATGTGGCATGAACGCACAAGACCCGGCGCCTCTGAATGAGGCGCCGGGTCTGTGTTTGTGCCCCCAGTAGGACTCGAACCTACGACCTGCGGATTAAAAGTCCGTAGCTCTACCAACTGAGCTATAGGGGCGCGGCGCAGAGTCTAACGGGACCGCAGAGTCCGTGAAAACACCACCCCCACCAGAAGGGCGATTCCGATGACGGCGATGGTCCCGCCCGTGCGATGCAGACCCGCGTCGTCGATGGTTCCGCGCATGGTCAGCTCGATGACGACGGCCGCAAGGTTGGCGCCGATGTACTGGATTGTTCGGTAAAGGCCGATCGCGGTCCCGACGTCGGCGGAGGTGGTCACCGAGTTGATCAGGTTCTGGTTTCCCATGTTGTTGAAGCCGTTGGGGATGCCCAGGATCGCCGCTATCAGCAGGAGTGCCACAAGGGGAGTCGAACTAGATTCGACAAAGGCGATCAGAATCCCGCCGACAGCCAACGCGGCGGTGCCGATCAGGAGGGTGATTCGTGCGCCGAATTTCCCGTACACCCTGGACGCGGACATGGTCGCGAAGATCCCGACCGCAGCGACGGGCAGCATGAAGAGCCCGGCGCTGATCGGTGACATTCCGCGGGCTACCTGTAGCCACTGGGGGAGTCCGAAGAAGATGCAGTAGAACGCTGTGTAAGTCAGCAGGGTCCGGCCGAGAGTCATGCTCAGTGCGCGGTTTCGGGCGATGGCACGGACGTCGATGAACGCCGAGGTGGTTCGACGTTCCCACCAGACGAACAGGAACGCGAAGAGGGCCGTCGACGGGACGAGATACCACTTCGCGTGCTCGGCGAGAGAGAGGAGGAAGAGCATCGTCGACGTCGTCAGGGCTAGAAACAGCGTGATACCGAGTGGGTCGAGAGACTTGAACAACGCAGTGGCGCCGGCCCGGTCGGGCAGGGCGGAGTCGCTCGGAGCGGCGAAGAAGACCCATACGGCAGTGACGACGACAAGCGGGAGGTTCACCCACATGATCGACTGCCAACCGAGTGTGCCGACCAGCAGCCCGCCGAGAGTAGGCCCCAGCGCGACGACCGATTGAGCGCAAATGGTGAGTGTTGCTATAGCTGAACGGGTTTGAGCCCGGTGACGGTCAGCGTATTCGCGGATGACGGTCATCGCATTCGGATACTGTGTCGCCGTGCCGATTCCGAGCAGAATTCGCGCCGCGATAAGCCAACCCAGTGACGGGGCGAGCGAGCCGAGGATCGATCCGGCAGCGATCAGACCCAATCCCGCCAGATAGACGCGTTTGGCGCCGAGGATCGATCCGAGTCGGCCAGCCGCCGGTGCCGTGACTGCAGTCGCGATGTAGAGAGCCGAGATGACCCACGCTGTGCCCGAACTGGAACCGAAGTATGTAGCGATCGGGACGATTGCCACCGCAATCATCGACGAGTTCAGTGCCTGAAGGACGGTTCCCGAACCGAGAGCAAGACTCAGTTTCAGGGGAACGGAGGCTTGGGGTGTCGACGTTTCGGCGACGGCGGTCACGGGTTCATCAGTGACTCCTCTGATATCGGTGTCGATGCTGATGGCGGGGAAGCGTCCTGGCCTAGTGTGCGCAGGATGCGGCCGGCGATCAGCAGCAAGTCACGCTCGGCTTCGGTGCACTCGGCGTCGATGACCTCGGCCAGCCACTGCGTGCGTTTCGTTCGGTCTTCGTGAAGGGTCGATGTGCCTAGTTCGGTCATCGTGACCAGGGCCGCGCGGCCGTCCGATGGATCCGCCCTTCGCGTCACCATGCCCTGTTCCTCGAGCGAGGCCACGGTCTTTGCGATGGATTGCGGTGTGACGCGCTCGAATTTCGCCAACTCTTTTGCGGTCAACGGACCTTGTCGGTCGAGGTGGCCGAGAGCTTGGATCTGGCTCGGCGTGAGTTTGTGGTCGTGGCGTTTGGTGCGGAGACGCCGGACGAAGGCACCCAGATCGTCCCAAAGTACGTCGATCTCGTCCCGAGTCTTGCTGCGACCCTCGCCATCGTTCATTTAGACAGTCTAACTGTGTTATTTCGATGCTGCCAGCACGGTTTCGACAAAAACTGGGGAATAAACAATCGCATTAGTTGTTTAAAACCTTGGGATTGCCGTTCATCCGTCGGCGAAGCAGTTCCGTCTGCGAGGTCGGATTATCGGAATCTCGGACACGAAAAAGCTCGGATGCGCACCCCCTGCAGCGCACCCGAGCGGCCAAAACCATACCACTTGGTGTCTTTTGGGCATAAAGTCGGTTGTTGTCCCCCGAACAGCCGATTGCCTCTAGTACTTTTGGCGGGTATCGCTCTAGTCCTTACGTAGGGTGTGTTGGAGGGGATATTGTGAGGTTTCGGGGGATGACAGGCGCCGATCACGGCGATTCTGCGTACCAACTCTGCGAGAGGCACAACACCGTAAATGGCACGTCAACAAGAGCGTGCGCGGCGTACCCGCGCCGCCCTGGTCGAAGCGGCTGCAGTCGAATTCGCCAAGCGCGGCTATGCAGCTGCGTCGGTGAACACGATCCTCGAGGGCTCCCGCGCCACCAAAGGCGCCATGTATTTCCATTTCCAGTCCAAGGAAGAGTTGGCGCGAGCGGTTCTGACCTCGGCTATCGAAACCTTCACTGGAATCACTGATCGTTGGGCCAAGAGAACAGACCTCGATCCATTCGTCGCATTGCACGGGCTCGTGCTCGACATTGCCGAGGTCTTCCGTACCGAGGTAATCGTGCAGGCGGAATTCCGGCTGATCATCGAGCCGGAGTTCTACAAGGATGTGCAATCTGGTGGCGGGCAGGTCTGGGGAAAGACCGCCTACGAGTTGGCATTGCGCGCCAAGGACGACGGTTTGCTCCGCGAAGACGTGGACCCGGAGAAATTCACGCGCGTACTGGCAGCGAGCCTTGCCGGCCAGCGGTACATGGCGGACCTGATTGCCTCGAGTGGCGATCTGGGTGTGTGGTTCGAGGAGTCCCTCGAAGTGGTGCTCGAAGCCATGGCCACACCGGAGTGGTTGGAGAAGTTTCATCGCGACGGCTGGCCACAAGTGGAGTTCCCCGACGCGGAATAGTCCACTTTTCGCCCATGACCAGGCGATTTGTGATTTCCGAACGCTGTGCCATAAGCTATCCAAGCTCCCAACGGAACGCCGTTGGGGTACTAGTTCGGAGAGATCCGGCGGGCCCCCTTCGTCTAGCGGCCTAGGACGCCGCCCTTTCAAGGCGGTAGCGCGGGTTCGAATCCCGTAGGGGGTACGTTTTGCGAAAGCGAAACGATGCAGTATGGTTTGACCCGCACGACACGCTTTGAGATGCACAAATGCCAGGCCAGGACAGTGGTTTGGGAGCGGCTCGAAGATGTAGTACGGTTTCACAGCAAGGAAAAAGCAAGGCCCTGTGGCGCAGTTGGTTAGCGCGCCGCCCTGTCACGGCGGAGGTCGCGGGTTCGAGTCCCGTCAGGGTCGCAAAGCTTTGTTCTCAATCAATTGGTTGAGAACAAAGCAATGCGATAGGCATTCGGTTCGGGTGCCGTCCGGCCAGGTAGCTCAGTTGGTACGAGCGTCCGCCTGAAAAGCGGAAGGTCGCCGGTTCGATCCCGGCCCTGGCCACCATAATTCTTATCGACAAGCTCCAATCTCATGTTCTTCGAACATAAGGTTGGAGCTTTTTCGTGTTCGGATGTCAGTCGCCGTCAACCACTCGGCCCGATCATCTCAGTTGTGCGCATCCTTTGTCTGCGTGAATATTTCCGGTCACCGGGAACGTGCTGGGCGTCACTCCACAGAGGACATCACTATTAGCCGATTGCGGCCGATCCGTGGCTGCGTCTACTGGAAGTGAGGTGGAATCTCCGTGTCGTACTCGAGATCTTGGCGCATCGGGAAAGTCAGCCGGGTCGCCGTCGCGTTGCTCGGTACCGGGGTTCTGTTGGTGGGCTGCGCGAGCAACGGTGACGACAGCGGGACCGATACGACGAACACGTCGGGGGACGTCGTGACCGGCATGGTCAACGAGCAACCGGACCCAGGCGACGCGGTCGCCGGCGGGACCATGACGTACGGCGTGCAGGT
>Ga0153921_1001060_pt1 | contig 12863 bp, 13 predicted proteins | sample TSNJ005MetaG_FD_104691 | JGI IMG/M metagenome (GOLD analysis project Ga0153921, IMG submission 104691) | Attine ant fungus gardens microbial communities from New Jersey, USA - TSNJ005 MetaG | ecosystem: Host-associated > Fungi > Mycelium > Unclassified | place: USA: New Jersey, Brendon T. Byrne... | reverse complement strand
GCGCAAGCGTATGCTCGGTACATCTAGGAGCAACGCTATGAATTTCCCGATATGCATCTACGATCGAACGGGTACTGGGCTCCGGCTTCCTTCCGAGTGGTGGATTGATCTGCAGTCAGATCTCCCCGCTCTAGTGAACGGTAGTGAGCGCATAGATCTACCACGTTCTTCGAAAGATGAGCGCCCTCGCCTGGATCCGGAAGTTCTCAGTGATCTGTCCAGACGAATCCGGGGCTCGCAATGGCTAGAGTAGATTCAGCTCAACCGCCAGGTGTGCGCTGGCTCTTCTTCCGACTTCGCAATGGGCAGTCGATCAGCCCGGCTAGGCTAATGTCTGTCTGGTGCGAAGCTACTGAATCAACCGAGTGCGCAGTCCGCCGCGAAATCATTGACGGCGCTGGCTACGTATATGCTCTCTATGCACCAAATGGACTGCGCTCCCCCCGACGTGTGGAGCTGCGCATGAGAGCACTTCTGGAAGAAGCCGGGTATGCCTTCACGATGGGGAGCTTGGCTGGGAGACACCCGGCCGACGGCTGAGGGCGCCGCTTCCAAAGCTGAAGGACCATCATCCGAGCCGAGCCATTTTTCTTGGATTCGCTGCCGTCTTCGGATGCATGCCTGCGCATATCCAGGCTATTGAAGAACCCTGACTACGCGGCAAGCAGCGCCAAGCTATCGTCTCAGAGAATGTGCTCGTAGCCTATGAAGGACTATCTGGCGCACCAATTTGCTCGGTCAGAACCGTCAACGATTGTTCGAAGGCTGCGGCGAAGAGATCGCTGCTGTCGCCCCGGTGTTTGGCCACAATGTTGGGCAGTAGCTGATGCCATGCGTCGGAGAGGTCGTTGGGTGTAGGGTGGGTCAGTACGCAGATTCGCAATGCATACTCCATCGCCTTTAGGTAGCCGCGGTGCATCTCAAGTCCTGCCTCGCAGGCGTGGAGGCGATCGAGGATTTCCGTGATTTCGGTCGACATGGCAGTCTCGACAGGCGGGGGGCGGGCAGGGGATAGTTCGCGGACACCTATACGAGCCCCCTATGAGCATCCTCAACGTTCTGCTCACTCGTGACCACCTTGTCGTCGCCGTGGATACCTTGGCAGAGGATGCCCGAACAGGGGCGCATTCCGCGGGGGCGAAGCTGCTTCTGATCCCTCAGCACAACCTGGCACTGGCCACTCGCGGCTCCACGCAGTTCTTCCTCCGCATCTACGAGCTAGCGCTGCAAGCCAGTTTCCGCGCTGACTTCACGATGGAGCAGCTTTCCGCCGAGCTGGGGTTGGTGGTGGACCAATTATGGCCGAACTACGAGAAGGCAGCGGCCGAGGCTGGCCTGCCGCTAGAGCAGCTCGGGACCGAGTTGGTACTGGGCGGCTGGTCGCCGAAGAACGGTCGAATGATGGCTACGGCGTATGCCAAGAGCGACAGTCAGCGCCCGACCCGGGTGCAGCCGATCGGCGGCCAGCTGGCGTCGCCAGGCGAACCGCTACAGGCGGTAACGCCGAGCATGGCGCAGGCCGAGCTCATGGCTCACGCGCGCCTGCAGTCCGGCTACCTCAACGAGCGGATGGGGCGGAAAGTAGCCGGCGGCCAGCTGCTGGCCGGGTTCCTGCAGAAGGGGCAGGCGGTCGTGAAGGACCTGGGGCCGATATGACGATTAGAGGCTAGGTAGACAGACGAACCGGCCGCACATGGCCGGAGGGTAGTCCCGCCTGCCCTGGCCGGGGTATGTAGACCGAACTGTGACGTAGATCCTGCGCCCTCTACGCGGTGCTTACGAGGTTGCCTCTACGCTCGGTCTCCCCGAGGAGCCTGGAGAGTGCCATGCCCAACAGGGCTGTTGTTTTCGTCAGTGAGGCCTCACCACACCTGGCTGCGGAGCATTTGGCCTCAATCATGGCGGACGCTGCTCGTTTCAACAGAAACGCAGGTGTCAGCGGCGTCACTCTGTACGACGGTAGGCGATTTCTCGCGTACATGGAGGGGCCGCCGGATGGTTTGGACGTCTCGTTCTCCAGAGCGGCGGGCGCGTCGAGCCATGGCGAGTTGATCGAACTGGCTAGGGGGAGGCTGGGGCAGCGCAGGCTTCCGTACTGGCCGATGCGTTGCATCCCCCTGTCGCCGCCGGAGCTGGTGCAGTTGGTGCGGGCCGACTGGACTTCCTTCCTGCAGCGGGAAGGCAATCAAGATGGCCCAGCCACCGCGATGGAGATGCTGGTGGCACTGGTCGAATCATTCGCCGAGGTTGCATAAGCAGCGCTGCGCCTGCATCGAATGGCGTACTGGAGATGCCATCGTTCATTTTGGGCCCTCAATTTCGAGTGGGTCATCCGGCTTTGGATCGAAGAGCGCCAGCAATCGCTCGCGGCGACACTGTTCAAGCCAGTGGTGCCAGATCTCCATTTCGTCCATCAACCCTGTGGCTCCGCAAGCCGGGCATGTAAGCGTGGTGCCCTTGGGATCGGTTTGAAAGCCTGCGTCCTCGGCCATTGAGGACCTCAATCCGCAGTTTTTACATGTTGTCCGCACCTGTTCCAAGCGGATGATCGCCCCATTGAGCGCAAGTAGAGGCAGGATCGTATGGATCCTGAAGGCGTTGGGAGGGTGCATAGCCGTGCCATTTGAGGGCTGGACACGGGAGCAAAGGATTCTGCACCGGAGAAGAGCCACGAGTCCGCAGTGTGCGCCGCCCAAAGTGAACCCTTCATCACAGCGAGCTGAAGCGTCGACCGCTATCGCAGAGTGTGAGACCGTCGGTCATATCCTTCCGGCCATGCTTCCCTCGCACGGCTACCAAGGCTTCCGCGCCGCCCCGACCCCCACCGGCTGGGTCCAGCTGGGCGACACCTGGGTGCTGTGGTGGAACGGACGGCAGATAGTCAACGTCTCTGCCGCCAAAGATGGCGGCGTCCGCGTCCGCCTCAATGCTCGGAAGATGTGGGATACCAAGGACGTGCGTGCCGCCAGCATCGCCCAGGGCAAGCGCTACGCCGAGCGCTGGTGTGCGGCCAGGCTCTACCCAGAGTTGCGTCTGCGCGCGGCTGTGGCGCGGCTACTGGATACCACCCCAGCCGAATCGCTTGAACCGCTGCCCGGCCTGCCGCCGACCCGCAAGCAGCAGGATCAGGCCCGGCGCCTGGCCGAGGCGACCGCGCTCGCCACAGCGCGAGTCAAGGAAGCGTTGCAGCCGGCCAAGCCGCAGACGACCAAGCCCCGGCCTCGGGACGCGCGTAAGGCGTGGGTGAGGGCAGGGCTGCAGCAGGCGCGGCGGTGTGCGAGCGACAATGGACCCGCGCCGGTCCCATTTACTTCGTAAGCCATTGATCTAACACGCAGTAGAAGCCCCCTCCTAAGGGGAAGGTCGCCCGTTCGAATCGGGCCGGGGTCACCACCCGCGCGCCGCCCGGGACGCCCGTCCTCAAGCGCTACAGCAGCGCCAGGCCGCGCAGTACCTGCGCCACGTGCGCACGCGCGTCGCCTTGCAGCCCAAGCAGGGGCCGTGGCAGGCAGTCCTCGGTACACAGGCCCATCAGTGCCGCCGCGCATGCCATGACGCGGATGCCGCCGAAGCGGTCGTACAGCGCCCAGAGCGGCGCCAGCCTCGCCGACAGAGCCTGCGCCGTCGCCATGTCGCCAGCGCCGGCCGCGCGGGTGATCTGCTGCCCCACCTCGGGGAACAGTCCGCCGGTCACCGAGTACCAGCCATCGCAGCCTGCGGCCAGTCCATGTACGGCGGCCGCGTCGCCGCTGATGCCCAGCGTGACATGCGCCGGAAGATGGGCGCGCAGTGCAGTGACGCGCGCTGCTGCTTCGGCAGGATCGTCGGACAGGCGTGGGATCTTGATCGAGGCGATGTTGGGCAGGGCGGCGATCCGCCCATGCAGTTCATCGCTGAAACGGAAGTGGGTGGTGCCGGGATTGTCGTAGACACAGATCGGGGTACGCACCGCCGTGCACACCGATTCGAAGAGCGTGTAGACCTCGTGCTCCTTCAATGGCTGGTAGGACACGGGGGCCAGCAGCAGGCCGGCTGCACCCGCGTCCTCGGCGTCCCGGGCCAACGCCAGCACATCGCGGGTGCGCAGCGCACCGATGCCGACGATGACCGGGACATCGCCCGAATGGGCCAACGCTTCGCGCAGCACGCGCATGCGCTCGGCCTTTTCCAGGTAGGCGTAGCTGCCGGTGGAGCCGAGCACACCCATCGAGTCCACGCCAGCGGCCGCGAGACGCTCGACCAGCCCGGCGAAGGCGTGCAGGTCGATGCTCGATTCGTTCATCGGCGTAAGAGGAAAGGCGCTGAGGCCGTGGATCATGGCTAACCCCGAAGGCAGAGGGCGAAGGGAGGCCGTCTGCAGTGGCGACCTTGGACGGCCGGCATTGTTTATTGTCCTAGGACAAAATTCAAGCGCTGCCCTGCAACGTGATTGCAGTGCAGGAATCGCGCACCATGGCGGCCATCCTTCTTTTTGCGCACGCCATGACTGAGTGCCTTTACCCCGTGCAGCCCGCACACTACGCCGCCATCGGCGCGTGGCTGGATTCGGCTGGCGCAACCCAGCGCTGGGCAGGTCCCGGCGTGCAGTATCCGCTCGGGTCCGATGCATTCGCGCAGGCACTGCAGCTGCAGCAGCGTCCGGGTTGGGTGCTGCTGGATGCGCACGGCCACTGCCTTGGTTTCGGCCAGTACTGGCCGACGGGCCCCGGCGCGCTGCACCTGGGCCGCATCATCGTTTCGCCGCAGGCACGTGGACGGGGCCTGGGACGTGTACTGATGCAGGCGCTGATGGCACAGGCGCTGCACTCCGCCGCGGTGGAACGGCTGACCCTGCGTGTCTATCGTGACAACGTCGCGGCGGTGAGCCTGTACCGTGACCTGGGCTTCCAGCCGCTGGAAGATGCTTCGACACCGGAGCTACTGTTCATGCAGCACCATGCCGGTTGAGTCGTGATCACGCGCGCAGCATGGCAGCCTGTTGCACCTGCCATTGCTCGCGCGTGATGCGGCTGATGTGCTCGGTGCGGTAGTCGCCGAGGAAGCTATTGAACTTGTTCATTTCGGTATGGTGATGCTGGAAACCGCATTTGCTCTGTGCGCTCAGTGATTGCAGGTTGTCGGCGAAGTAGCCGCACCACAGTGCGTCCAGGTGCAGGTCGAGGAAGGCATGCCGCATCACTTCGCGCACTGCTTCGGGCACCAGGCCGCGGCCCCAGTACGGCACGCCGATCCAGTAGGCGATCTCGCCTTCGCGCTCGCCGATCTCGAAGTTGCTGTCGGCACCGATGAGGATGCCGACACAGCCGATGGCGTGGCCGTCTTCGCGGCTCTGCAGGGCATAGACCTCCGGCCGGTTGAACACGGTGCGGATGATGTCGGTGCTTTCCTCGACGCTGGTATGGGCTGGCCATCCGGCGATGGGCCCGACGCGCGGGTCGCGGGCGTATTCGTACAGGTCGGCGGCGTCGGTGTCGCGCCAGGGGCGCAGGATCAGGCGTTCGGTGTGCAGCGGCATGGCCGTTCCATGGGCGGGAAGAGAGCGCACAGGCTAGGCCGTGTCGCGTTGCGGGCACAGGGTGGGACCTTGATGGTTTCGGTACTTTTCACAACTGCCTCGTTGGCGCGGGTATGCTGGCCCCCGGATTCCAGCCGGATCAGCCCGTGGACCGCATACCCCAGCTTCTGGATCAGGACGAATCCATGCGCCTGGAAGTCAGCACGCTGGCCGAGGGGCAGGGGGTGCCGCTGTCGTTCGGGCACGCGTATCTGGCGGTTCTGGTGTGCGTGTCCGGGCGTGCGCGCTTCGCACTGAATTTCCGTGAGGTGGCGGTGCAGCGTCACGACGTGCTGGTACTGGCCGAAGACACGCTGGCCTTGCTGCGGCAGCGCTCGCGTGGCTTCCTGGCGGTGGTCTGCCTGGTGCCGAAGGCGCTGGCGTCCGAGGTGGCCTATGTGCTGCCCAACGCACTGTTCAAGTTCCTGCACGAGCATCCCCACTGCGTGCCATCGCCGCTGGAAGTGCCGTTGCTGCAGGGCTGGCTGCAGCAGCTGATGGACGCGCAGCACAATGGTGGCCGCTATCGGCACGTGATGCTGCGCAATCTGCTGCAGACCTTTTTCCTGAAGTTCGCCACGCTGTTGCCGGTACAGAAGGTGGTGGCAGCGCCGGTCAGCCGGCGCGAGCGGCTGGCCTGGAATTTCTGGGAACTGGTGGGTCAGCGCAGTACCCGCCAGCGCGACGTGCAGTCCTACGCCGATGCGTTGTGCATCACGCCGTTCTATCTTTCGCAGCTCACCCGCGAGTGCTTCGATGAAACGCCCAAGGCATTGATCGACCGCCAGGTGGTGCTGGAGATCAAGGCACTGCTGAGCTACAGCGAGTTGCCGATCGGACGCATCGCCGAGCGCTTGTGCTTCGAGGATGCGTCGTACCTGTGCCGCTACTTCCGGCGGCACACCGGGCAGTCATTGACCGGTTACCGCCGTGCGGGGAAGGGTGGTGCTAGTGGGACACGAACAGCGGTGCCGGAACTTCGGACAGCAGATCCTCGGTGACCCCGCCGAGCACGCGTTCGACCACCCGGCTGCGGCTGTAGGGGCCCAGCACCAGCAGATCGGCCTCGGCATCGAGGACGTGCTGGCGGATGGTTGCGGCAACACCGCCCTGTGTGGAACTGATCGCCTGGATCTCGACCTCGACACCGTGCCGGGCCAGGTGCTGGGCCATCTCGGCACCGGGGGTAGCCTCGGCCTTGGGCGTGTCGACCATCAGCAGGTGCACCGCCCGTGCGCGCGCAAGCAGGGGCAGGGCGTCGGCCACGGCGCGACGGGCCTGCTTGCTGGCATTCCAGGCCACCACGATGCGCCGGCCGACCTGTTCGCCCTGCCAGTGCGGCGGCACCAGCAGCATCGGTACGCCGGTCTGGCGCAGCGTGCCCAGCGGGTGCCAGCCGGAGGGCGCGCCCGGTGTGTGCGGATAGCCGGCGACGATCAGGTCGCAGTACAGCGATTGCAGGGCCAGATCGGCGCCGCCGAGATAGTCCGAGACGATGCGCAGTTCGGTGCTGATCTGCAGCGGCTCGGAGGCCGCGCGCAGGTTCTGCATGAGTTGCGCGGTGCAGGCGGCGTCGGCGCGTGCTTCATGGTCGAGTGCCGCGGCAATGCCCGCGCCGCGGGCGAATCCGTTGGCGATGTCGGTGGGGTGCTGGGCGGTGGATACCGCCACCAGGTGCGCCTGCTGGGCCTGCGCCAGATGTGCGGCGATGTTCAGGACGCGGTCCCCGGTGTCGCTGGCATCGAACAGCACAGCGATGTCGCGTAGCGGATGCAGCATGGCGTTGTCTCCTTCGATGCCTGTGACGCGTTCCCTGCCATGCACCGACCCGGGTGCACCGGACGCGCTTCCGTTGTAGCGCATCCGTTATTCGTTTGAATCACTCGTGATTCAGTTTATTAATTAATGATTCATGCTAGCGTGAGTGCACCCCACGTCCAGGCTTCTCCATGCGACCCACCGCAGCCCGTACACGCCGCGACCTGCACCATGCCCTGGCGGCGACCCTGGTCAGCCATCCGCGCTGCACGCTCAGTGAGCTGGCTCGTGGCGCCGGCATCAGTCGCGCGACGCTGTACCGCTTCGCCCCCACGCGCGAAGCGATCGACGAGGCGTTGTTTGCTGCCGGTTTCGAGCGTCTGGAAGCTGCAGCCACGTGGTTCGACGGGGATGCCGATGCGATGCAGGTACTGGAACAGGTGACCCACGCCCTGCTGGCCGACTGGGAACTTGTGACGCTGGTGTTCGCGCGCATGATGGAAGAGCAGCAGCGGCAGGGTGACCTGCATCTGCTGCCCGAACGCTGGGCGCCGATCGGCGAGCGTTTCGAGGTGTTCTTCCTGCGGGGACAGAATGCCGGCGTGTTCAACGTCGGATTCAGTGCGGTGTGGTTGGCCGACTTCTACTGGACCTGCTTCTACGGCATTACCTGGTCGTTGGCACGTGGCCGCATGGCGCCCGCGATGGCGGCATCAACACTGCTGGCGTCGTTCCGCCACGGTGCGATGAAGGCCTCGGCGAAATAGCGGTTTCATCCGGCCCCTCAGGCCGTCAGGCCTGCTTCAACAACTCGACCAGCTGGCGCAGGCGATAGGGCTTGGGCAGGAACTCCACCTGCTCCGGCAGCGGCGGCAGCTGCGAGCGTGCATAGCCGGAGGACAGGATCATGCGTGCCTGCGGTTGTTCGCGGGCGACGTGCTCGCTCAGTTCGATCCCGGACATGCCGTTGGGCATGCTGATATCGCTGAACACCACGTCGAAGCGCGCCTCGCCCTTCAGCAACGCAGCGGCTTCATGCGCATCGGCGGTGGTGGCCACCTCGATGCCGAAATCGCGCAGGGCCAGGCCGATCATCTCGCGCAGATCGTTCTGGTCCTCCACCATCAGTACGCGGATCGGTTCATCGGTCATGGGCAGGGTCCTCTATTGCGGGGAGCAGCAGGCTGACCGTGGTGCCGACACCGGGCGTGGTGGACACATCGACGAAGCCGCCGCTCTGGGTAGTGAATCCGAACACCTGGCTCAGGCCCAGGCCGCTGCCCTTGCCGATGTCCTTGGTGGTGAAGAAGGGTTCGGTCGCGCGCTCGGCGATGTCGGCCGCCATGCCATGGCCTTCGTCACAGACGCTCAGCGTGACATAGCCGCGTTGCAGCGCGGTGTCCGCGTCCGGGTCCAGGCGGTGCTCGAGGGCCGTGCCGATCAGGATGCGGCCCCCCTCAAGCGTGGCCTCGGCCGCATTGGCGACCAGGTTGGCCAGCGCGGTCTGCAGCTGCATCGCATCGGTGCTCACCCGAGGCAGCCCGGGTGCCAGGCTCGCCTCGAGCACGACGTGGGCCGGGCAGGCGCGCTGCAGGTCCGGCAACCATTGCTGCAGCAGCATGTTGATATCCACGGGTTCGCGGATCAGGGTCTGGCCGGTGCTGAACGCCAGCAGCTGCCGGGTCAGCAGCGCACCGCGATCGGTGGCGGTCTGAGCGGCATCGAGCAGTTCAGACGCGCGTGCGTCACCGGCGACGCGCAGCGACAGCAGGTCCAGTGCATTGCCGATGGTGGTCAACAGGTTGTTGAATTCGTGCGACAGGCCGCGGCTGAGGCGGCCGACGGTCTCGAACTGCTGGGTGTTGCGCAGGGCACGCTGGGCATCTCGCAGCAGTCGCTGGGCCTGCCATTGCTCGGTGATGTCTCGGGTGATCTTGACGAAGCCGAGCAGTTCGCCGTCTTCGACCACCGGTTCGATGACGATGCTGGCGCGGAATGTCGAGCCGTCGCGGCGGATGCGCCAGCCTTCGCTGGCGTACTGGCCCTGCTGCGCGGCCAGCTTCAGCAGGCGCTGCGGTTCACCCGCCTCGCGCTCGGCGGGCAGGTAGAAACGGCCGAAATGGGTGCCGATGACCTCGCTGGCGGCGTAGCCCTTGATCCGCTGCGCTCCGGGGTTCCAGCTGCAGACAATGCCTTCGGGATCAAGCAGGTACAGCGCATGGTCGCGCACGCTGTCGATCAGCAGTCGCAGTTGTCGGGAAGGGTCCGTCAGCACGGACGTCGTAGAAGCGGCAGCGTCCACGTGGAAATAAGTGTTACCCCTGAGAGGGACGTGAAGCTAGGCAGTGCAGTGTGAAGGATGCGTGCACGGCAGGCACGTGCCATTGGTCCTGTGCGGCTGAATACGACAGGGAGTACCATCACCCACCCTTTGTCTTCTGGAACCGACCTGCATGCGTCCTGGTGCCACTACGCGTGACCGCTGGATCTGGATGACCTCTGCCGTGCTGCTGGCGGCGACCATCGCGCTGGAACTGGTGGTGCCGCTGGGATACGCGGTCTGGCTGGCCTATTTCCTGGCCGTGGGCGTCACGGTGTTCCAGCGCAGTGCGCGCGCGCCGTTCGTGGTCGCGATGATCGCCTGTGTCCTGCTGGTGATCGGCTTCAAAGTGGCGCCAGCCAGCAACAACTCGTCGTTCTCGTTCGTCAACCGCACCATTGGTGGCTGCGCCTTCCTGATGATCGCGCTGATCGTCTCGCGCGCGATCCAGGCCCGGCGCCAGGCGATGCGTGCGCTCTGGCTGCAGGAAGCCGAGAATGCGGTGGCGATGAGCCTGCGCGGCGACCTCGGGCCGGAGCAGATCGCAGAAGCGGCGGCAACGCACCTGGCCGGCCAGTTGGATGCCGACGTGGGCGCGGTCTATCGCCTGGAAGGTGGGCGGCTGCAGTTGACCGGTGGCATGGCGCTGCCTTCTGGCACGCCAGCGTCGCTGGCCCTGCAGGAAGGCCTGGCCGGGCAGGTGGCGCGTGACGAGCGGATCCGCCACCTGTATGGCGATGACGCCGCCGTACTCGACCTGCAGACCAGCCTGGGGCGTGTGCCGGTGCGCGAGCGGATCCTGGCGCCGATCAGCAGCGACGGCGCCGTGGTCGGTGTGATCGAGCTGGGTCGCGCGCGCATCGGCGCGCAGCGCGACCTCGACGACGAACTGCTGGAGCGCTGCACCGAAACGATCGGCATGGCGCTGCGCGCCTCGCTGCTGCGCGCGCAGCTGGTGGTATTGCTGGAAGAATCGCAGCGCCAGGGCGAGGAGCTGCAGGCCCAGCAGGAAGAACTGCGCGTGGCCAACGAGGAACTGGAAGAGCAGAGCCGCAGCCTGATGCAGTCCCAGGGACATCTGGAGCAGCAGCAGGCCGAGCTGGAACAGAGCAACGTGCAGTTGGAAGAGCGCACCCACGAGCTGGAAGCGCAGAAGCAGGCACTGCTGGTCGCGCAGAGCCAGCTGGTACGCAACAGCAACGAGCTGGCTGCCACCTCGCGCTACAAGTCTGAATTCCTGGCCAACATGTCGCACGAGCTGCGCACGCCGCTGAACAGCTCGTTGATCCTGGCCAAGCTGCTGGCCGACAACAAGGACGGCACGCTCACCGCAGAACAGGTGAAGTACGCACGCGCGATCCTGTCGTCCAACAACGATCTGCTGGCCCTGATCAACGACATCCTGGACCTGTCGCGCATCGAGGCCGGCCATGTCGAGCTGGCCGACGAAGTCGTGGTGGTGGACAGCGTGCTGCAGCGCCTGCGCGAGACCTTCGAGCCGATGGCGCGGCAGAAGGGCCTGGCCCTGCAGATCGAGGCCGATACCCTGGCACCGAGCCAGCTGGTCGCCGACAACCAGCGCCTGCAGCAGATCCTGAAGAACCTGCTGGCCAATGCACTGAAATTCACCGAACACGGCAAGGTCAGCCTGCACGTGCGTGCGGGCGGCAACGGCCGTGTCCGCTTCGAGGTCTGCGATACCGGTATCGGCATCGCCCACGAGCAGTTGCAGGTGATCTTCGAGGCCTTCCGTCAGGCCGACGGCAGCACCCGTCGCCGCTACGGTGGCACCGGCCTGGGCCTGTCGATCTCGCGCGACCTGGCCGAGCGTATGGGCGGTGGCATCCAGGTCGACAGTGAGCCGGGCCGTGGTAGCTGCTTCATCCTGGAGCTGCCGCTGCAGGGGGCGCCTGCGCTTGAATCCAACGAGGCGCCCGCGGCTGGCATCGTGGCGCCAGTGGTCGCGCCTGTGCATGTGCCGGTGCCCGCAGCTCAGGTTCCGGTCAGTGCGTCCGGCGCGATCGCGGCAGCAGCCAGCGTGGCCGATGATCGTGGCCGGCGCCAGCGTGCGGGCCGGCTGATCCTGGCCGTGGAGGACGACGCCACCTTCGCCGAAGCGCTGGTGGTGCTGGCCCACGAGCTGGACTTCGACTGCGTGGTGGCCAGCACGGCGGAAGAAGCACTGGCACTGGCCAGCGAGCTGCGCCCGAACGGCATCCTGCTCGATATCGGCCTGCCCGATGTGTCCGGCCTGAGCGTGCTGGAGCGCCTGAAGCGCAATCCGGACACCCGCCACATCCCGGTGCACGTGGTTTCGGCGATGGAACGCGGCCAGGTCGCACGCGAGCTGGGCGCGATCGGCTTCGCGATCAAGCCGACCACGCGCGAGCGGCTGGTGACGGCCATCGAGCAGTTGGAACAGACCAGCCAGCGCGACATGCGGCGCCTGTTGATCGTCGAGGACGACAGCGAGCTGCGCCACAACCTGGAGCTGCTGCTGGGCCGCGAGCAGCTGCAGATCGTTGCGGTGGGCACGCTGGCCGGCGCGCTGGAGCAGCTCAGCACGGTCACCTTCGACTGCATGGTGATGGACCTGTCGCTGCCCGATGGCAGTGGCTACGACCTGCTCGAGCACATGGCCGGCAACGATGACGTCGGCTTCCCGCCGGTGATCGTCTACACCGGCCGCGCGCTCGGTCGCGAGGAAGAGCAGCGCCTGCGCCGCTATTCCAAGAGCATCATCATCAAGGGCGCGCGTTCGCCCGAACGCCTGCTGGACGAAGTGACCCTGTTCCTGCACAGCGTCGAGGCCAACCTGCCGAGCGACCAGCAGCGCCTGCTGCGCGAGGCACGCCGCCGCGACACCGTGCTCGACGGCCGTACCGTGCTGCTGGCCGAGGACGATGTGCGCAACATCTTCGCGCTGTCCAGCGTGCTCGAACCGCTCGGTGTCACGCTGGAGATCGCGCGCAATGGCCAGGAAGCGGTGGATCGCCTGGCCGAACGCGAGGTCGACCTGGTGCTGATGGACATCATGATGCCGGAGAAGGATGGGCTGGCCGCGATGCGCGAGATCCGCGCGCAGCGCCACCTGCAGGACCTGCCGATCATCGCGCTGACGGCCAAGGCGATGCCCGATGACCGTGAGCGCTGCCTGCAGGCCGGCGCCAACGACTACATCGCCAAGCCCATCGACGTCGACAAGCTGGTCTCGCTGTGCCGGGTCTGGTG
>Ga0153921_1001059_pt1 | contig 12868 bp, 12 predicted proteins | sample TSNJ005MetaG_FD_104691 | JGI IMG/M metagenome (GOLD analysis project Ga0153921, IMG submission 104691) | Attine ant fungus gardens microbial communities from New Jersey, USA - TSNJ005 MetaG | ecosystem: Host-associated > Fungi > Mycelium > Unclassified | place: USA: New Jersey, Brendon T. Byrne... | reverse complement strand
CATATGTATTCATCAAAAATCCAATCAGAAGCAGTATCAGTAAAAAACAAATCCGATATGTGACTTTGTATTTTTCCTATTTGGGGTGTTGGACTTAGATGAGTACCCTTACCAAGTACAGCCTTTGCACATCTTCGTGTGTACTTATCCCATAAAGCATTGTTAGTGCCACATACTACAGAATTAACAAGCGAATCCTTATATGTGGGATTTTTACATTTTTGACTGATTTGTTCAATTGCGGCTTCTTCTTTCTTTTTTAAATCAATAATTTTTTTAAATAGTTTACAAACAATATCATCATATTTATTATTAATTTCTTGAAATTCTTCATCCGAAAGACCATAATCATCTTTGTTAGGAATTTCAGGAAGAACAGAACCTAACTGCTTTCTTAATCTAATATCAAATATTGTATTTCCTTCAAGAACATTTTTATCTTTCAGAAAACTAATAATTGTGTCAAATTTCTTTGATAATACAAGGTTTTTTGTGGGGTTAATACAATTTTCTATGCTTGCAATTTGAGCCTGTAAAGAAGTTGTCGTTCTAAGACAAATTTCGAATGATTTTCCAAACATTGGCTTTAATTCTTCAAATATTTGATTAAACAGGTGCTCAGTTACGCCTTTTTCATCAAAAATAAAAATATTTATATCAGGAGAATATTTTGTAAAACTTCTTTTTATTATATCAGGAGAATCAAAAATTCCTCTTGTATCTATTAGAGTTATGCTATCTAAGGAATAATCAAGTAAAACTAATTTAAATTTATCAGATGCCTTCAACTCAACGTGAATATCAAATAAATTATTATAGCTTAAATGTTTTTCAAATAAGCGATAATAATAAAGTATCTCGTCCGTTATTGTCTTGCAATTTTGGATTTCTGGCGAATCAGACAATTTTCCAAGAATCTTCTTAATATAATTTTTTATCCATTCCGTTAGTTCCTCACTATTTTTCTTATTAATAAAAATGTCTTTGAATTTTTCAATGCCCTCAAAGTCATTTTCTTGGCTAATTTCAGCAAAGTCTTTGGTAAAAGTATCAATATCAAAAATCGAATCACCATTATCATTTTTTTTAACTAAAAACGAATTTCGCAGAAAACTAGTTTTGGGTATTAATTGATAACTATCATCAATTTCGGTATTGATTTTATAGACTACATTCGTTTTACTTTTTCCTTTTACATTGTCAGCATGAATAAATTTAGCAATTTCTTTATCAGCAATGCAGGTACTTATCATCCGTGATTTACCAACGGTGGATTTTCCCATAAATCCTACAACGTAGCTATCAATCGCCATAACATTTCCTCCTTGAAAAGCTCAAATATGAGTTTAGATTAGTTATTCCTAATTATACCATACCGCAGCCTACGGCTGCAATCAAACTTAAATACAAAAAAATATAAAAATATAAACCCACCACTTTCGTAGATGCATGTGCTATAATGCACATATATACGGTTTCTACGAACCACTTCATCGGAGACTGAATCTCCCTGTAAGCATTCATACGAAAGGATGGGTTTATGAATACTATTTTAGAACAATTTCAAGATAAAATCAATGGTACTTTTTCTTTTTTTGACCGAATGATTATCAAAGGACATATCCGGCAGTTTTTCTCCCCTTCCGGCAAAAAACATTTCCTTTCTTATAACAATGTCCTGCTCATGGATTTTTCCGCCTATGTGGAACAAGTTACTTCCTCCCTTGTTTCTCACGTAGAAACATTTACGGCATCCTCCGGCAGACCGCTTGTTTATCTGCCCTCTGCCAAGACCTCCAAAGAGCAGACCGCACGGGACATCCTTTCTGCTTCCCCAGTGGAAGAAGGGCTTATCTGCACCCTTTCAACCGTGGAATACTGCTCCACGCTCCAGCCGGTAAAGCAGGAGGACGGAAAGCTTGCCCTAACCAATGTGAACCGCAAATGCAAATACTATTACTTCTATTTCCAGGATGAGGAGTTCGGCTTTATGCACGTAAAACTCCAGACATGGTTCCCCTTTCAGATACAGGTCTATCTCAATGGACGGGAACTGATGAGGAATGTGTTTGAAAAAAACGGGATTACGTATTCCATGTATGACAATTCCTTTTCAGAACTCAGCGATGTGAAAAAAGCACAGGAACTGGCAGACCGGTTTGACAGCAAAAAGCTTTGCCGCGAGCTTGACCATTTTGCCTACCGAATCAATCCCTATCTTAATACCATAACGAATTCCTTTGGCCAGGGCTATCTCTGGTGTGTCGATCAATGCGAGTATGCGACCGATGTTATGTTCAAAAGCCGTGAAGCTTTAGAGGATATTTATCCTTCTCTGGTCGAGCACGCATTTTATGATTTCAAGTGTACGGATGTCTTTTCATTCCTCGGACGTAAACTTAGTAATAAGTTTCAGGGAGAGGACGTCTCCGATTATCGAAAACGTCCAGAGGGATGGAGGGTGAAGCACCGGATGAAATCAAACAGCATCAAAATGTACGATAAATGCAACTGCCTGCGGATCGAAATGACCATTAATTGTTAGAAGGAAAACAAATTAAACCCAATGAGCGTATTGCCACAGTGGAGGTCTTACAGGCTTGTCTTGGCTTACGGCTGGGGGATGCCCTGCAATTGAGATTAGATAGTTTCATCAAAGATGGTGACCGATGGCGGCTGGATATTCAGGAGCAGAAAACCGCTAAGGAACGTACTTTTACCGTGCCGCTTGAGATTTACAGCTTCATTCAAGAGTATGCATATAAATGGTGTATCAAGAGGTCTTGTAAATTGTTTGATGTTTCTACCCGTCAAGTGGAGCGGCATCTGAATAAAGTATTTATGAAGATGAATCTGCCACTGAGAAGCTATGGTTCTCACTCATATAGAAAATTCTTTGCAACTAAGATATATATAGACAACAATTATAATGTTGAGATGGTAAGGGTGTTGCTTCAGCACTCATCAGTTGCTACTACACAGCGTTATATTGGCATACAGCAAAAGGACATTGAGTTGGCTTTACAGAAGCATATCTGCTTGGTATAAGACGGAGGAAAAGGTGGTTTACACAGAAAAGTTAGTCTTATATGTTCCATGTTATGCTTGGGACGGAGAAAAATTAATAGGTATTGATTACCGGAGTTTTAAAGCTGAAGTGTATAAGGTTTTTGAGCAGATTGGTTTGGTATCATGGAGTGGCCAGACTTCCAAAGGGGTATTCAAAGGTAGGGAGTATGATCAGGAGATACTGACAATCTTCTCAGAAGAGGTTTTGAAATCGAATATTATTGCGGAGTTCAAGCGGTTACTGAAAATCCACCACGGTGAGTTGCGTCAGGAGGCTTATGCCTATGAGGATAATAATTCGTTGATAATAATAGAGGGAGGGGAATTATAATGACAGAAGTATTAAGAAGCAAGAAGTTGGATCAAATGTCAGCGGATTACATAAACGGAGGGGAACCAACGAAAGAGGAAGTAGTGGAGGTTTACGAGGAGCTAACCAAACTGGACAAAACAGGAAAGTTAGATCCAAATCATGCGATGTTTCTTCATTTGCTGGGGAGCGAGGAAGAGTTCAGGAAGGACTTGGAAGATCCAGACATGATAGGGAGCGTCTGCAGTGTCCTAAACATTTTTTAAAAGATATAGGTATGCAAATTATTAATAAAAATCTTTGGGGCATCAGATAGGCTTAAAATTTAAAGCTAGATTATAAGTTTAGAAGTCTGATTGAACGTATCAAAGTAAAATAGGAATATTAGATATAGAATGTAAGGCTTCTAGCCGATGTATTTGCGAAAGTGAATATATTATGCCAGAGGCCTTATTTTTGCTGCATATTGGAAGTTTGCAAAAGGATTTGACATTTTAGGGAACCAGAGATAACATGCAGGCGAATGAGGTTTATGAAATAAAATTGACCAAGAAATAAAAAATTCTGGAATATACTGAAAATATATATTATAATCAATTGAGAAGTTAGTTCTACAAATAAAAATTCATATGGAGTACGCAATGATAGATAAAATAAAACTGAAAAATTATAAGAAATTTAGAGATGAGGAAATAATTTTTAACCCAGGAAGAAATATTCTTGTCGGAGAAAATGGAGTTGGAAAGACATCAATATTGAATGCTATTTCTTATGTATTAAGTGGAAGTTATTCTAAAATTGAGACCGTAGGTATATCATCACTTTTTAATAATGGGATTATTGATACTTATATGGAGGGGGCAAGAAAATATATTGATTTACCTGTTCTTGAGATTGAGTTATATATTAATGAAAGTATTATTAACTATGATATTAATGGTAAACATAATTCCGAAAAAAGAGAATGTAATGGTCTGAAGTTATCAATTTCACCAGATGACGATTTCTCTATTCAGATGATGGAAGCTTTGAAATCATCAGTGGCTTTCCCGTTTGAATATTATAAAGTGGAATTTTTGACTTTTCTAGGGACTTCATATAATAGTATGAAAAGATATAAAAGTTTTATTAGACATTCACTAATAGACACAACAAGAATAAATTCCGAGTATGCTATAAAAGAGTATGTTACGAAACTTTACGATAGTCAAGGTGATGATGAAAAGAGAAAAGCAATAAATAATGCGTATCGTGAGAATGCAGCAGTATTTTCCGATGAGTTATATAAAAAATATAAGTTAGAGGAATCTACATGGTTACGCTCTGGGATGGGTGAGCCAGCTCAATGCTGGGGAAACCGGATTTGTGATTAGCTATACTGAGCCGCCCCTGGCAAAGAATAGGGTGGGATGAGATCAGTGTTTGATCGCATGAAGTGGTATAATTCCAAGGTGCAGAACTGGCGGATAGAAAACTTCGGATAAAAGTGGAGTGCTGCCCGTAACGTATCATTGGCAAAGTATTAGCTACTTCGCAGTGGAACACTACATACTCATACAATTAGCAGAATCACCTCATATATGATACGAGATGAGATGAGATGGTGGCATACAGGGAACTGCTTGTGCTAAGGATCAGGTGCGCTCTGAACACGAAAGAGCCATTAAAAAGCCAGGAGGGAATCCAATCGTCCCTCCTGGCTTTTTAAACATATTCTGGTGGATACTCTACCCCTGACTCATTCAGGATGCCTTCCAAAAGATCAATCCTGTCCCGCAAGCGGGTGATTTCAATCCAGTTCCCGTGGCACAGCCCATCCGCTTCCTCCAGTTCATGACGGGTTAATTGGTAGTCCATCCACTTGACGCATTTCTTCCCTTTGCTAAAGGCGCAGTAGTTCATCATGGGCATCTCCCTCCCGAAAATTTCCAGGCCCAGGCCCAAGCCCAGTCTGGTCAACCGATATCTTTCCGTTGCTGTTTGCTGCGGGCGTGTTCCAAACGCCATCCCTTTGGCCCATTCATGTTCAGGATGATGGCATGGTGGGCGATGCGGTCGACAATCGCCGATGCCAGTGCCTCGTCCCCGATGAATTGCGCCCACCTGGAAAATTCCAGATTCGTAGTATAGAGCGTGCTGGCTTTTTCGTAACGGTTGGCGACTACCTGGAAAAACAGGCTGGATGCGTGAATGTCGTAGTTGAGGTAGCCGACTTCATCAATGATAAGCAGCTGGCAGCGTTCCAGTTTGCGGGTATACTCCACCAGATGTTTTTCGCTCCTGGCTTCAGCCATTTCGTTTACCAGGTCGCTCGCCTTTTTAAAACGCACGCTGTAGCCCCGTTTTGCCGCCTCATATCCGATCGCAAGGGCGGCATGTGTTTTGCCGCGCCCATTTGGCCCAATTGCAACCACATCACATTTTTCTTCGAGGAACGCACAGGTAAACAGTTCCCTGAATTCATCGAAATTCAGGTGGGGGAGATGTTCCTGGGACATGACGAAAGTATCAAGAGTCTTAACCTGTGGGAAACCGGCACGCCTGATACGGCCCGCAAGCCTCCGTGTATCGGTCTGGCGTACCTGCTCATCCAGCAGTGACAGAAGGTTCTCCTCGAAGGGGCGCTGTGGATCCATATGCTCCTCATATTGGGAAAAAGCGGCAAGACCCAAATAGGCAGCAGCTTTCCGGATGCCCTCTTTCTGATCAGCCATTGTCATCCGTCTTACCTCCCCCCAGCAGGACATCGTATTCGGACAGGCCTGGTCTGTCAACTACGACGACGTCTGCTGTCTCCATTGCATCCATTTGCTGCATACTGCCGTCCACCTGCTGGGCTCCCAGGTAAAAAAGAACCATGCTGTAGGAGGGCGAACCGGTGCGGTTTGCACAACGGACCGCACGCAGCAGCTCCCCGGTATCGAACTGCCGTCCAAGCAGGAGCACCTTCGCTAACTGTTCGTACTTATCCTTTGCATTGCTCATGCTGCGGAACTTATCCAGTTCCGGCGGCAGCACACCATATTTCAGCGGTGCGGCGTGCTGGATGGCGCGGGGGCTTTTCTCTAAAAGCGGCAGGTAATGATCAGGGATGTACTGGTGTTGTCCCTTGTTGAATGGTCTTGCATGGGTGTATACCAGAATGCCTTTGTGCCAGGCTTCCACACGGTATGCAGTAACGCGAACGGAGATGGTTTTGCCGATGTATTCCTGTGGCAGTGAATACTTCGTGGCATTGCAGCGAAAGGTCAGGTCGCTCCCGACTACAGCTGTGGTTTCGGTGTAAGCCGGGTACGTTTTCAGCGGCAGCGGCAGTAAGTGCGCGCGCTCCTCTGCCAACATATCGGCAATCGGTGCCGGGCGGCCACGGACTTTGTGATAACGATTGTAGTTAAGGCAACGCTCCCGCACATGGTCCTGGATCTCTTTCAGATCCTTGCCTTGTGGCATGGGGACGAAGGCGGCCGGCCGAATCAGTTTACAGACATTCTCGACCCCTCCCTTCTCATTTCCACTCGCACGGTTCATAAATACAGATTCAAATGCATAATGGGCTTCGTACATCCGGAACCGCTCCTGTGGTATGGCATGTTTGCCAGTGCCAGAGAATACAATGGTCTTCATATTATCATAAAAAATCTTCGCTGGAACCCCATTTCCCAGGAAGCAGAAGGCTTCCGTATTCGCTTCCATGACGCGTGGGAGCTTCATATCTGGCATGACCATGGCGAAAATCCCAAAGCTGTAAGGCAGGACCGCGCAGAATACGGGAACTTTTTCAATACGGCCATCAAGTACGACTTTGCATTCGCACCAGTCGCACTGCATCACTTCGCCTGGCTCAAATGCCAACGGGATGAAGCCCTCCGGATGCTTTTCCTTCAGTTCACGGACGTACCGGCGCACAGAGGATTCCCCTACATTGTAAGTCCCACGGATGGACTCCCAGGCTGTTTTGGCAGTGACGCGCTGTTTCCCGGTTAACTGGTGACGGTTTTCTTCGAAGTACTTTAACAGCGCCGCCATCACCAGCTCTTTCTGCGGCGATGCCACATGTTCCGGATATGCTTTCCTTTCATCCGGTGTATGGGCACCGTCCCCGTAGCGTTTGACGGTATTACGGGATATCCCGAGAAGTTGTGCTGTTTTCCGCTGGGACATGTCATTTTTTCTGCACTGCCGTATCGCGGCATATGTTTTGAGGTCAATCATCAGCATCTACCTCCTTTGCTGCCTGTTTCCCCGGGGCAACAGGCAGCGGCATCCCGTCAAGGACTGTCTTCAGGTCAACGACAGCAAAACGCAGTCGCTTCAGTTGAGCCCGGACCATGTCCAGATTCTCCGTGTCGGCAATCGCCAGCAGGCCGCTGAGTTCTTCGGACAGGCGGATCAGCAGGCCGGCAGCGGCAGCGATTCGCTCGGGGAGTCCCCTTTTTTCTTTGCTGCGGCTCACATGCGGCAGGGCTGCGGTATCTAATACGGTCAAAGGGGTCTCAAGGATTGCGTTGCGCAGGGCATCGCCGCTGTCATCGCGGCGGTACAGATCGACTAACTGCCCAACGTTGGATTTGCTGAGTCCATCACGGATGGTAATGCTGGCAAATGGAAGCTGTGCTTCTGCCGGCAGTTTTGCGATCTCCTCGGCGCTGCGTGCGCAGACCACGCCATCTCTGACCAGCTCCTTGACCTCATCGGTCAGCTTTTGTACGAGTGCCTGACGCTTGGAAATCCAGGATTTCGATTTCTTCAGCAGATCCATCAGTTCCCGTCGCGTGATGCCATGCTGGGTAATCAGCGCATCAATAAAAGCTCCTTCGCTTAACGGACCGCCTTCCTCATGCACCGTGGACAGCAGCAGTGCAAGTTTCATCTGGTCGGCCTCGCTGCCTGGCTCGGCTATGATTGCCGGTATCTCGCGGAGTCCCTGCCCAGCGCAGGCGTCCAGTCTGGCCTGACCTGCCAAAATGCGGTAGGTGCCGCCGTTCTGCCCGACGATGGCAGGAGCCACACTTCCATAAGCCTTAGTAACCCGCTCATAAGTCCTGACGTCTTTTTCGCTGGTTCCCAGGGCTAAAATGGGGTTCCTTTCGATTTGGCCGACCTTTAAGGTGCACGCTTTGTTCTTTTTTGGGGTCATTTACATCCCTCCTCTCAAGGATCAGTGTAATGCCCTAACCTGGTGCAGGTCTATGGATTTTTACAATAACAGACAGCGATATTGCAGATGCCACCACCGTGCAAGGTCCTGGCTGATGCTTGCGGCTTCCTGATAGCTGGTCCCGGCGAAAGCACCGCCTAAAAACCGTGCTGCACTTTTGCGCAATGCCGCTGTCAGGTGGACTGTCGGAAAACAGTTTTCGACGTTATCACCTTCTTCACGGGTTTGTTCTGTGACGTCTGTTTCTGACGGGCTTTCTTCCCCTTGCCCACCTGCATTGATGGAGACATTTCCGATCACCGTGATGAATCTTTTCAGTGCCCGTCCCAGTGTCGTATGGGAGAAGGTTTCCAGGCCAAAGTGCTTTCGGGTCTCCCCGGCTGCCCACCGCTGTCCCCTTTCCGTGTTGGAGCTGTACAGGTCGATGGCATAAAGGTACACGCATAGCGGGTAGGGCCGCCCAGGCACAAGGAAAGCAGGGATGATGGTCACGGCAGGAGAACCGCATTTCATCTCATCCCTGTATTCCGGACATTGTACCATGTATACCTTGTGTCGGTATTTCACCTGGTAAATGCGTTCGCGTCTTTGATAGCCCGCTTTTGCCAATTCAGCCTCCAGGCTGCTGTTATGGACTGAGAAAAAATTATTTTCACAGTTTTCAAGATCCTTGTCATGTGATAAAATATTCATAGGAGCAACCGTGTTTTTGTATTTGTTTTGGTGTAGTAACTTAACAATAACGCAAAAAGACGGATTGTTCCACTTTAAATTTCACCCAGACTTTCTTTTTCAATAAAAAACCCAGCTCATCTGGAACTGGGTTAGTTTTTTGGTTCATCTATCTATGGTCGTGCCTGGGCTTTTGAGCCATTGCCGTGGCTCACTTTCAGCTGATTGCATGGTACCACTTTGGCTCATTTATCTTTGAGCGTAACCAATCTACAGATGGATATATTGTAACTTTAGATGTCAATCATGAAAACACATTTAAAAATAATATTACTGTGCGAAAAGATGGTATTGATATAAAAAATCTTGGACAAGGAGAGAGGGTTTTCATAAATGCTGATTTTTCGCTTGAGAAGGCTCCTAAAGATTTGAATATAGTTTTAATTGAAGAACCTGAAAATCATTTGAGTTATTTGAGTATGCATAGGCTAATTGATAAAATTGTTGCAGAAGAAGATAAGCAAACTTTTATTGCAACACATAGTAACATGATAGCCGCAAGATTAAATTTAAAGAATGTTATTTTCTTTAGTGATGAGGGGTGTATCAAATTATCAGAGTTACCTAATTCACATGCTAAATTTTTTGAAAAAGCTCCAGAGAATAATGTTTTAAATTTCATTTTAGCTAAAAATACTATTCTTGTAGAGGGCAGTGCAGAGTATATAGTGATGGAAGAATTTTTTAAACATATAAAACAATGTGAGATGCATAAAACTTCTACTGCACTTATTTCCTGTGGTGGTAAAACATTTAAGAACTACTTAGTGTTGGCACGTATGTTGAAAAAGAAGACGGCGGTTATTACAGACAATGACCATGACTATAAAAAGAATGTAGAGGACAATTACCAAGATTATATCAATGAATATGTGAAAGTTTTTGCTGAAAAAGATAACAATTTAAGAACCTTTGAAGTAGTGTTATACGAAAATAATCAAAAGTTTTATACGGACAATATTGAGTCAAGCAAGATGCTTAACGGGGTAAAGGATTACATGCTTAATAATAAAGCAGAGGCTGCTCTAAAATTGTTGAATATATTAGAAACAAAAACAGAGCTATATGATGACTTTGAAATACCAATATATATTAAGGATGCAATAGAATGGGTAAGCAAATAGTAAATGCGGTGGCGGGTTCTGGTAAAACTACTTTAATAATTAAAACGTGTAGAGAAATAGGCTTTTCTTCGGATATTGCAATAATTACATACACCATAGCAAATCAAGAAAATTTGAATAAGTCTATCATAGAGGAATTTGGATATATGCCTAAGAATATTCATCTTTTTGGCTATTTTGAATTTCTGTATAGATTTTGTTATTTACCATATTCTGAGCGTAAGAATAAAGGTATTTGTTTTGAAATGCCACACTTTAAAAATCCTAGTTATTTTACAGGCGATGGTCGAATTTATTCTAATAAATTGGCAAAGTATATATTGCAAGAACCCTCAAGATACATTAACAGAATTAGTAAATATTTTGAATATTTATTTTTGGATGAAATTCAAGATTTAACAGCAGATGATTTTGATTGGATGCTTTCACTCGTCTCAACAGATATTTTTGTAACGGGTGTTGGAGATTTTTATCAATCAACGTTTGCGAGTAGCATTAGAGGAAACAAGAATAAAAATCTATATTCAAATTATGGTGCTTATAAAAAGAGATTTGAAGAAAAAGGCTTTGACTTTGATGATACATCACTTTCTAAAAGTTACAGATGTAATAATGCAGTATGCAGTTTTATAAGAACTAATTTGAATATTGAAATCTACTCAACTGATGATAAAGAATCTGAGGATGATGAGACATATTTTATTTCAAATATTGAGGATATTGAGCGTATAATGAATGATGATAGTATTAAAAAATTATTTTACCAAAAGCATTATGTTTACAAATGTAATTCAGATAACTGGGGTAACTCTAAAGGGTGCACTTTTTCAGATGTCTGTGTTGTATTAAATAATACTACGTATACTAAATTTAAGAAAAGTGAGTTGTGTGATCTTGCACCAGCTACACTATCAAAATTTTACGTGGCATGTTCAAGAACAAAAGGAAGATTATATTTTATAGAAGAGAAGTGTATTCCAGATTGTTATAAAATATAGCAAAAGTTTATATGTTACGGCATATTATTGATGTAAAATTCAACTTGTATTTAAGCATTGATAAATTTAGGGATTCGAGGTATTAGTATGATATTTATTAGTTATTCGTGGATAGAAGAGAAACCAGATGAAAGTGTTTTACGACTTGTTGCAAAATTAAGAGAGAATGGATATAATGCAGTTTGTGATGTAATGCAAGTACAAAAGGAATCAGCAATTAATTTTCCTGAAATGATGGCTAGGAATTTAAAAGATGCTGACAAAGTTATAGTGGTGTTATCTGAGAACTACAAAAAGAAGGCAGATTCATTTAAAGGAGGTGTTGGTAAAGAATATCGTTATATTATCAATGATATTTCAGAAAATAAAAAGAAGTATGTACTGGTATCTTTTGAGCAAGACGTAAGTATAGTGCAACCTGATTTTTTAGCAGGGAATCAAGTTGTTATATTGAATAAGAATAATAATGGATTTAATGAGCTTTTACACAAGCTTAATGATTCAGGTGAATATATATTTCCTGATGTAAATCCTATAAAAACAGAGCCCAAAAGCAAAGTGATATTTGGAAAGGAGAACCTTATTCAAAGATCTAGACCAAGTGAAAATAGGGGAGTCGATACAGAGTGGTATAATCTGCTGGTATCAGCAGCAGACGATGCATGGGAAAATGATTCATATATAATGTCCTTGGATAGATGCTTGAGATCGTTTACTTCTGCAAAAGTTAAAGAACTGTTTGATTATGATGATGAAAATAGTCAAGAAAGCATAAGGTCATATCCATGTATTTTTGCATACGAGGATTGTGTGAAAAAAGATGCTTATATTGGATATATTACAAATATGTTAGTACGAGAGAAAGGTATTAAGTTTTATATTGAGAAAGAGGCAAAGCTTTTACATGACGATTTACATAAAATGGCTTTTGAGTTTGATATTGACTTATCCAGAGCGATTACGGAGTTAATGCATACACATTGGACAATCAAAAAGGTTAATTTGTACAAAGAATTATCACGGCATGATGTTCAGGTTGAATATTTGTCAGAGATATAGTCTTTGGTTGGGTGCATCTCTGGTTGTATGCTCAAAGTAGGCGAAGTCTAATCTGGTGCTCACAAACCTCCTTTTCACGTTATTTTTGAGCGTTACTTAGAATTCAAATCTGGTTGTCGCCTCTTTCCTATGCTCTAAATCTTCGTAAATACGTGGGTTTGGAGCATTTTGCATTTACTCCAGGAGGTGCGGAGAGGTGCATGCTTTATCCTAGAATAGCAGACATCTTTCCATAGGTTTCATCTGTTGGAGTAACATTCCTAAGATAGTGATTCATCATATTCAAGTCAGTGTGTCCAAGCATACGTTGCAGTTCTGGAGAACTAACACCGTTTTTGTAAAGAATGGATGCCGTGGAAAACCGAACCTTATGAGACGAACGGTATGGAATATTAAGTTCATCACAACACTTCCGAAT
>Ga0153921_1001052_pt1 | contig 12893 bp, 12 predicted proteins | sample TSNJ005MetaG_FD_104691 | JGI IMG/M metagenome (GOLD analysis project Ga0153921, IMG submission 104691) | Attine ant fungus gardens microbial communities from New Jersey, USA - TSNJ005 MetaG | ecosystem: Host-associated > Fungi > Mycelium > Unclassified | place: USA: New Jersey, Brendon T. Byrne... | reverse complement strand
GTCCAAGGCGCGGAGCGGAATTGGTCGCGCGGGCTTGGACCGACCCCGATTTCCGGCAACTGCTTCTCACCGACGGTACCGCCGCGGTTGCCCAGTACGGATATCTGGGCCCCCAGGGCGAATACATCGTGGCAGTCGAAGACACCCCGACCCTCAAGAACGTGATCGTGTGCTCGCTGTGTTCATGCACCGCGTGGCCCATCCTCGGTCTGCCGCCGACCTGGTACAAGAGTTTCGAATACCGTGCACGCGTGGTCCGCGAGCCACGGAAGGTTCTCTCCGAGATGGGAACCGAGATCGCGTCGGACGTCGAGATCCGCGTCTACGACACCACCGCCGAAACTCGGTACATGGTCCTACCGCAACGTCCCGCAGGCACCGAAGGCTGGAGCCAGGAACAACTGCAGGAAATCGTCACCAAGGACTGCCTGATCGGCGTCGCAGTCCCGCAGGTCCCCACCGTCTGACCACCCCGACAAGAAAGAAGCACACCATGGATGGAGTACACGATCTTGCCGGAGTTCAAGGCTTCGGCAAAGTCCCGCATACCGTCAACGCCGACATCGGCCCCACCTTTCACGCCGAGTGGGAACACCTGCCGTACAGCCTGATGTTCGCCGGTGTCGCCGAACTCGGGGCCTTCAGCGTCGACGAAGTTCGATACGTCGTCGAGCGGATGGAGCCCCGCCACTACATGATGACCCCGTACTACGAGCGGTACGTCATCGGCGTCGCGGCGCTGATGGTCGAAAAGGGAATCCTGACGCAGGAAGAGCTCGAAAGCCTTGCAGGAGGACCGTTCCCACTCTCACGGCCAAGCGAATCCGAAGGCCGACCCGCTCGCGTCGACACAACCACCTTCGAGGTCGGTCAGCGAGTACGTGTGCGAGACGAATACGTTCCCGGGCATATTCGAATGCCTGCTTACTGCCGAGGACGGGTGGGGACCATCGCTCACCGGACCACCGAGAAGTGGCCGTTCCCCGACGCAATCGGTCACGGCCGCAACGACGCCGGCGAAGAACCCACCTACCACGTGAAGTTCGCCGCCGAGGAATTGTTCGGCAGCGACACCGACGGCGGAAGCGTCGTTGTCGACCTCTTCGAGGGTTACCTCGAGCCTGCGGCCTGATCTTCCAGCATTCCAGGCGGCGGTCACGCGATCGCAGCGGTTCGCGTGACCGCCGCCTGATCACAACGATTCACTCATTCGGAAGGACACTGGAAATCATGGTCGACACACGACTTCCGGTCACGGTGCTGTCAGGTTTCCTGGGCGCCGGGAAGACGACGCTACTCAACGAGATCCTGCGCAATCGGGAGGGCCGCCGGGTTGCGGTGATCGTCAACGACATGAGCGAAATCAACATCGACAGTGCAGAAGTCGAGCGTGAGATCTCGCTCAGTCGCTCCGAGGAGAAACTGGTCGAGATGACCAACGGCTGCATCTGCTGCACTCTGCGAGAGGATCTTCTCTCCGAGATAAGCGCCTTGGCCGCCGATGGCCGATTCGACTACCTTCTCATCGAATCTTCGGGCATCTCCGAACCGCTGCCCGTCGCGGAGACGTTCACCTTCATCGATACCGACGGCCATGCCCTGGCCGACGTCGCCCGACTCGACACCATGGTCACAGTCGTCGACGGCAACAGTTTTCTGCGCGACTACACGGCTGGAGGTCGCGTCGAAGCCGATGCCCCGGAAGATGAACGCGACATCGCGGATCTGCTTGTCGATCAGATCGAGTTTGCCGACGTCATCCTGGTGAGCAAGGCCGATCTCGTCTCGCACCAGCACCTGGTCGAATTAACCTCGGTCCTAAGATCTTTGAACGCAACTGCTGCGATAGTTCCGATGACTCTCGGCCGTATCCCACTCGACACGATTCTCGATACCGGCTTGTTCTCGCTCGAGAAAGCTGCTCAGGCCCCTGGATGGCTACAAGAACTCCAAGGTGAACACACCCCCGAAACCGAGGAGTACGGAATCGGTTCGGTGGTGTACCGCGAGCGCGCGCCCTTCCACCCACAACGCCTGCATGATTTCCTGAGCAGCGAGTGGACCAACGGAAAGCTACTTCGGGCCAAGGGCTACTACTGGAATGCCGGTCGGTTCACCGAGATCGGGAGTATTTCTCAGGCCGGTCATCTCATTCGCCACGGATACGTCGGCCGTTGGTGGAAGTTTCTACCCCGTGACGAGTGGCCGGCCGACGACTACCGTCGCGACGGAATCCTCGACAAGTGGGAAGAACCTGTCGGTGACTGCCGACAAGAACTCGTCTTCATCGGCCAATCCATCGACCCGTCTCGACTGCACCGAGAACTCGACGCGTGTCTACTCACCACAGCCGAGATCGAACTCGGGCCAGACGTGTGGACCACCTGGAGCGACCCCCTGGGCGTCGGCTATACCGACCAGACCGTTTGATATTGGTCCGATTTGCCGTAAGTTGTGCGCAATGGGGCTATCACGCAACCGAACTCGGGCGTTGTTGATCGTCGCGGCAATCGCAGCCGGGACCGCTGCCGCGGTGACGCCGGCGGAAGCCACCTGGACAACCGCGCCGATGTGCGGCGATTGGCAGGTCGAGACCGTAGCCCAGGGGTTGGAACAGCTCGAGAACCTCGAGACCGATGACAACGGCGGGTTCTACCTCTCCGGCGAGTCGAAGATCTATCACGTCGACGCCGAAGGACAGGTACGAACCGTCCTCGACGGCATTGCTGCTCCTGGCGGTTTGCAGCTCGACGGTTCGAGGCTGTCCTTCCTCACCAGACAGGACGGCAAGCTGTGGCAACTGGACACCACGACGGATCAGCTGTCCGCCCCCGCCGACTTCGCGGGCAACGGCTTGCTCCGCCTACCTGACGGCGATCTGCTGACCACGTGGGTCGGAACGGAGGGCGGCCCGTCGAAGGGCGTGTCACGCTATCAACATGACTCCCGAACCGTCGTACCCAATTGGGCCGCAGTGCCACGTTCGGAGGGGCTCGCGCTCAGTCCAGATCATCGAGCCGTGTACACCGATGATCTGTTCACAGGTCAGATCATTCGAGTCCCTGTGGATACCCCTGATGCGTGGGCCGTTGTCGCAACCGTCCCGAGCCCGGTACCCGGTCTCGACGATCTGACCGTGTCGCGGGATGGGATGCTCTACGTCGCTGCTCACCTCGAGGGCGCGATCTATCGTGTAGATCCCGAGACCGGGCAGTCCTGCGTCGTCGCTTCGGGTCTGTCGGGTGGGTGGACCGGGCCGAGTTCAGTGCGTATCGGCCGGGACGGCGACGGCTGGGCGCTCTACGTCACCGGCTTCGACGGGACACTGCGCCGCCTGGTACCTCCGGCGGGCGTCGAACTCGCACCCGTTCGGTAACTCCGTTCTCTTCGAGACGGGATTCTCCGACCTGGCGATACTTAAAATCACGCTGATTTGAAGGCATGCCCGCAGCGCAGCGGCCGCTTGTCCGAAAACTGTCAACAGTTCTACACGGAGAAATGGCTACCCTTAGGTTTACGCTGCTCGCATGTTTTCTTCCGTCGCAGCGAAGATCCGCCTGGTGGTGGCACTGCTCCTCACTGCCCTCCTGGCGCTGACTCTGTCATCGTGCTCGAGTGGTTCGGATTCGTCGGCAGCCCCCACAGACCTGTGTGCACCTCCGGGGGTGGGAGCCGCAACCGCGGCCCCCACAAACCTGGATGCGGCAGCGGGTGCGGGCGCCGAAGACCGCTACACCACGGCCACCGTCACCCCGGTCGATCGGATCGACACCTCGAAGCTGAACTTGATCAAACCCGGGGTCATTACGGTCGGCACGCTCGGTGACGCGCCCCCGAGCATCTGCGTCAACTCCGATAATCAGTACACCGGATACGACAACGAGCTGCTGAAGGCCGTCGCGGACAAGCTGGGCCTGAAGGTCGAGTTCGTCGGCACCGAGTTCGCCGGGCTCCTCGCCCAGGTTGCCGGTCGACGCTTCGACGTCGGCTCGTCGTCCATCACCACCACAGACGACCGTCGCAACACCGTCGGCTTCACCAACGGTTACGACTTCGGATACTTCTCCCTCGTCGTGCCTAACGGCAGCCCGATCACCGGCTTCGGAGACCTGGACGCATCAAAGCGCATCGGCGTCGTACAGGGAACCGTGCAGGACGACTACGTCGTGAACACGCTCAAGCTCGATCCCGTGAAGTTTCCCGACTACGCCACGGCGTACGCGAACCTCAAATCCGGACAGATCGACGCCTGGGTAGCTCCGTCTCAGCAGGCCGAAGGCGCAATCGCTCCCGGTGACCCGACCTCGATCATCCAGAACACCTTCTCGGTCAACAACTTCGTCGGCTGGGCGGTGAACAAGGAAAACCAGCCGCTGATCGACGCCCTCAACTCCGGACTCGACGCAGTCATCGACGACGGAACCTGGTCTCAGCTGTACGCCGACTGGGTACCGCGCCAACTCCCTGAAGGCTGGAAGCCCGGATCCAAGGCCGCGGCCACTCCGGAACTGCCCGACTTCGCAGCCATTGCGGCAGAAAACGCAGCAAACGGTGACGGTGGCGATACCGCGTCGTACCAACCGAAGTCGACGCTCGAACAGCTCAAGGACACGTTCTTCGACTGGGATCTGTACAAGAAGGCATTCCCCGATCTCCTCAAGACCGGTCTTCCCAACACCCTGATCCTTGCGCTCGCGTCTGGCATCATCGGCACGGTCCTCGGCATGCTGCTCGCTGTCGCCGGTATCTCGCGCACCCGTTGGCTGCGCTGGCCCGCCCGCGTCTACACCGACATCTTCCGTGGCCTGCCCGCCGTCGTCATCATCTTGATCATCGGGCTCGGAGTCGGACCGATCGTCAAGGGAATCACCGGCAGCAATCCGTACTGGCTCGGTGTCGCGGCGCTGTCGCTGCTCGCGTCGGCATACATCGGTGAGATCTTCAGATCCGGTATCCAGAGCGTCGAGTCCGGGCAGCTCGAGGCTTCCCGCGCCCTCGGCTTCAGCTACCGCAAGTCCATGTCGCTGGTCGTCATCCCGCAGGGTGTACGACGCGTTCTGCCGGCGTTGATGAACCAGTTCATCTCGCTGATCAAGGACTCGTCGCTGATCTACTTCCTCGGTCTCCTCGTCACCCAGCGGGAACTCTTTGCCGTCGGACGTGATCTCAACGCCCAGACCGGCAGCCTGTCCCCGCTCGTTGCGGCAGGCTTGTTCTACCTTGCTCTGACCATCCCGCTGACGCACCTCGTCAACTACATCGACAACCGGCTCCGGACCGGACGCGCCGACACTTCAGGCACGTTGGATCCGCTCGAGCAGGCCATCGTCGTGGAAAGGGGCTGAGGACATGACCACCAGCTCTGAACTGAAGTCCGTATCGCTCACCGGCAAGGACCTGCATCTGTCCTTCGGCACAAACAAGGTGCTTCGCGGCGTCAACCTGCACGTCGACGCCGGAAACACCGTCACCGTCATCGGGCCCTCCGGTTCGGGCAAGTCGACGCTCCTGCGCGTGCTGAACCGTCTGCACGAGCCTGAGCAGGGCGACGTGCTGCTCGACGGGAAGTCCGTCCTGAAGGACAATCCCGACGAGCTTCGCCAGCGAATCGGCATGGTGTTCCAGCACTTCAACCTGTTCCCGCACAAGACCGTCGCCGAGAACATCGCGCTCGGGCCGAACAAGCTCAAGGGGTTGTCCAAGGAACAAGCTCGGGCGCTCGCGCTCGAGCAGCTGGATCTGGTGGGGCTCAAGGAGAAGGCGGACTCGCGGCCCGGCAACCTTTCCGGTGGTCAGCAGCAGCGCGTCGCCATTGCCCGCGCCTTGGCGATGAAGCCCGAGGTCATGTTCTTCGACGAGGCGACGTCAGCTCTCGACCCCGAACTGGTCAAGGGTGTTCTGGCGTTGATGGCCGATCTCGCGAAGTCCGGTATGACCATGGTCGTCGTGACGCACGAAATGGGCTTCGCGCGTTCCGTTTCCGACAAGGTGCTCTTCATGGACCGCGGCGCCGTAGTCGAAACCGGTACTCCGGAACAGCTTTTCGACGATCCAGAAACAGATCGACTGCAGGCGTTCCTGTCACAGGTTCTCTGACCCAGGACGCTTCAGAGATCGACGGGCGTTGATCCTCGACGACTGAAGCATCAGATGGTCACGTTCGGCGAGGTTGGATGCCTTGTGCGCTGCATCGGCATACAACCTCGCCGCCGTCTCCAGGTCTCCGTCGCGTTCACGGAGATAGGCCTCGACTGCGGCATGGCGTGGAAGTGAATCGTCCAGCGCTGCAAGAGCTGCCAAGCCGGCGCGTGATCCGTCTGCCTCGCCGACCGCCACCGCTCGGTTGAGCCGGACGATCGGGCTGTCGGTCAGGGCTGAGAGTTCGTCGTACCACTCCACGATCTGCACCCAATCGGTCTCGTCTGCTGTGAGAGCGTCGGCATGAAGTGCGGCAATCGCGGCCTGGGCTTGGAACTCGCCCAGTCGGTCGCGAGCGAGGGCTCCCTGAAGGATCACAACCCCTTCCGCGATCGTCTCGGTGTCCCACCGTCCGCGGTCCTGCTCGGCAAGCGGAACTAGGCTGCCGTCTGCGGCAGTGCGCGCGGCGCGGCGAGCGTGATGAAGCAGCATCAGAGCGAGCAACCCCGCCACCTCGGGATGATCGATCGCAGCGGCGAGCTGCCGGGTGAGCCTGATGGCCTCGGCAGCCAGGTCGACGTCGCCGGAGTACCCCTCGTTGAAGACCAGATAAAGGACACGTAGAACGGTGGCGACATCGCCGGGTTGCTCGAACCGGACGCCGGAGACCGTACGCTTGGCTCGGCTGATGCGCTGAGCCATCGTCGCTTCGGGCACCAGGTAGGCCTGCGCAATCTGGCGAGTGGTCAGCCCGCCGACAGCGCGCAGCGTGAGTGCAACGGCGGACGACGGCGTCAACGACGGGTGAGCGCACAGAAAGTAGAGCTGGAGTGTGTCGTCCACGCCCGGCACCGACCCGCTGACCGGCCGCTCGCCTGGCTGCTCGTCAACCAGAAACTCCCGCTTGCGACGAGCCGCATCCGACCGGATCCCGTCGAGGAACCGCCGCCAGGCCACTGTGACCAGCCAGCCCTTGGGGTCCCGCGGCGGGTTGTCCGGCCAGGTCCTGACCGCCTCGAGCAGAGCGTCTTGCACGGCGTCCTCGGCCGACGCGAAATCTGCTCCGCGGCGGACGAGGATGCCGAGCACGCTCGGAGTCAGACGTCGAAGCAGCGCGTCGTCCATGAGAGTCGTCAGTCCGTGATGGTCGGCGGCTCGGTCAGGAACGGGCGCAGTTCGAGCCATTCGTGAATCGGCTTCCCGCCTGCGCCGGGCGCGGCCGAGAGCTCCCCGGCCAATTCGACGGCTCGGTCGTAGTTGTCGACGTCGATCACCATCCAGCCGGCAATGAGGTCCTTGGTTTCCGCGAACGGGCCGTCGGTGACCGGCGGGCGACCCTCACCGTCGTACCGGACAAAGGTGCCCTCAGGAGCGAGAGCCTGACCGTCGACGAACTCGCCCGCCTTCTCGAGCCGATCCGCGAAGTCCTGCATGTACTTCACGTGGGCCGTGATCTCTTCCGGTGTCCACTGGTCCATCGGCACGTCGTTGACTGCAGCCGGAGCGCCGCGGTAGTGCTTGAGCAGCAAGTACTTGGCCATCGTGAATCTCCTCTGTGTCGGTGCCACCCATTCTGGTCGCACTTCACTACAGGGACGAAGCAAGTCGGGGATTCTCGACATCGCAGGGCTTTCGGCCCTGTGCGCCTTTTTGGTAGTGCCCGCAACCAGAAAGGCGCACGGGGGGCCGGAGGCCCTAAATCCACCCCTGCCGGCGGGCGATCACTGCAGCTTCGTGCCGATTGGCCGCACCGAGTTTGGTGACAGCTGACGACAAATAGTTTCGGGTGGTACCCGCAGACAGGTGTGCCCGGGAAGCGATCTGCTCGATGGATGCCCCGTCGGCCGCGTATTCGAGTACGTCCGCCTCGCGCGGAGTAAGCGGTGAGTCGCCGGCGCCGATCGCCTCGGCAGCCAACGACGGGTCGACGTACCTCCCACCGGCATGGACGCTGCGGACCACCTCGGCGAGCGTCGCCGCAGGCGTCGTCTTCGGTAGAAATCCGCGGACACCTGCTGACAGTGCCTTCTTCAAGTACCCGGGACGCCCGTGGCTCGTCACGATGATCGAGACGCACCCCGAGACCGTCTGCGCAATCTGCTGCGCCGTCTCGATGCCGTCGATACCCGCCATCTGAAGGTCGAGCACGGCTACGTGAGGTTGATGCTTTGCAGCAGCGATCACGGCATCCTCGCCGGATTCGGCTTCCGCGACGACAACGATGTCGTCCTCGAGCGACAACATCATGGCCAGAGCCGAGCGGATCAGGTTCTCGTCGTCGGCCAGCAGTACCTTGATCGGCTCGGTCACCGAGACTCCTTCGTTCGGGACGGAAAGTGGGCGGTGAGGGTGAAGCGATCTTCGTCCTGCACGGTTTCGACAGTTCCTCCGACGGCGCCGACGCGCTCGCGCAATCCGTTCAGGCCGGTTCCGTTGTTCGGCTCTGCGATCCGTGCGCCGTCGTTGGCAATCACGACGCCGTCCGCGGACACCTCGATGTTGCAATTCTCGGCACTGGAGTGCCGGAGAATGTTGGTCACGCCTTCACGGACGACCCACGCGGCGGCCTCGGCCAGTTCCACCGGCAGTTGATCTGCCGATCCACGTATCGCGGTGGAGATTCCGGCGGCCTCGAGCAGAGACTGCGCACCGGCCAGCTCCGACGCCAAGGCGATGGACCGGTATCCCCGAACCAACTCGCGCGCTTCGTCGAGAGAATCTTGCGCAAGTTCGCGTACTTCGTCCATCTGCGCGGCCGCACGATCGTCACCGCGCCGTGAAAGAGTCGCTGCAAGTTCACTTTTCACTGCAATTGCAGACAGTGCCCGCCCGACGACGTCATGGAGATCGCGCGAAAATCGCAATCGCTCCTCGGCGACGGACAGGGCAGCGGCAGCTCCGCGAGCCTCGTCCAATTCGGTGACCATGCGAAGCAGCCACACCGACATGTAAACGGTCAGCCCCATGAAGGCGGCGACGATTCCGACGGACACGCCGCTTTCCGGACCCGCAAGCAGTCCCAGTACAACCCCGGCGGCCACCGAGCCCACGATCAGCCAGCGCAACGACGTCAACCCAGCAAGGGGCACGACAAGGATTGCCGCGAGCCAGAAGTACGGGCCGTTCTCGCCATTGCTTCCCAAGGCGATTCCCGCCGAGCAGAACGCGGACAACGTCATCACGGCAAGAGGAATCTGGACGGGCTTGGCCACGACTCCGCCCAGATCTGACATCCGAGAGACGGCGATGCCGCACGCAACGGCACTGATTCCGAGGAAGACACCCGACAGGTACCGATCCGCAACGATCTCGGTGACCGCACCGAAGCCACCGAAAACCACTGCGACCATGATGAACGATTGCCGCGTGTAGAGGCGAACCTTGTCGACGTTCGACGCGGTTCGCCACGTCCGTCTCGGATTCCAGCGTCCGAAGTTCTGCGCGATCATGCCCACTACCTTCTCAGAGTTCTACGAACGCGGTTCCCAGCGGAAGTGGACGTTCGCGATCAGAACCGAACCGACGATCCACGCCAGCATGACCAACAGCGGTTGCCCAGCCGAACCGAAGGTGTCGACAAATCCGGCCGCCGCACCGGGCGCATCGCCCAGATCAGCCAGTTCGCCAGTGGTCCGCCCCAGCCATCCGAGATTGAGAAGGTCGACTACTGCGGCCAGCGGAGTGAAATCGAGAATGCGAGCAATGTTGTCCGGCACGACATTCCTGATCGAAGACATACCTGCCGTCGCCAGAATCAGAATCGGCATGCAGGTGATCTGCGCCGCCTCTGCGTTCCGAGTGACAGCCGAAGTGATCAACGCCAGCGCTGTGAAGAGCGCGGCGCCGCCGATCACCGCGACCAGCACCAGCACCGGATTGACCGGAGCACTGCCGCCGAGAACCATCACGGCGATCCCGATGACCACCGTCAACAGTGCGGTGAGAACCCACGACGGCACTGCCGGGCCCGCCAGGATCTCGGCGTCGCTGCATTCCCCGGTCCGTAGTCGCTTGAGAACCAACTCGTCACGGCGCGTCGCGTACACCGACAGCAAGTTGTAGAAGACCACGAAGACGAGAAGGAAGAGCGCAAATACCTCGAGGCCTGCGGACACCGACTTGTCCGACAGCCCGCCGTCTCGCGACAGGTACAGCATTCCCACGGGAAAGATCAGCGGGAGGACGATTGCATTGAAGAGCAACAGTCGATTTCGTCCCAGGAGCGTGAACTCCGAACGAGACAGGGTTGCTATGCGGTTCATGCCGACGCTCCTTCGAGAGTTGCGTGATGATCGAATTGGTCTGCAATGGAGAGGAATACTGTCTCCAGGGACGCCGCTCGGGCATCCAAGCCGGTCAGCAAGACATCATTGTGCTGCGCCCACAGCAGCAGTTCCGTCAGCGTCTCCTGGACGGTGCGAGTGGTGATCAGCACCAGATCATTTTCGACGCGCACCTCGGCGCCGGCCAGCGCTGGGAGCGGAAGACCTGGGCGGTGCAGTTTGATCTGGGCGGGATGATCTGCGACGACGTCCGCCACGGTTCCGCTGCGCACGACCGATCCACGGTGCATGATCGCCAATTGGTCGCACAAGGATTCAGCTTCGTCCAGGTAGTGCGTCGTCAACATGATGGTGACGCCCGACGCTTTCAAGTCAGCGATCAATTGCCAAGTGTTACGACGACTTTCGGGATCCAAACCAGTAGTCGGTTCGTCGAGGAACAGTACGAGTGGCCGGCCGACGATCGCGCACGCCAGATCCAGTCGGCGCGCTTCACCGCCCGAGAGGAACTTCACGCGGGTATCGCCACGGTCACGCATGTCCACGCGCTCGAGCACCTCGTCGACGGGAAGCGGATTCGAGCACGTTCCGGCCCACATCGCCAAACTCTCACGAGCAGTCAGGTCTTGGGGGAGCCCACCCTTCTGGAGCATGATGCCAAGCGACGGTCGAATCTGCTTGCGGTTGCGCACCGGATCCCTTCCCAGAACGCGCACCGTACCGGCGCTGGCTCGTGAAAGGCCCTGAATCACTTCGAGAGTGGATGTCTTGCCGGCACCGTTTGTTCCGAGGAGGCCGAACAGCTCACCTTCCTGAACACTCAGATCCAGATTGCGAACAGCATCGAACGCCTCCTTGCCGGAGCCGTAGCGCCGCGACATTCCGACTACGTCGATCACGGGATCGCCCTTCATCGCTGCGCCTCCTCTCGGTTCCAGCTGCGCAGTCCGATCGTGAATCGAATGCCCGCGTAGACCGCGAGAGCGGCAACAAGAATCCAGGACACCGGATTGGAGCCGATGATCGCGAACACTCCTCCGATGATCGCGATGTTCACCACGATCACAACAAGTTCGCGGCCCATCGTGGGTGCGGGTCCGATGTCCATCAGGTCCGTCAGGAGGCTTCCCTCATGTGGTTCTCTCATGCCTCCAAGCCTCGCGGGAAGTCCGCGACGAAAACAGTGCACAGCGTCATCACCTGCGGTGACACCGTCATGGATCGGCGATGACAAATGTCATGCGACGTCCCCGTGGGGACGCGTCGTAAATTGCAGGTAAGGGTCGCCTCGTTGTTTTGCCGTTCATTTTTACGTTCCTTTACCCTCGCTTAGAGCTTCTACGGTTCCCGAAGTCCGTACATCGAATCTCGGGAGTTCACGGTGGCTATCAAGCCTTTGGCCTTGTTCGTCAAACACGACGGCGTGTCTGCACGCGCGTCGATCACCTGCCAGTACAAGTGCGGAAACGCGTGCTCTCATGAGGTCCCCAACACCTCGGGCGGCGAATACTTCCGCGATATCGCACGCACGGCACTGACTCGTCGCGGCATGCTCCGGGGCAGCGGCATGGCAGTCCTCGCGGTGGGAGCAGGCAGCGCCCTCGTCGCATGTTCGGACGAATCCGCAAGTGCGGAACCGGGAACCGGTTCGACGAGCGGCAGCAGCGGCGGAACCACACCAGCGGGGACGAACTTCGACGCCGTCGCGCCCAACAAGGAAGACAAGGTCACCGTCCCTGACGGATACGATCAGGCCGTCGTCATCCGTTGGGGTGACGCCGTTCTCGCCGGAGCCCCGGCATTCGACTTCGACAAGCAGACTGCGGCAGCACAGGAACTGCAGTTCGGATTCAACAACGACTTCGCCGGATTGCTCCCGGTCGACGGGCAGCCCAACACCTACCTCCTCGTGGTCAATCACGAATACTCCACCGAGCCGGCGATGTTCCGCGGCTACGATGCGGAGAACCCGACCGAGGAGCAGTTCAAGATCGGCCTGGCCAGCCACGGACTGTCGGTCGTCCAGGTCAAGGGCGAATCCGACAACGGCAAGCTGGTACCGGAGATCGGATCGAACAACCGCCGCATCACCGGAACCACGGAGTTTGTCGTGACCGGCCCCGCTGCAGGTAGCGACTTCCTCAAGACGAGTGCCGATCCCACGGGAACCAAAGTGCTCGGCACCCTCAACAATTGCGCTGGCGGCGTCACACCCTGGGGCACAGTGCTTTCCGGCGAAGAGAACTTCAACCAGTACTTCGCGAACGCCGAGGGTGTCACCGATCCCACGGTGGCAGCACGGCTGAAGCGCTACGGTCTGGCCGGAGCCGCTTCCGAGCGAAAGTGGGAACGCTTCGACAAGCGGTTCGATCTGGTCGCAGAACCCAACGAGGTCAACCGATTCGGATACGTCGTCGAGATCGATCCCTGGGATCCGTCGTCGACTCCGATCAAGCACACAGCGCTCGGACG
>Ga0153921_1001050_pt1 | contig 12914 bp, 7 predicted proteins | sample TSNJ005MetaG_FD_104691 | JGI IMG/M metagenome (GOLD analysis project Ga0153921, IMG submission 104691) | Attine ant fungus gardens microbial communities from New Jersey, USA - TSNJ005 MetaG | ecosystem: Host-associated > Fungi > Mycelium > Unclassified | place: USA: New Jersey, Brendon T. Byrne... | reverse complement strand
GGCGCCGCAGGCGATCACGCTCGTCCAGGACACGCCTCGCGACAACTACATGGTCGAGTACGCCGTGTCGCTCGAACCGAAGGCCAAGGTCCCCAACCTCGCACCCGCGAGCATCGGCGCGGCCGCCGTTCGGCCCGACTCCAAACTCCTGGCCCTCCCGCCGGATCAGGTCGCAGCCGCCTACGGCGACGTGCTCATGAACGGCGACCAGAGCAAGTACGCCAGCCTCTTCAGCGCCGACGGTGACACGCTGCGGACGGCTGTCGGGGCGGAGTGGAAGGCGCAGCAAAAGGCCGCGGTTCCCGCGACCGCGTCGCTGGCTTTCACGACCGCTGTCGGCCCGAACCCCGATGTGGCGCTGGCCACGAACGACTCCGGTGCGATCGTCTGGACCGACCTCCAGGAGGCGCAGCAGCTGAAGGTCGTCGAGGCCGGTGCCGAGGTAAACGCGGGTCCGACCGCCGCGGCCCTCGGAGTCGCGAGCTCGAAGACCGGTATCGAGACCACCTACGGCTACCAGCTGGCGTTCTACGTGCCCCCGGCGGGGTCGGACGCCAAGATCACCCTGCTCGGTTTCGCTCAGGGCATGGTCGGAGCCAAAGAGATCCAGTGATCCCGTGGCTCGCGCCGCGTATCGTTGAGAGTTGTGCCGTCGCGGACCCGGTCCGCCATCTGGAGGTGTCATGAGTCAGATCCCACCGCCGCCCACGAACCTGCGGGGCGCCGTCGACCTCAGTTCGCTGGTCAACCGTCCGGCCGCGCCCGCTGCCCCGGTGGACGGGGCGCCGGCCGCGCCGGGTGACGCGCTCGCGCTGCCGAGCCTGTACTTCGAGGGCACCGACGCGAACTTCAACGACTTCATCGACCTGTCGATGCGGGTGCCGATCGTCGTGGACCTGTGGGCCGAGTGGTGTGGTCCGTGCAAGCAGTTGAGCCCCATCCTCGACCGCGTCGTCGCCGAGTACGCGGGCCGCGTCGTGCTCGTGAAGGTCGACGTGGACGCGAACCCGCAGCTCACCCAGGCCTTCCAGGCGCAGTCCATCCCGGCCGTCGCCGCCCTCGTCGGCGGACGCCCGGTGCAGCTCTTCGTCGGGGCCCTTCCCGAGCAGGAGGTGCGCGACGTGTTCGCCCAGCTCCTGGAGCTCGCGGCGCAGAACGGCGTCACGGGCACCGTGACGGTCGACGGCGACGCCGGGCTCGCCCCGGAGGGCGAGGCGGCCGAGCAGGCCGAGCCCGAGCCCGAGCCGCTGCCGCCCCATCACGCCGAGGCGTACGAGGCGATCGAGCGCGGCGACTACGACACCGCGATCCAGGAGTACAAGACCGCGATCGCGCAGGACCCGCGCGACGCCATGGCCGTCGCCGGCCTGGCGCAGGTCAGCCTGCTCGCGCGACTGGCGGGCAAGACGCTCGACGCCATCCGCGCCGCCGCGGCCGCCGACCCGCGTGACGCGCAGGCCCAGCTGGATGTCGCCGACCTCGACCTGTCGGGCGGTCACGTGGAGGACGCGTTCGACCGGCTGCTCTCGCTCTTCCCGACACTGGACGCCGCGGGCAAGGACACCGTCCGGACCCGCATGCTCGACTATTTCGAGATCGTCGGGGTGGACGACCCCCGCGTCGCCAAGGCGCGGGCTAGGCTGACGTCGCTGCTGTACTGACGTCGCGGACGTCGGAGGCGGCCCCCGTCCCCCTCCCGGAAGGCACCGCATGACCCGCGTGCTCGTCGTCGGCGGGACCGGCCTGGCCGGACGCGCCGTCACCTCCGAAGCCGTCGACCGCGGTCACGATGTGGTCGTCGCCTCGCGCCGGGTGCCCGACGACGACGCCCCGGCGTTCGTCGAGGGCGCCCAGTACGTGACGGCCGACCTCGTCGGGGGAGTGGGACTCGAGGAGGCCGTCGACGGCGTCGACGTGCTGATCGACGCGAGCAACGGGTCGGGCAAACAGGCCGCGCACGTCTTCGCGGTCGGCTCGCAGAACCTGCTCCACACCGCGGCCCGCTTCGGCGTGCGCCGGGCGGTGCTGCTCTCCATCGCGGGGATCGACGGCTCCCGCTACCCGTACTACCGGGCGAAGCTCGCGCAGGAGCGGGTGTACGCGGAGTCGCCCCTCGAGACCCACGTCGTCCGGGCGACCCAGTTCCACGACTTCGTCACCGCGGTCTTCGAGCGCGGGCGCCCGTTCGGCGCGCTGATCGCACCGGCCGGAACGCGCTTCCAGCCGATCTCCGTCGACGACGTGGCGCGCGCGCTGCTCGACGACGCCGAACTCGAGGGCGCGCCCGACTCGGTCCGCACCGTCGGCGGTCCGGCCGTCGAGAGCGCTCGCGCCCTCGCCGAGCAGTGGAAGGCGGCGAAGGGCTCCCGTCGGCCAATCCTCCCGCTGCGTCTCGCCGGCCCGCTGGGCGCGACGTGGCGTGCCGGGCGCAACCTGGCGCCCGAGCACGCCGTCGACGGCGTGGACTACGCGGCCTGGCTCAGCGCCGGGGCTTGAGCCACAGGGCACCGAGCGGCGGCAGCGTCAGCACCGCCGAGGCGGGCCGGCCCATCCACGGCTCGTCCGCGGCTGTCACACCGCCGAGGTTGCCGACGCCCGAGCCGCCGAACGCATCCGCATCGGTGTTGAGCAGCTCCTCCCACTCCCCGGCGAAGGGGAGACCGACGCGGTAGCCCTCGTGCGGTGCGCCGGAGAAGTTGAACACGGCGACGAGGGGAGAGCCGTCACGATCCTTGCGGATGAACGCGATGACGTTGCCGGCGGCGTCCGAGCCGTCGATCCACTCGAAGCCGGCGGGCTCGTTGTCGAGCGCCCAGAGCTCGGGATGCGAGCGGTACACGGCGTTGAGCTGCGCCACGAGGTTCCAGAGCCCCTGGTGCGCGGGCTGGTCGAGGATCCACCAGTCGAGGCCGCGCTCCTCGCTCCACTCGGACGGCTGCCCGAACTCCTGGCCCATGAAGAGCAGCTGCTTGCCGGGGTGCGACCACATGAAGGCGAGGAACACCCGCACGTTCGCGAGCTGCTGCCAGTGGTCGCCGGGCATCTTGCCGAGCAGGGAGCCCTTGCCGTGCACGACCTCGTCGTGGCTGATCGGGAGGAGGAAGTTCTCGCTCCACGCGTACACGAACGAGAAGGTGAGCTCGTTGTGGTGGTACGACCGCCACATCGGGTCCTCGTGCATGTACTGCAGCGAGTCGTGCATCCAGCCCATGTTCCACTTGAGGCCGAAGCCGAGGCCGCCCGATGACGTCGGCGCGGTCACCCCGCTGTAGCTCGTCGACTCCTCGGCGATCATCACGGTGCCGGGGTTGCGCTTGTACGCGGTGGCGGTGACCTCCTGCAGGAAGCCGATCGCCTCGAGGTTCTCACGGCCACCGTGAATGTTCGGCTCCCACTCGCCCGCGTTGCGCGAGTAGTCGAGGTAGAGCATCGAGGCGACGGCGTCGACGCGCAGGCCGTCGACGTGGAACTCCTCGAGCCAGTAGAGGGCGTTGGCGACCAGGAAGTTGCGGACCTGCGAGTTGCCGTAGTCGAAGATGTACGTGCCCCAGTCCTTGTGCTCGCCGCGGCGCGGGTCCGGGTGCTCGTACAGGGCTTCGCCGTCGTACCGGGCGAGTGCCCAGTCGTCCTTGGGGAAGTGGCCGGGGACCCAGTCCATGATCACGCCGATGCCGGCCTGGTGCAGGCGGTCGATCAGGTGCTTGAGGTCGTCGGGGGAGCCGAACCGGCTGGTCGGGGCGTAGTACCCGGTGACCTGGTAGCCCCAGGAACCGCCGAAGGGGTGCTCCGAGAGCGGCAGGAACTCGACGTGGGTGTAGCCGAGGGCGACCACGTAGTCGATCAGCTGGTCGGCGGCCTCACGGTAGCCGAGCCCCGGGCGCCAGCTGCCGAAGTGCAGCTCGTAGATGCTCATCGGGCCGGAGTGCGGGTCGGTCTCGCTGCGGCGGCGCATCCACTCGCCGTCCTGCCAGTCGTGGCGGGAGGTGGTGATCACGGAGGCCGTCGCCGGGGGGATCTCGGCGGTCTGCGCCATCGGGTCGATCTTGCGCTTCCACGCGCCGTCGCGGCCGAGGATGTCGAACTTGTACAGCTCGCCGTCGCCGAGCCCCGGGACGAACAGCTCCCAGACGCCGGAGACGCCCATGGTGCGCATCGCGTGCTGCGCGCCGTCCCAGCCGTTGAAGTCGCCGACGACGCGGACGGCCTTCGCCCGCGGCGCCCACACGGTGAAGGAGGTGCCGGTCACGCCGCCGAGGTCGCGCACGTGCGCGCCGAGCGCGGTCCAGAGCTGCTCGTGCCGGCCCTCGCGGATGAGGTGGAGGTCGAGCTCGCCGATCGTGGGGGAGAAGCGGTACGGGTCGTCGGCCGTCCAGGTGCTGCCGTCGGCGTAGCGCGCCTCGATCTCGTAGGCGCCGGGACCGACGATGTCGACGCCCTGCCAGATGCCGTGCGCGAGGTGGGCGAGCTCCAGGTGGGCTCCGGTCGGGAGGATGGCGAACACCTCGGTGGCGAGCGGCCGCAGCACGCGGATCACGGTGACCGGGTCGGCGACGCCGGGGCCGCTGACCTGGTGCTGGCCGAGCACCGCGTGGGGGTCGTGGTACGCGCCGGTGGCGACGGCGAGGAGCAGGCCGTCGTCCAGCGTGGGCAGGTCGACGGCGGCTGCGCCTTCGGGGATCGGGCTCATCGGACTCCTTCGGAGGGGTGTGGTCGTTGGGGCGCGGCGGGGCGGCCGCGCCTTAGAGCGGCTTGACGACCAGGATGTGCACGGGCTCGGTGAACGCGTCGAGGCGGACGTAGTTGTCGGCTCCCCACGTCCAGCGCTGGCCGGTGACGACGTCCTTGACCTCGAAAGAGGACTCGGGCGGCAGCCCGAGCGCGGCGACGTCGAGGTGCACGATGGTCTCGCGGGCGGAGTGCGGGTCGACGTTGGCGACGACGAGGACGGTGTCCGCCTTACCGCTGCGGGTGAACGCGCCCGGCAGGTGCTTCGAGTAGACCAGGATGGCGTCGTCGTCGCTGCGGTGCACGTGCAGGTTGCGCAGCTGGCGCAGGGCGGGGTGCTCGCTGCGGGTGCGGTTCAGCATCGTCAGGTAGGGCGCGAGCGAGCGGCCGAGCGTCTGGGCGCGGGTGTAGTCGCGCGGACGGTACTCGTACTTCTCGTTGTCGATGTACTCCTCGGCACCCGGGCGCGCGACGTTCTCGAACAGCTCGAACCCGGAGTACACGCCCCAGGTCGGAGCGCCGGTCGCGGCGACCGCCGCACGGATCTTGAACGCCGCCGGTCCGCCGAACTGCAGGTACTCGGTGAGGATGTCCGGCGTGTTCACGAACAGGTTCGGGCGCAGGAAGTCGGCCGTCTCGGTGGCGAGCCCGGTGAGGAACTCCTCGAGCTCCTCCTTCGTGTTGCGCCAGGTGAAGTAGGTGTAGGACTGCTGGAAGCCGGCCTTCGCGAGCGTGTGGAGCAGGGCCGGTCGCGTGAAGGCCTCGGCGAGGAACACCACGTCGGGATCCGTCGCGTTGATGGTGTGGATGAGCCACTCCCAGAAGTGCAGCGGCTTGGTGTGCGGGTTGTCGACGCGGAAGATGCGCACGCCCAGCGACATCCAGTGCCGCACGATGCGCAGCACCTCGGCGCGGAGGCCGTCGTAGTCGTTGTCGAAGTTGATCGGGTAGATGTCCTGATACTTCTTCGGCGGGTTCTCGGCGTACGCGATCGTGCCGTCGGGCAGCGTCGTGAACCACTCGGGGTGCTCGGTCACCCACGGGTGATCGGGGGAGGCCTGCAGGGCCAGGTCGAGGGCGACCTCCAGGCCCGCCTGCTTGGCCTTGCCGACGAAGTAGACGAAGTCCTTCTCCGTGCCGAGGTCCGGGTGGATGGCGTCGTGACCGCCCTCCGCGGACCCGATCGCCCAGGGCGAGCCCGGGTCGTTCGGCCCGGCGTCGAGGGAGTTGTTCGGCCCCTTGCGGAACGTGCGGCCGATCGGGTGGATCGGCGGCAGGTAGACGACGTCGAAGCCCATCGCGGCGACCTCGGGGAGGCGCTTGGCGGCCGTGCGGAACGTGCCCGACTTCCAGGAACCGTCCGCGAGCTTCTTGGCGCCCTCGGAGCGGGGGAAGAACTCGTACCAGCTGCCGACGCCGGCACGCGTGCGCTCGACCGAGACGGCGCGCGTCTCGGACAGCGAGGGGAGGCTGACGATCGGGCGCTCCGTCAGGATGCCGACGATGCGCTCGTCGACCGCGGCGGCGAAGCGCTCGGAGACGGGCAGGGCGGCGTCGGCGACGAGCTTCGCGGCCTCGCCGAGGTGGCGGCGCTCGGCCGGGCTGCGGCGCTTGTCCTTCGCGGCCCCCGCGAGCAGTTCGCGCCCCATGGTCAGCATGAGCTCGACGTCGATCCCGGCGGGCACCTTGACCTCGGCGTTGTGCTTCCAGGTGGCGTAGTCGTCGGCGTAGGCCTGCACCCGGTAGCGCCAGAGGCCCTCGGTCTCGAGCTGGACCTCCACCTCCCACCGGTCGGTGCCCGGGTTGATCGGGTGCATGTGGTGCTCGGTCTGCACGCCGGCCGGGTCGAGCAGCAGCAGATCGACCCCGATGCGGTCGTGGCCCTCCCGGAACGACGTCGCCCGGAAGGGGACGACCTCGCCGCGGAACGCGGTCGCGGGCCAGTGCCCCTCGTCGACCTGCGGCGAGAGGCCGAGGATCGGGATGCGTGTCAGCAGGGGCACGTATTCGGCTGGTGCTGCGGTCTCGGACGTCGTCTGCCGCGCCCCCTCCTCCGGGAGGTGGTCGACGGTGGCCCCCGGTGCCGCTGCGGCGGACGGGCTGGTCGCTGCGCTCTTTCCCACATCCCGACCGTACACTCATTAACCTGCTCGACATGAGCCTCCCGTAGGGTGGGGCGGGTGAAGGCCATCCGTAGATTCACCGTCCGAGCCGTCCTGCCCGACAACCTCTCCGCGCTGGAGGAGCTGGCGGGCAATCTCCGCTGGTCGTGGCACGAGCCGACCAAGGAGCTCTTCGCCCGCATCTCCCCGGAGTTGTGGCACCAGGTCGAGCACGATCCGGTCGCGCTCCTCGGCGCCGTCGACCCCGGACGGCTGGCCGAGCTCGCCGCCGACCAGGGCTACGTCGACTGGGCGAACCACACCCGCGACGAGCTGCGCGCCTACCAGAACGACCCGCGCTGGTACCAGACGCTGGGCGAGACGGCGCCGCGGACCATCGCGTACTTCTCGCCCGAGTTCGGCATCGCCGCGGCCCTGCCGCAGTACTCGGGCGGTCTCGGCATCCTCGCCGGCGACCACCTGAAGGCCGCGAGCGACCTCGGCGTCCCGCTGGTCGGCGTCGGCCTGTTCTACCGGTCGGGCTACTTCTCGCAGGCGATCACGCCGGACGGCTGGCAGCAGGAGAGCTACCCGTCGCTCGACCCGGACGGCCTCCCGCTGAGCGTGCTGCGCACCCCCGACGGCACGCCCGTCGAGATCTCCCTCGCCCTCCCGGACGGCGTGCTGCACGCGCGGGTCTGGCAGGCGGCGGTCGGGCGCGTGCGGCTGCTGCTGCTCGACACCGACATCCCCGAGAACGAGGAGCGCCTGCGCTCCGTCACCGACCGGCTCTACGGCGGGGGCGGCGAGCATCGCCTGCTGCAGGAGCTGCTGCTCGGCATCGGCGGCGTCCGCGCGCTGGAGGCGTGGTCCGAGTTGACGGGCGCCCCGGCGGCGGAGGTGTTCCACACCAACGAGGGCCACGCCGGCTTCCTCGGGCTGGAGCGCATCGCGAACCTCATCGGCGACGGGCTCAGCTTCGACGAGGCGCTGCAGGTCGTTCGCGCCGGCACGGTCTTTACCACCCACACCCCGGTCCCCGCCGGCATCGACCGGTTCGACCGGCCGCTCGTGGAGCGCTACTTCTCCACCTCCCTCCTCCCCGGCGTCGAGACGCAGCAGGTGCTCGCCCTGGGCGCGGAGGACTACCCGGGCGGCTCGCCCGACGTCTTCAACATGGCCGTGATGGGCATGCGGCTCGGGCAGCACGCCAACGGCGTGTCCAAGCTGCACGGCGAGGTCAGCCGGCAGATGTTCAACGGCCTGTACCCGGGCTTCGACCCGCAGGAGGTGCCGATCGACTCGGTCACCAACGGCGTGCACGCGCCGACCTGGACAGACCCGATGCTGCGCGCCCTCGCCCTCGACCGCCTCGGCACCGACGACACCACGCACGCCGACTGGGCCAACTCCGGTGCGGTGAGCGACGGTGACCTGTGGTCGGTGCGCAACCGGATGCGCGAGCAGCTCGTGCAGGACGCCCGCCAGCGCCTCCAGGCCGCCTGGGAGGAGCAGAACCCCGGCGGGATCGCGCCCGTGTGGATGAGCGACCTGCTCGACCCCAACGTCCTCACGATCGGCTTCGCCCGGCGCGTTCCGACGTACAAGCGGCTCACCCTGATGCTCCACGACCCGCAGCGGCTGCGGAACATCCTGCTGCACGCCGAGCGCCCGGTGCAGTTCGTGATCGCGGGCAAGTCGCACCCGGCCGACGACGAGGGCAAGCGCCTCATCCAGAAGCTGGTGCAGTTCGCCTCCGAGCCCGAGATCCGCGGCCGCATGGTCTTCCTGCCGGACTACGACATCGGGATGGCGCAGCTGCTCTACCCGGGCACGGACATCTGGCTGAACAACCCGCTGCGCCCGCTCGAGGCGTGCGGCACCTCCGGCATGAAGGCGGCGCTCAACGGGGCGCTCAACCTGTCGATCCTGGACGGCTGGTGGAACGAGTTCTACGACGGCGAGAACGGCTGGGCGATCCCGTCGGCCGACGCCGCCGGCGACGGGGCGGAGCGGGACGCGCTCGAGGCCGAGGCCATGTACGACCTGATCGAGCACATCATCGCACCGCGCTTCTACGACCGCGACGGGGACGGCGTGCCGTCCGCCTGGGTCGGCCAGATCCGCCACACCCTCTCGACCCTGTCCCCGGCGCTGAGCGCGGAGCGCATGGTGAAGGAGTACGTGGAGCGGCTCTACATCCCGGCGTCGCGGAACGAGGAGCTGCTCAGTGCGGACGGCTTCGCCGCCGCGCGGGGACTCGCCGCGTGGAAGGCCCGCGTCCGCGCGGCCTGGCCGGGCGTGAACGTCGCGCACGTCGACGCGGGAGGCGTGGACGCGGTGCCGCAGGTCGGCGACCAGCTGCACGTGCGCGCGCTCGTGCACCTCAACGGGCTGAAGCCCGAGGACGTCCAGGTGCAGGTCGTCTACGGCCGCAGCCAGGAGGGCGACGACCTCGTCGACGTGCGGCACCAGCGCCTCGACCTCGACGACGGCGTGCCCGGCACGGACGACCCGTCCGTCGCCCGTGAGTACGTCGGCACCGTGACCCTGGCCTGGGCCGGCTCGTTCGGCTACACGGTGCGCGTGGTGCCGGTCAACGACCTCCTGCTCTCCACCGCCGAGCTCGGCCTCGTCTCCGTCGCCTCCTGACCCCGTCGCCGCGCGGTGACCAGCCGCCGAGCACAGCAAAAGGGCTCGTTTTCGCGCTGCGATCGAGCCCTTTTCCTGTGCTCGGCGGCTACGGAGGTTAGGAGGTGAGCAGGGGGAGGGTCATGAGGGCGATGGAGGCTGCGCCGAGGGCGGCTTCGGCGCGCGGCAAGGGCGGGAGGCTGCGGCGGAGGGCGACGGCGGCCGACGCGAACGCGAACACCAGGGCGGCCACCGCGAGCAGGAGCACGACGGGGAGGCCGTGGCCGGCGTGCGCCCCGCCTCCCGTGGCATGGTGGCCGGCGCCGACCACGAGCAGCCCGGCCATCAGCACCGCCTGCAGTGAGCGGTGCAGGGCCATGGTCCGCACCGGATGGGCGCCGAGCGCCTGCCGTGCCGGTCGCAGCCGTTCCCGCACGCCGGTCGCCAGCGCGAGCGCGACGAGAAGCGCGGCCCACACGACCGGCGCGAGCACGGGACGGGGGAGCAGCATCGTGTCGGCCATCGCGGCGAGCATCGCCAGCATCCCGAGCCAGGTCAGCGGGGAGCGGCGGTCGGCGCCCCCGGCGACGCAGCATGCTCCCAGCGTGGCCGGGAGCATGCTGCCGAGGTGGAGGGCCTCGATCATCCGTGGTGTGCGTGGTCGCCGTGCGCGTGCCCACCGTGGTCGTGGTGGCCCGGCGCGCAGTGCGCCGGCTCGGCGGCGGGCACGTTGAGTGCGGGGTTGCGCCCGAAGAAGCCGTACGGCTTCAGCGTGAACTTGGCGTAGTCCACCGGCATCACCGGCCAGTCCTCGACCCGCGGGAAGTGGGTCGGCCCGAACGTGTGCCAGAGCACGATGTCCTCGCCGTCCAGGGACCGGTCGGCCGCCATGTAGGCCGGGAGGCCGTCGCCGCCCGGGTTCTGGTTGACGAACTCGCCCGCGGGGTAGCGCTCGTCGCTCGCGTACTGCGTCACCCAGACCTGCTTGGTCGTGAACGCCGCGCGCGCCGTGACCGTCGCGGAGGGGTCGGCCATCAGCGTGGGGTTCTGCTCGGCGTGCAGCACGTAGCCGGTCGGCTGCCCGAGCCGGTTGGTCTTCTCGGTGTTGACGATGTGCCAGGTCCGCCCGACCGAGGCGTCGGCGGCGCGCGCGCCCTCCGCCTCGCTCGCGATCCGCGTCACCCGCTTGGTGAACGCGTTGCCGTACGGGTTCGCCTCGCTGATCGGGAGGCGGACCGCATCCACCTCCTCGACCGCGTTCGCCAGCCCGTCCACCATCATGTCGAGCCGCGCCGAGAACAGGTGCTGGTGGTACGGGGCGCCGAGGCCGGGCGCGACCTCGCTGGCGGTCTGCGTCCCCTCCACGTACGCGGAGGTGAACAGGATGCCGGTGAGCTTGGCCTCGCACTCGATCGTGCCGTCGAGGTACAGGTACCAGTAGAAGCCGTAGTCGTAGTTGCCGACCGTGGTGAAGAACGAGATCACCAGCCGCCGCGACCGCCGCACCTCGTTGGCGGAGGTGAACATGTCGGTGTGCTTCCAGAGCGTCCCGTAGTCCTCCTCGTGCAGGCAGATCGCGTTCTCCACGGTCTTCGGCCGGCCGAACTCGTCCGACAGCACGGCGTCGAAGTAGCGGATCTCGCCGAGGCAGTCGCAGCCGAGCGTCAGAGAGTTGGCGAACCGGCCGAACAGGTACTCGCCGGTGTCGAAGTAGTTCTGCCAGTACCGGGTGGGGGACGGGTCGGCGTAGGGCACCACCATCTCGGCGATGGAGGCGCGGTAGATGACGGGCCGCACCGCGCCGTCCTGGTCGGGATCCGCGAAGGCGAGGTCGCGCAGGATGAGCCCCTCGCGGGCGTCGAAGCCGAGCGAGAACGACCAGTTCGCCCAGGTGACCGTGTCGCCGTCGACCGCGTAACTCGGGCCCTCGGGCTGAGTGATGGAGATCGGCTTGAGCGTGTCGAGCGGTGCGGGGCGGTCGGACTCCAGGTGGAAGTTGCCCGGCTCCTCGGGCACGGGGTGCTCCGCCGCATCCACGACCTGCGTCACCTCGCGGGCGATCACGTCGACGTACGCGCAGAGGCCGTCGACGGGGTGCGCCCACGGGTGGTCCTCGGCGTGGTCCATCCGGAAGGCGAAGACGCGGATGATGCGGCGGCCCTCCTCGCCCGGGATGTCGTACGAGCCGGGCGAGAGGGGCGCGTACACGACCTGCTCGGCCGTGAGCCCGCGCTTCTCGAGGGCGGCCAGCCAGCGGGCGTCCGCGACGAGGATGCCGCCGATCGCCTCGAACTCCTCCTCGAGGATGGGCACCTGACCGCGCTCGCCGTCGATGGGCACGAGGGCGACGACCTCCCCGCGCGTCAGCGACACGGCGGCGTCGGTGCTGTCGCCGGTCGCGACGTCGAGCAGGAGGAGGCGCGCCTCGCGGTCGGGAGCCGGAGCGGTGCCGGCGCGGGCGGCCAGCACGTCGGCCTTGTCGGGCTCCAGGAGGCCGACGTAGACGAAGCGCGTGGTGTCCGTCACCGCTCCGGCGTCGCGGAGGATGCGGGCAGCGGTCTCGATCTCGGCGGCGGTCAGGCTGGAGAGGGGGCCGGGGGCGGCCGTGTCGTCGGCGGGCAGGGTCAGGGGAAGCTCGGTGGTCATGGTGCTCACGTCTCCTAGGCGCTGATGGTGTCGATGATGTTCTCGTAGGCGTCGCGCTTGCTGCGGCGCAGGACGAGGGCCTGCACCACGCCGATCACCGGGAAGGCGAGCATGGCGGCGAAGAAGGCGATCGAGAGCGGGCCGAGCACCGGGGTGCCCTGCGCATCCACGTCGCCGATGAGGAGGGGGAAGTTGTCGACGATGATGGCGGTCACGCCGACCAGGCCGATCAGCCCGATGACCGGGGCGATCACGGTCCGCCACGGTCCTGCGCCGGTCTTGCTGCGGGCGAAGTAGACGATCACCGCGAGGCAGGTCAGGGCCATGAGGACCACGATCGCCAGCGTCGCGATGCCGCTGAACCAGGTGAAGACCTGCAGCACCGGGTCGAGGTGGAACAGCGCGAACACGCCGATCAGGACGGCGGCCGTCACGGTCTGCACGAGCGACGAGATGTACGGGGAGGCGTGGGTGCCGTGCACGCGGCCGAGCCGGGCCGGGAGCACCGACGCGTTGGACATCGAGTGCTGGTAGCGGGTGACGACGTTGTGGAACGACAGGACGCAGGCGAACAGGCTCGTGATCAGCAGCACGTTCACGATGACGCCGCCCACGGAGCCGAGGTAGTGCACGGCGGTGTTGACGATGAAGCCACCGGTGTCCTTCGCCACCACGTCCACGATCTGTGCCGGGCCCCAGCCCATCACGAGGGCCCACGAGGCGAACGTGTAGAAGACACCGATCGCGATGACCGCGATGTACGTCGCCCGGGGGATGGTCTTCTCCGGCTCCTTCGCCTCGTCGCGGAAG
>Ga0153921_1001049_pt1 | contig 12917 bp, 9 predicted proteins | sample TSNJ005MetaG_FD_104691 | JGI IMG/M metagenome (GOLD analysis project Ga0153921, IMG submission 104691) | Attine ant fungus gardens microbial communities from New Jersey, USA - TSNJ005 MetaG | ecosystem: Host-associated > Fungi > Mycelium > Unclassified | place: USA: New Jersey, Brendon T. Byrne... | reverse complement strand
TTTAGGGCTGTTTTTATGGCAGGCGATCAAGGATCAAAGCGTTACAGAATCAATACGTAGGTCTTGCGCACGGTTTCCTGGATATCCCAGATACCGGTGCTGTTGGCTGGCAACATCAGTGCGTCGCCGGCTTCTATGTGAATGGTTTCTCCGTGGTCCGGGGTGAAGGTGCAGCGACCCTGGATAAAGTGGCAAAACTCCTGGGATTTGATCTGCCGACGCCAGCGGCCCGGCGTGCACGCCCAGATGCCGGTTTCGACGCCGTCGTTGCGCTCCACGCTCAGGGTCGACGCCACGGCGATGGGCTCGCCCAACGGCACGGCCACCGGTGATGCGTCGGGCAAGTGGGCATTCAGCGTGTCTTTGAATTGAGTGATGCTCATGGGTTTTCCCGTGTGAGTGAAACGACTTAGTGCATGAAACCTTCCATGAACTCGGCCATGCCGGTCGCCAGCTTGCGGCGCCAGGGCGCGGTGTTGGGGTTGGCCAACACCTGGTCTTCATGGACAAAACTGCGAATGATCGCGTTGTACCCCAGCCAGCGGCAGGGTTCCGGTTCCCAGGCCTTGAGCGCGTCCAGGCCGCGCTCGCGGATCACCCAGGGTTGCTGGACCAGCGGCGTGTCGCGGCCCAGGATCAAGTCGGCCAAGGTGCGGCCGCCCAGGTTCGTCGCACCGACGCCCTCCCCGCCATAGCCGCCGGACAGCGCGATGCCGGTCTTGTGATCGCAGAGCATGTGCGGACGAAACCGACGCGACATGCCGAGGTTGCCGCCCCAGGAGTGTGTGATCCGCACGTTCTTGAGCTGTGGGAAGAGTTCGCCGAACAGGTAGCGACGCAGCTCGACCTCGCTGTCGGTCAAATCGAAGTTGTGCCGCAACTTGCCGGCGAACTGATAACCGCCACGGGCGCCGAACACCAGGCGGTTGTCCGCCGAACGCTGGCCATAAGTGACCTGGCGGCTGCTTTCACCGAATGCCTGGCCATGGTTCAGGCCGATTTGATCCCAGGTGCTGGCAGGCAGCGGCTCGGTGGCAACGATCAGGCTCTGTACCGGCAATTGGTACTGGCCCAGAGGCGGCAACGTCGTGGCATACCCCTCGACAGCCGGCACCACCCAGGCGGCGCGCACACTGGCCTTGGCGGTGCGCAGGCTGCCGGACTGCCAGTGGGTGACCGGGCTGTTTTCGTAGATCGCGACGCCCATGCGCTCCACTACCCGCGCAAGGCCGCGCACCAGCTTGGCCGGGTTGATCGTGGCGACATGCGGTGCATAAATACCGCCATAGGGCTTGGCGATGCGAATCTGCTCGGCCAATTGCTGCGGGCCGAGCCAGCGATAGTCGGCCTCCGTCAGGCCCTGGGCATGCAATTTATCCAGGTAGCGGCGCAGGCTGCCTTCCTGCTCGGGGTAGCGCGCGGCACAGTACAACGCACCGCCCTTGCGGTAGTCGCAGTCGATGCTTTCATGGGCCAGCACCTGGGCCACTTCGTCGGGAATGGCGTGCAACAGGTCAAACGAGGCGCGCCGTTGTTCGGGCGCCAGGCCTGCCAGCAGGCGGTCTTCACCCAGCAGGTTGCCCATCAGCCAGCCGCCATTGCGGCCGGAGGCACCGAAGCCGGCGGTTTGCGCCTCGATGATCGCGATTTTCAGTTCAGGCGCCTGGCGTTTCAGGTAATAGGCGGTCCACAGGCCGGTGTAGCCGGCGCCGATAATGGCGACATTGACGTCCAGGTCATGCTCAAGGGAGGGCCGCGCGGTCAGCGGGTCGTCCAGCTGGTCCATCCATAAACTGATATTGCGCCATGCCGGCATGCCAAGCTCCCCTACCTCGTTTCGATAGGCTGGATCCTAGAGCGCGGCGTTATTGGCTGTCTTGCGCGCGTGCACGCAGGGAAATTTGTTTGACGTAGGCTTTGGGCGATTGGCCGGTGTGCTGGCGAAACGCGCTGTAGAACGCCGACAGCGAATTGAAACCGGCCGCAAACGCCAGGTCATCGACCTTGATCGGCGGCACCGCGCTGTCCAGGGCTGCGAGCAAATGCTGGAGCCGCGCCTGGTTGACGTAGCGGTAGAAGCTTTGCCCCAGCACCTGGTTCAGCAGGTAGGAAATCTGATTGCGGCTGTAGCCACACTCCTTGGCAACCCGCTGCAGGTCCAGCTCCGGGTCCAGGTAGGGTTGCTTGCGCTCGAAGTATTGCTGCAGGTCATTGGCCATGTGCCCCAATTGCTGGGGCGACAGGCCCAGGCGGCTGACCGTGGGTCGCGTCGCCTGCGTCGGCTGTTCATGCACCAGCGACGCGTATTCATTGACCCGCCAGATCAACCCGTCCCGCACCGTGATGGCCTCGCTGGTCCGAAACGACACCAGCCCCTGGCTGCCCCGCAGCGTGATGCGATACTGGATAAACGCGGTGTCGCCATCGGCGCGAATGCGATCGGAGTGTTCAATCGCCTCGTCCGCTTCGCGGGGCATGCTGGCCTGCAGGTACTCACGCAACTCGGCATAGCCGACCACGCGGTTCTGGAAGAAGTCGTGGTACTGGATATCCGCGTGGTAATAGGACATCACCCCGTCCAGGTCCCGATGCCGCCAGCACAGGTGGTGGCGCAGCACCAGTTCACGCGTGGCGTGGGAACACTGGCTGTCATCGTCGGGGCTGAGGTCGGGCATGAAGAGCTCTGCGGCGGGTAAACCCTGGAGATTGCCGAATTTTCGCGGTGCGTTCAATGGACGGTGGCAACTTCTGACTAATGGCCTTTTGCCTAATTTCTTGTAAGCCGTGATCCATATCAAACGAATCGAAAACAACCGCCGAACGGGGCTAAAAAAGTCTCCTTGGGCTTGCGAACGAATGCTATTTTGAAGTTCTCCGACGCTACGACCAGTGAAGGTCATGGCTCCCTGCCGCGAGCTAAAGGAAGCGCTCAATGTACAAGGTGGGCAACATGAACAAAGTGACGTTCCCCAACGCCTGCCAACTGATGCGCTGGCATTTTCACCCGATGGGCTTCGAGGCGAGCATGGACGCGCCCGGCAGTATGATCGCCCGCCTGTTCGACCGTGTCAGCGGCGAAACCTTGATCGCCATTGCAGGCATCCCGTGTGCCACGGTGATGAACGCCGCCGACGTGGAGCGCATCATCGAGGCGGTGGAGGATGAACTCGAGTCATTCGTGCCGCCGCTGTCGTTGCGGGCCTGACAGCCCATCCCTCAAGCAGTGGAGCAACAATCTGGGTAGGCATCGCCGGCAAGCCGGCTCCTACACAAGGATTCGTTGGTCGTCGAAGAAGGCTTTCCTGCCATCCACCCGCTCTGAGGCCTTCGGCACATTCACTGCCGGACCTTCCGGTTTTTCCACATACCAATAGCAGTGGCTCACCGCTCGGGTAATGCCGACATAAGCCAGGCGCAGCACTTCGTCCTTTTGCGCGGTGTCATAGGGCTCGCTGTCACCGTCCTTGCCCAGGCCCGCCATGCGATAGACCTGGTTCTTGTAGGGCGAGCTGGTCACGTGCTGGCAATCTCCCAGCAGGAATACCGCATCCGCCTGCAGGCCCTTGGCGCTGTGATAGGTCAGCTGTTTCAAACGGCGCGCCTGGACTGGCAAGCTAGAATCCACATTAACTACTGACTGAATATGTTCTTGAATCAATAGCTTATCGCTACTTTTTCGATACAACATCAACACTGAATCGCCCTGCTGATAGTGCTCCAGCAGCTTGCGACCCAAGGCGGCGTCGTCGCGTTCGAGTACGGTGACCGGCACCAACGTCTTCGGTGTGCCAGACGCCTTGGCTTTCTTGCCAGGGATCGCCGGTGCGGCCCGCACAATGTGTTCGGCAGCATCAATGATGTGCTGATGACTACGGTAGTTCTCACCCAGCATCACCCGCGTGGTACTCGGCGAGGGGAACTCCTGGTTGAATGCCATGAAGTACTTCGGCGAACTGCCGCGCCAGCCATAGATCGACTGCCAGTCATCGCCCACGCACAACAACGACGAGCGTTGAGCCCCACGCCCGACATGCATCGCCGGGCCGCGACTGCGGATCTCGCGCAGGCTGGCGCGGAGCCACGAGACGATCTGCGGCGACACATCCTGGAACTCGTCGATCATCAGGTGCGACATCGGGCGCAACAGCGGATCACTGAGCAGCTTGAGGTTTTCCGGGGTATTTTCGCCGAACAGCGAAAACATCCGGTTGTAGGTCATGATCGGCGGGGATTGATCGAGCAGATGGTCTTCCAGGGCTTTCCAGAAAATGCTCAGGGCCTCGAAGAAGAAGCGATCGGGATCGTCCTTGGCAAAGCTCATGTTGCCGACGGCGGTCGGCACGTCGAGCCCCAGGTTCTCGATAAACCCCGCCGCCATGACAAAGCTGTCCAGCAACGGCGCCGAGGCCAGCTCACCCTTGACCTTGTAATCAAAGCCGGGCCCGGCACTGGCGTCACCGGCGAGGCTGCTCAAAAGACGCTTGGATGAGTCGTAACTATCCAACCATATCAATGGCTTATGACAGAAAGCTTGAAACAGGGTGCGCTTTACCGCCCACTCTGCACGCACCGACAGCTTTGCATTCGGCCGGCTGATCTGCGCGTTCTCCCGCGAGTCGAAGCCCAGCACTACCCAGGCATCCAGCTCCGGAATATAGCCATGGCAGTGAAACTGCGCACCATTGATTTCGAAGGTCTGGCGGCTGGGCTCAATGCCCTTGATCGGCCACGCGCCGGCACGGAACCACAGGTCCTCGATCAGATCACTGAGCTCTTCATCACGCTTGGCGGCCAGTTCGGTCACCGCCATGCGCTTCTGCACATCCGGATGGTCGCGCTCCAACTCCTTGAGTTGCAGGCCTTGTCGAGCCAGCGGCGTCATCAGCTCGCGAAATCGCGCGTGGCGGCCATGCAACTGGTGATAGCAGGCATTCATCTGCTGGCGCTGGGCATCACCGATACGCAGGTCGAACGGGTTGCTGTCAGCCTCTTCGAAACCCGCGCTGAGGTTCTCGAACGCCTGCAGGCGCTCAAAGCCCGGCAGGCTGCGCACCATCGGCAGGATGCGCGAATGAAAGGTGCGCACCACGGCCTGGGCTTCTTTAAAACCAAGGGGTTGGCCCCAGAGGTTGAGGATTTCCATGAGCTTGTTGATGAAGTCTTTGCGCGACTCGCGGGTGAACGTCACGACGGTCATCGAGCTGAGTTCAAAGCCCAGGTAATGGGTGAGCAGCAGAATCCGCAGCACCAGCGAGGTCGATTTGCCCGCGCCGGCGCCGGCAATCACCGAGGTTGACGGCGTATCACTGAAGATCATCTTCCATTGCGCCACGCTCGGCTGGGCATGGGCCGGCAGGAGTCGAGCAACGTCGGCCTTGATACGCTTCTTGATATCAGCCGTGAGCGGCAGGCGCCAATCGTCGAACAGGCTGTCATCCACGCCCGGCGCACGGTGCTCGTCCGGGCGGAAGTCGCGGATCAGCAGGACTTGGCGGCCTTCTTCAAGGCCGTCCGCCTTGCCCTCCCGATAGCCGTACTCCACCCCTGCTTCATGGCCGCTGCGAAAACCGTCGGCCTGGCCGTGCAACCAGGAAAACCGGTGCTGGGCACGTAACCGGGTCAGGCCGTGGCCAAACAGGCGAGCGGCGAGGCGTTTCAACAGAGGCATTTCTGCCAGGGGGCGCAGTTCAGGGGGCAGATCAGGCTTGTGTTGCGGCACGCGGACTCCTGCGATGAGCTGAGTTTCAACAAGGTCGCCATGGTCGCCGGAATTGCCGTTCAGTTCCACCAATTGCTTTGCCGTCATGCAGTTAGGCGATGAACTGAAAGTACAAGCGCCGACTACCAATCTAATCGACTGATAGGAATCAGGCATTTTTTACGCTTTTTATCGATTATGCCCTGCTGGATCATAGGCGCCATCAACAGGAGACGATCATGCTTGAACTTCGACCTTTTACCACCTTGGGCGGCGCCCACCACGGCTGGCTGGATGCCCATCATCATTTTTCATTTGCCGAATACCATGATCCCAAACGCATGCACTGGGGCAACCTGCGGGTGTGGAACGACGACATTATCGCCCCTGGCACCGGCTTCCCGCAGCACCCGCACCGTGACATGGAAATCATCACTTATGTGCGTGAAGGCGCCATCAGCCACGCCGACAACCTGGGCAACAAAGGCCGCACCGAGGCCGGTGACGTACAGGTGATGAGTGCCGGCACCGGCATCGCCCACAGCGAATACAACTTGGAAGCGACACCCACCAAGATCTTCCAGATCTGGATTATCCCGAACGAGGCCGGTTTGCCGCCGTCGTGGGGCGCCAAGCCGTTCCCCAAGGGTGATCGAGAAGGCTTTGTCACACTGGCCAGCGGCAAGGCCGGAGACAGCGAAAGCCTGCGCATTCGCGCCGATGCACGCCTGGTAGCGGCCAATCTGAAGGCTGGGGAAACTGCGCAATACCGCCTGGACCAAGGGCGTCGGGCGTATCTGGTGCCGGCGACGGGCGTGATTGAAGTCAATGGCTTGCGTGCGCAAGCGCGAGACGGGGTTGCCGTGGAAGATGAGCAGGTGTTGCACGTGACGGCAATTGAAGACAGCGAGATCGTGTTGGTCGACCTCGCTTGACCCCTGGCCGGCCGGCGAAAGCGGTCTTGCGAGCGCTATCGCCGGCAAGCCGGCGCCTGCAGCGGGTTATTCGCTGATGGCGCCGTCAACCAACACTTGTGCCTCTTCTACCAGCTGCTTGAGGTGATCTTCGCCGATAAAGCTCTCGGCGTAGATCTTGTAGATGTCCTCGGTGCCGGACGGACGCGCGGCGAACCAGCCGTTTTCGGTCATCACTTTCAAGCCGCCAATCGCCTGGTTGTTGCCCGGCGCATGGCTGAGGATCTGCTGGATGCTTTCGCCGGCCAGTTCGGTGGAGGTCACCTGCTCCGGCGACAGCTTGCCCAACAGAGCTTTTTGCGCCGGCGTCGCCTTGGCGTCGACGCGAATGGCGAAGGGTTCGCCCAGCGCATCCGTCAAGCCACGGTAGATCTGGCTCGGGTCCTGGCCTTTGCGCGAGGTCATTTCTGCCGCCAGCAGCGCCGGGATCAAACCGTCCTTGTCGGTGCTCCACACTGTGCCGTCCTTGCGCAGGAACGAGGCACCGGCGCTTTCTTCACCGCCAAAGCCCAGCGAACCCTCGAACAGCCCATCGGCGAACCACTTGAAGCCCACCGGCACTTCGTACAGGCGCCGACCGATGCGGGCGGCTACGCGGTCAATCAGGCCGCTGCTGACCACGGTCTTGCCCACGGCCGCGTCGGCACGCCAGTCGGGACGGTTCTGGAACAGGTAGTCGATCGACACCGCGAGGTAGTTGTTGGGCGCCAACAGGCCGCCGGACGGGGTCACGATGCCGTGGCGGTCGTGGTCCGGGTCGCAGGCGAAGGCAACGTCGAAGCGCTCCTTGAGGCCGATCAGGCCTTGCATGGCGTAGCTGGAGGACGGGTCCATGCGGATCTGGCCATCCCAGTCGACGCTCATGAAGCGGAACGTCGAATCGACTTCGGTGTTCACCACGTCCAGGTTCAGGCGGTAATGCTCGGCAATCGCCGACCAGTAGCGCACCCCTGCTCCGCCCAGCGGGTCTACGCCCAGGCGCAGGCCGGCGCTGCGGATGGCGTCCATGTCGATCACATTGACCAGGTCCGCCACGTAGCTATTGAGGTAATCATGGCGATGGGTGGTGTCCGCCTTCAGGGCCTGCGCGTGGGTGATGCGCTTGACGCCCGCCAGCTTGTTCGCCAGCAGTTCGTTGGCCTTGGCTTCGATCCACTTGGTGACGTGGGTATCAGCCGGGCCACCATTGGGCGGGTTGTACTTGTAGCCGCCGCTTTGCGGCGGGTTGTGCGACGGCGTGATCACGATGCCGTCCGCCAGGCCGCTGGTACGGCCGCGGTTGTAGCAGATGATGGCGTGGGAAATCGCCGGCGTTGGTGTGTATTCATCACCTTCGGCCAGCATCACGTGCACGCCGTTGGCGGCCAGCACTTCCAGGGCACTGGCGCCGGCTGGCGTCGACAGTGCGTGAGTATCCAGGCCGACAAACAGCGGGCCGTTGATGCCCTGGGCTTCGCGATACAGGCAGATGGCCTGGCTGATGGCGAGCACGTGCCATTCGTTGAAGCTCAGGTCGAACGAGCAGCCCCGGTGCCCGGAGGTACCAAAGGCCACGCGCTGGGTGGAGATTGCTGCATCAGGCTGGCCGGTGTAGTAGGCCGTGACCAGTCGCGGGATATCCACCAGCAACTGGGCTGGCGCCGGCTTGCCCGCAAAAGGACTGATTGTCATGCATGAACCTCGGAAAGAAGGAATCGGAAAAGTCGCAGTTTACTGAGTGTTCGACTGCTGCGCGACGGTATCGATCCTACAGCATCAAGAGAAAATTCACGTATTCACCCCAACTGTGCCTGCCGCAGCGCGTCGCTCAATGCAGCCAGGGCAATATCCAGGTTGGTTTGCCCTTCAAAGGTATGGCTGATGCGCAGGTGCTGGCGATGCAGGCCGCTGACACTGAACAGTTCACCCGGGGCCATCACCACGTGTTCAGTCAGCAGGCGCTGGAACACCTGGCGCATGTCGACCGGTCGGGTGCAGCCCAGCCAGAACGTCGCCCCGGCGGCGGGCGCGCGGTAAGTCACCTGGTCCCCCAGGTGCTGGTCCAGGCGCTGGCCCATTTCGGCCGCCTGCTCGCGCAATTGCTGGCGCAGTGCGCGCAAGTGCTGATCGATCCGGCCGCTCTGGTACAGGCGCGCAATGGCACGCTGGCGGATCGACGACAAGCGAAATGAACGCAGCAGAAACTGACGCTGCAATTCACTGCTCATGCGCCGGGACAGCAGATAGCCAAAGGGGGCTTCCGCGCCCAGGACCTTCTCGAACGAAGAAAACACGATCAACCGTTCGGGGTTCACCAACTCCCGCAGGGGCGCTTGCGCCCCCTTGAAACCCAGCTCGCCAAAGGTGTCGTTCTCCAGCAGCCAGCAGCCGTATTGCTCGAGCAACTGCGCCACGCCCAGGCGTTCGCTGATCGACATCGCCACCCCCGAGGGCAAGCTGACCGCCGAGGACAGCAACACCAGGTGCACGGGCTCATCACGTAACAGTTGATCGAGGGTCGCCATGTCCAGGTGTCCGTCGGGCGTCCAGGGCAGCTCGATGAGGTGCACTCCGGCATCCTGGAACAGACGCAGGATCAGCCAATCACACGGGGACTCCACAATCACCGTGGTGCCCCGCAGGCCCAGCACCTCGATCAGAATGTCCAACACCCCGCGCAAATCGGCACCGATATACACCTCGTCGGCGTGCCAGCAGCGCGTGGGCGACGTGGTGTAGCGCGCCGCCAACGCCGCGCGCAATTCCCACACGCCGCACGGCTGCGACCACGGCTGCAACGGGTGCGGATAGTGACGCACCAACTCGCGCTCCAATCGCAACAAGCTGCTATCCAGGGATGCCAGCAACGCCGGCTCATCGCCGCTGAGCACCAGCATGCCGGGGCGACGGGCCGCCGCGTAGAGCCGATCGAGCAAATCGCCGCCCGCCCAGGCCGACGGGCTCACCGACAGCGGCCAGGCGTAATAGCCCGATTTCGCCACCGAATAGACCCTGCCCTCCTTCTCCAACAGCGAATACGCGTATTGGATCGTCGAGATCGATACGTTCAGGCGCCCGGCCAGTTGGCGCAAGGACGGCAGTTTTACCCGGGCATCGGTACTGACCTGGTTGATCAGGCTGATCATGTAGCGATAGACCGCCTGATACGCGAAGTCAGCCTGCCGCTCGCCGCGCAGGCTCATTGACCGGACAATTGCAGGGCCTGCGCAGGGTTGCGGGCCGTTGCGCGGGCGCCGCGCGGTTTACTGCCCGTAATGACCAGCGGCCGTTTCTGGTACAGGTGCAGCAACAAAGGCAGCGGCAAGCCACTGGTGTCCACCACCCACTGCTGCAGCATGTCGGCGCAGGGCTTGCCCTGCAGCAGTTTGTGCAGCTCAGGCAGGGCCACCAACATGCCGGGATGGCACTGGCGCAAATAGCTTTCGAGCCTTTCGCCATGATGGATAAACGGCGAGAACAGCAGGCAAGTCAGCTGGGTTTCATCCAGGCCGAAAAACTGGTTGGCCTGGGTGGCCGACAAGGTGCGGCCATCACCGGTGCAAGCCTCGGCGAACATCGTCTCGCTCAGGTGCAGGCGGCGCATGAACGGAGCCACCTGCTGGATAAAGCCTTCGACGCCCATTTCGTAGTCCAGCGTGCGCAGGCACTCGGCCTGCAACCCACGCAGGTGAGCCATCAGCAAGGGATGGGAAAAGGCCGGATGGCTGAAATGAAAGCCCAATGCGTCAGGGGTGTGGGCCATGAACTCGGTGAGCAAGGACGACGACCGGGGGTCGACGCCATCGAGCAGGTCGGCAATGCCGATGTACGCCAAGTGGCGGTGGCCGGCGAGACTGGGCGTGACGCGCGGCGCATGTTCTTCGCCGTATAGGTCGTCGTAGTAAGCGGTGCTCCATCCTTCCATGCGCGCGAACAAGCCGTTGAGCGACTGCGGCCAGGCTTTGGGGGCGGCGACACCGGTGCCCAGCGCGGTTTTCTTCAGCCAGGCAAGCAAGTGGCTCTGTTTGCGTGGCGAATCGCCACTGACCAGCGCATGCACACCGCCGCGCCAGGTGCTGGCCCGCTGGTAGAAATCCCCCAAGGCCAGGTAGGTGTCATTGCTCAGCGCCGCACGACAGTCTCCGGCGGTCATGTGCCCCACCATCACCCGATTGCGCTGGCTGATTTCGCGCCCGGCCGCATTGGCCGGGCGAAGGTGGTTGAAGGGGTGAACGTCGTGGTTTTCCACCATCAACAACTCCACGCGCGGGTCGTCGTGGAGAAACAGGCGGCTGTAGCCTCGATTGAGGGTGTCGAGCCTGCTCTCGGTCATGCCGGGGTAGCGCAGGGTCGCGACCCGCAAGTGAAAGGTACGCGGGGCCCGGCCGGCAATACTCAGTTGCGCAGCGCGCAGCAGCGCCAGGGTGTAGCTGCTGACCTCGCCGCCGCCGTGGGCGATCAGCACCTTGTAATCCCCCACCTGTTCCATGCCACCCGCCGCGACCACGATACGCTGGATCAACAATTGAAGTGCAGTACGTTCAGCGCGATTAAAGTGCCCGATCAAGCGTTGCAGAACTTGCTGGTAAACATACGTCATGGCTTGTTCGTGAATAGTGCTCATCATTCTACTACCTGAGTTGAAATATCAGTTTCAAGCAACTGCTGACAGTGTTTGCTTGAGCTATTGCGCAGATAAGAAGTTCGCCCGTCGTCAGGTGCACCGATGAATAGACACTAGCACCGCGCAACAAAACGACACGGATCTCCTCGGGCATGGCTCACGCCTGGAAAACGCACAGACAGCCTTTATTACTGGGCCGAAGCGCGCCGAGGCGGCCATCCTAGGACTATTCCGACGCCCTCCTACGCACCTTTATCCAACAACTTGAAGAAACATCCGACAAATTGATTCAAGCAACTTCTGGCTGTCCACACTGTGAACTTCCCCTGCAAGTAAGTGCTCGCCCTGCACCACGTCTCGGCTGCGCGATGAGTTCGAAGCCCTCGCGGATGACGCATCAAATAGTCAATCATTGCTCAGTCCTTGAGATGAAAGTGAAGGGCAATTATCAGCGCTGGAATAATGATTAATAGATACAGAAGCTGGCCGAAAACCAGTGCAGATAGACAACGCCACAGGCGTTAATGACGCGCACACAACAACGCCGCGCTGGAATTCAACGCGGCGTCAGGGGGAAAGCCAGGAATCAGGGGCTCAAATGCAGGGAGGTCAACTTGAAGCCTGCGCGGCTTCAGCCCTGTCAAATGGCGCATTTGCCCCATGCGCCAGCGGTCAGGAACACTCGTTTGCGAATATTCCTACGCCTTAAACAGCTTCAACCTGCAGTGCCACACGCTCGCGGCACGGGCATTCGTCCATGTAGCGGTGTGCTTCCACGAACTGATTGAATGGAAACACCGTGGTTTTCAGCGGTACCAGCACGCGGTCAGCAGTCAGCTGGTTGATATCCCGCAAGGCGCGCTGCAAGGCGACCTGGTCCTGGATGATGCCCAGCTCAGGCTTGCCGGTGAAGTTACCGATGCAGTGCACAAAGAACTGAATGTTCTTCTGGAACGCCGCGCAGGCCGGGAATGGCGTCTGGTTGCCACCTTGCAGGCCATAGAGCACCAGGCTGCCACGTGGCGCCAGCACATCACCGAGCAGCGACATCTGCGGGCCGCCCAAACCATCGAACACCACGTCCACGCCGCGGTTGTCGGTAAACTTGTTGATCTGCATCAGCAGGTCCTGTTCTTCGGTGACGATGACCTTCTCCGCACCGAGGGACAGCAGGTATTCGCGCTCTTCGCTGTCCTTGGTGGCGGCAATCAACCGCACACCCAGGGCTTTACCCAGTTGCACAAAGGAAGGGCCAGCGCAGTGGCTGGCGTCCGTCACCAGGGCAAACTGCCCGGGCTTGACGCGTGCCAGGTCCACATACGCAAAGTAGGCGATCAGCAGCGGCGTGTAGTGCACGCTCGCTTCAATAGGGCTCAAGACATCCGGGTAGCGGGTCAGGGCCGAACGGGGCAGGACGATCTGTTCGCCATACACCGGGTAATCATTGGGGCTCTCGGCCGGAAAACTGGCGACTTTATCGCCGACGGCCAAGTCATCCACGCCATCGCCTACGGCAACCACGACACCGGCCATCTCATGGCCAAGGCCGGACGGCAGGCGTGCATGGGAAGACGCCAGGTTCTGGCGCCACAGAATGTCATACCAGCTGATGCCAATCGCTTCGACACGCACCTGCACTTCG
>Ga0153921_1001046_pt1 | contig 12946 bp, 11 predicted proteins | sample TSNJ005MetaG_FD_104691 | JGI IMG/M metagenome (GOLD analysis project Ga0153921, IMG submission 104691) | Attine ant fungus gardens microbial communities from New Jersey, USA - TSNJ005 MetaG | ecosystem: Host-associated > Fungi > Mycelium > Unclassified | place: USA: New Jersey, Brendon T. Byrne... | reverse complement strand
GACAGGAAATCGTTTTTATCAAACCTTTTTTCCAAACTGTACTGTGCCGTAATATAGGCCATCTGCTCTTTCCCGTCAATAATATCCTGCAATACCTGATAATTGGACAACTTATTCTTAAGAGCAAACATGCCAGCCAGCTTGGAATAATCGCTTGCTATGCTTGAGTCTAACAATTCCTCCGGTGGTCTGCCGGAGTTAAAATATTCCGAAAGGTAATTCAGTGACATACTGCTGTTAAATACTCTTAATGCCCCTTTATGATGGAATAGGTAACCATTGTAGCAGGAGCGCATCTCGTTTACGATCCGTTCCTTTTCCTGGGTACTGATTCCATCCTTCAAGGTATCTTCTATCAGACCCCTTATTTCATCCTCAGTAAACCCCATCATTTCATTAAACGCAGACCATCTGGTCAGATCCGTGGCGATGTTGAAGCCGCTGGTCAGACTATCCAATGTAAACAAGTTTACGTTAGTTATTGGACTGACACCAGTGGCAAAGAATCTGGCGATGGTACCGGTTCCCGTATGATCCTTGATTTTCTCATACCATTTCCTTACAAAGCCTGTCTTTGAAACTATTCCTGAAAAAAGCTCCGTACGGAAGCTTAAGAGCTCATTCGCAAAATGGTCGTACTCGTCAATGATGAAATAAATCTGACCATCTACATGATTTCTAAACTGACTTACAAAATCATTCAGAATGTCTGCAGGTGCACCTTCTTTTAAATATTCAAAATGAAGACCATATTTTACACAAAAATTACGGTAACTAATTAATGTTGACATCCGGAAGCTATCAAGCAGGCTTTCCTCTGCGTCTGTTGTAAGACCTGTAAAATTGAATTTTAACACATAGTACTGGTTCTTCTCTTCTGTTGGGTTTTGTCCGATATAAGTGTTTCCATACAAATATTCAAATTCACCCTCACAGTTTATATCATAATAATACTCTAACAACGAAGAAAACAAGCTCTTTCCAAACCGTCTTGGTCTTAGGAAAAAAGCATATGATTTCGTTTTCTCTAATAGCTCAATGTATTTCGTTTTATCCACATATATATAATCCCTGTCAATCAGCATTTTATAGTCGCTTATTCCGTCCGGCAGCCTGCTCCATCTTTTCATATCACATCTCCTACGACTTTCTGCCTGTTGGCTAATCTTATTTATCTAATCAGAACTGGATTTTGTTAGGTTAATTTTAGCACAGATGTATCAATGATACAAGAATAGCTTGCGACCCATATTATCGTTAACCATAGCAACCGCCACAGCTAACGATTCTACTGTTGCTTTGAACTGTCGCTAATACTCATACCCACGAAGAAGCGGCGTGCAGAGCCGAGTGCGGCGTTATGCTTATAATATAAGTCTGCATTAATGTATTTTTATAGAAAAAACAGAGGAATAGTCATTATTATCGTGACTAAATATTTCATCAAAGTATGCCATATCATTAGCACTTATTTCAATCTGTTGCCCTGTATCATATTAGTGCATGTCTATTTTACGTTACCTACAGGTACCAAAATATACTGCTTCTTCATAGTACCTCAACGAAATTTCAAATCTCTTTTTATCATACTCCGCTATAAAATTAAAATGCATCAGCCAAAATCAATATACTGCAACCTACTTTTTTCGTTTGCAACTATAACAACTTTTACTCTAGCGGTTTCCAGAACGACCTCTACATCAGTATACTTGTTCTTCTTGATAATTTCCGCAAAGTAGTCAAAATAGTATTTCTCGGTTTTACCCTCGCAAAAAATAATGATGCGTCCAATGTTTGTTTTCTTCGTTTCTGAAAGACGCCGGGGAGTTAGCTTTGTTCTACCCATCCAGTTCACCACCCATCAGCTCATCATAATTAAATATGGGAATAGCGCCATACTTTCCTTGCAGGTAATCCTTACTGAAGGTGGCATCCTCACGTACTTTCAAGTCAGAGAGTGCATAGAGAGTGGACTCCCCGCGCTCGTTTTTATCTACAAATACTACCTCATCACGTCGGAACTGATTGTAATTAAGCAGGGATATATCGTGAGTGGTGAAAATTAGCTGTGCCTTTTTATTTTGGCTGGAGCAGAAAATATCCACAATAAGTTTTGTTAACAACGGATGTAGTCTTGCAGACATTTCATCCACAATAAACACGCCGCCCCTGGAAATCATATCAATAATGTTTTGAATATAAACGAGGAACCGAAGTGTACCGGTAGACTCCTGCTGCAAGTCAAATAGCTTTTCTCCTGCCACATTTCCTGCCTCATCGTGGATGTTGTGAACGGTACGGACCACCTTTTCTTTCTTTTTCTTACCAGTATGCTCGTTAATGATGGTTTCTGTCTGTATATCAAGTCGCTTAATGCCGACATCAATCAGGTGGAGGTAATGTTCCACCTTTTCTCTATATGCTTTATTGCTGACCAGCTTCTTGGACAGACCAACCATACCGGTCAAACCTTTTACTGTAGATTCAAACAGAATCTCGGTAAATACATTGTATTTTTCATTAAAGAAAGAGATAAAATCTCCAAGAACCACTTCCCGGGCTTCTTCATCGAGGAAATATTCGAGCACCGCAAGATAAAGCCTTTCAGGCGGAAGCTTTTTGTAAGCACCAAGCATTTTCTTATATTTGCTGCCAAAGGAAAGTCCTGTACCGGTGCGCTCAAAAACCTTTTTGTCATCAATGAATAGCCACTCGTTAAGTACTTCTTTAGAAGTACACTCAAAGCCGTATTGAATCTGTTTGCCGCTTTGGAGAAATATGATGTCAAACTCAGACGCTTCATTTCCATCATCAGAAAGAGTAAATGGCTCTAATTTCATCCTCATACCAGCTTCACCAGATTCAAAGTCCTCATGGTCTTTTTTATTAATAAACTGTGAGAAGATATACTGTTCAAAAAAGAACATGGCAGATATCAAGTTAGACTTGCCGGATGCATTAGCACCGTATAAAGCTGTGGTTTTGAGCAGGCTGAGTTTGTCATCTACGCATATAACATGAGAAGGATGCTGCACATAAGCAGTCGCCCTCATATCAAGAATTACTTCATTTTTAAATGATGTATAGTTCTTCACTTTAAACATCAGTAGCATAATGTTTCCCTCCAAATTAAGATGCTTTTACATATAGTATATCCAATGGCAAATAATAAATCAACCATATTTACGAAATTTTCGTAAATATGGTTGATTTATAGCACCACAACTAATGCTGTAAAAACTACATATAATAATGATGTCTTCACTCTCACGAAAAATGTATTCTGCGTAAAATAATGATTTTTCATAAACTCCCTACCACTGCTCTAATTCCCTATTCTTACCAAATGTCATTTCCAGCAATTCCGCCGCAATATCTCTACTGCGCACTCTCATCAGATTATCCAGGGTATCTTCCTTCGAAAGCAGGTTCACACTTCCATACCACACAATTTCTTTATCTATGATTGCGTAGTGTTCACAGTGCTCCTCCGCTAATTGAACACAAAACCCTGTACGCCGTAACTGTTCCATAAGATTCATTCTAAATTCGCTGTGGCCATATCTATATGCATCAGGGTGCCATGTCAATATCGTTACTTGTAATCCAGATTCCTGCTTTTTTTGTAACAAGCTTATAATTTGATTCACCTTGTCACTATTTAGCCTTGGACTCGAAATCACAATCTCTTTATTAGCTTCTAAAAGATCCTGCTCATAAACCGCCCTATAATTATCAATATCAAAAATTGCATTTGCTTCCTGCTTTGCTTGTATACTATCTGTGCAAATTTCATATCCAATCTGCTTATATGCACGCAAACGCTTACTATACATACGGTCAAACACCGGGATGTGACTATCTACATAATCATAGATTATTACATTTTCCTTTCCCTCATAATCTCTGTTTAACCGGCCTGCATATTGCTCTACAATTCCTTTTCCTGCAACCGGAGTCGCCATAATGAGCGTATCAAGCCGTGGATAATCAAAACCTTCACCTATTAATTGCCCTGTCGCGACCAAGATCAGAGATTCATCCGGAGATAACTTATTCATCTGCTCTCTTATCTTTCTTTGCTCCCTCTTTCCTTTACCACCTAAGAGAAGAAACGTCTTATCTGCATATTCTTTGACCCTTTCATATAGCATCTGTGCATGGCTTGTATACCTTGATAAAATAACCGGAGTTCTGCCATTCCTAACACAATGCTCCACATCCTCTATAATTTGCTCATTACGTATATCATTATCACGAATGAGTGCATAATCATAATTAACATGTGTTTTTTCATTATGTCGCTGCGGATTTATAGTTCTTGTAAAACGCGGATAAACCAGATGTGGGATTCCCTGCTCATTTGCTTTGTCCTTTGCTGTAAAACGGTAACGAATTGGCCCAAGCATCATTTCGTTAATTTTCTCAAGACCATCTCCTCTGATTGGCGTTGCAGTTACCCCATACACATATTTTGCTTTGACTTCCTTCAAAATATTTGAAATTGTATCAGAAGCTGCATGATGACATTCGTCCAGAATAACCATGCCATAGCTTTGTAATTTGGGATGTAAATCCCCCTTTTTGCAAAGTGAACCAACCATGGCAATATCAATGATACCTGTTAAGGAATCATGAGCACCCTGTAATTTGCCGACCACACTTTTTCTCTTCTTCGTCTGTCCCGTTGGTGTCTGATATTCTGGTGGTGCTTCATTAATAACAAGAAAATTATGCAATGCTTCCTGCCACTGATCTATCAGCGAAGAAGACTCTAATAAAATCAATGTATTTACTTTTCTCTCCGCAATCATATTGCTGCAGACCACAGTCTTTCCAAATGCGGTGGCAGCACTTAAAATTCCTATCTCATTCTCCAACAACTTCTGAACTGCTGGCTTCTGTGATTCTCGCAATTCTCCATTGAATTTTACATTTATTAATTTACCTTGTTCCCTCATATCTGTGGTTTCATAGAAAATTCCGGCAGCATTACATTTTTCTATCAGCTTATCGTATAAACCGCGTGGTATTCCTATATAATTATCCTCATCTTGTCCCAAATAAATATATCTGGAATTACTAAAATTAGACAGCCCGATAGCCTGATTTTTGTAAAAAGCAGGATTCTTAAAAGCTGCCAGTTTCCTTATTTGGTTTTGGATTCGTGGTTTAAGATTCGATATTTCGATGTAAATAAGATTTGACAATATCAAATGTAGCTTACCATTTACATCCTCTGCCAAAAATTCAGCATTACGTTCCCATGGTTTAACACGCTCCGCAGCATTTGATGACCCGTCCGTTTCCTCTTGGTCGAAAGGAGTAAACGCTTGCCATTCCTTTATCCTCGCTTCCACACATTCCTCTGAAAGCCGGGATATTTGAAATAATTCAGACCACTGATTGGGATAGGCATTCCAGTTATCATCTATAAATGCACTGTTCCCGTCCTTCAAAGCCTGTCCCTGTAAAGGTAATGCGATAAGATTGCCTACCCCGCCATCCGGAATATGATCCTGAGCCGGCAGCATCCGGTCATAATACCGAAAGGATTTCAAGTTAACCGACTCTGCCCCCTTGTCCAAGAGGGCAAAGCCAAATTTTCTTGCAAGAGAAGCTGAAATGGGCTTTTGGAAAAATATCCATATATGCGCTCCTCTCCCGGAACGTGAGCGTTCAACCAGAGCCTCTATACTATTCTGCCGACATATTTCACGCATGGCATTAACTTCTTCTTTCCATCTGTCATCCAAGTTGGCAAAATCATTTTTCTCGGCATCTTTTTCATGGTTATCAAAATCGAAAACCAAAAAACGGCAAGTCTCATCCGTAAGTAAAGGGTATACACCAATTACATCTGATGCATCCGCCGCCTTACCTTCTAAGTGTTCCTTTATTTTCGCAATCTCAAGCCTTGTCCAGTTTCGATTGCTGCAATCCATGCATTTTACTTTTTTCCCACTTTTGCGTGGACATCCATATGACCAGAAATTATCACACTGGGGATAGTATCCAATTTCACCTGAACCTTTCTTTACAGAACGCTTACTATACACATCCTGTCGCCCCCAGAATCTGGCAAAAAAACGATTAGCCAGATCATCTGTGATTCTGACAGACTGAATCCTGCCACCCTGATTTAAATCATATGTTTCCGAGCTGATTTTTTCTAATGCCTGTATTTGCTGGTATGAAATTCCCGCTTCATCCAGTAATCTTTTTAATAGCAGGTTTTCTTCCTCAAGCTGTTTCACCTGCTCATGCAGATATTTCCACTCCTCCTGTACAGGTTCACACATTTGCGGCTCTATATTTTCCGGTCTATTCATATGCAATTCCTCCAGAAAATTTTTATGTTTACTATTATTCATGCACGATTTCAGATCATATTGCACTGTATTAGTACTCTCCATAAAAACCCACATGTAAACACAGCAATAGCATAATATCCCAGTTGATGCTTTTTTTCTAAATATTTAGCATTTGAGCATTGTACCCCATGATACTGGTATTTCCAGCACTATACCTTTTTCAGCGTTTTTGCTGGAAAAAGTAAGGGCTGGTGTTATATATTTGCAATCATACTTTCAACTCCGTCAAACTCACTTTTTTATCTTCTCCACCTTGTCGTAATATTACAATATCTTGTGGCTCGCTTGCATACCAAATAAATGTTCCCCACGCAATAGAAGGTACCAGTCTTCTGCTTACTGTACTTGCCCTATCTTTAAAAGCTGTTACAAACATACAGTTTTCTTCTTTATAACGTGCTTTGTGCGCCAGATCAAGTAACTCCTGCTTTCTTCTGTCATTGATTGGTCCATCACTTGCGACACATTCAACAAATATTAATGTTGACTGTTTTTCACCAAGATCAGCAAGAATTAAATCCGGCAATATTGTTGAGACATCAATATCCAGTCCTATGGCTTTACATAATTCGTCATCTTTATGTAATAACTTTTTTGAAGATTCACTCATAAGTATAACCGCCGGATCTTTCATAAAATTCATCGTAAACTGTTCAACTACTGCTTTTGCAAGTTCACTACTTGGTCCCGATGACAATTTTCTGGTTTCTCCGTTAGGAAGATGAACCAGAACCCCTTGTGATGAATATGCCACCATACGCCTGGCTAAAGCTACCCGGGATAATGCAGAAGCTGAAAGATAGTCACTTTGCCAATCTTTTATTTTTGCGTCAAGCAGTTCACCTTGTAGTTCCGGATTAAATAAATCTGTAAATTGAGACTGTAAAGAATATCTGGGCAAAGGTGAGGTAGTAGGTAGATTCGTCCGTTCTATCACCGCATTCAAACGTACCATCTCTCTTAATGTCTCATCCCTGATCGGTTCTCTTGTGTTTGGCTTATACCATCTTCCCGGTATATCTCTGGGTGCATCCTTACTTTGACTGACTCTGAGCCACTCCTTTCTTTCCTCCGGCTTTTGTTTAACAGATTGTTCATCTGTCATACATGTAATAGTTGCTGGTCTAATCCACTCTGTTTTATCAACGCAAAAACTATACAACATAGCAAATACAGTTTTTGCTCCCATTTCACGAGTGATGTAACCATTAACGTCAATTTCTCTGGGAAATATTTTCTTCAATCTATTTTGGATATCCCGGGTCTCGGGTAACTCTTCATATAACCAGTCATGATTCATTTTCTATACCCTCCAGACCATATGCTCTCATTATAAACAATTCCAACTCCTGCATATTCTCTCTATTTGCATTAATATATTCCTCTAATTCTCTTGCCTCATTAACAGGTGGCAAAGGTATTGCATGAAGTTCTGTTGCCGATACTGCAACACTTCCTGACAAACACCGGAATATCCGGTCAACGGTTTTTGAATTCAGAAGCAGCGACAATGTTTCTAATGAAATAACCGGGTGGTCTGTAACCGGATGTACTATATTAACATGATTTTCCACCACAACACCATCCCACTGATCTATAAACTTCTTTGGTAAAACACATGCCTGCAATCTTCGACTCTGCTCTTTAGCTGTTGTGCGTTGTACAAGTACAACCGGTTCTTTACATATCAGGTATTCTTGATTCTCTGAAACCATAATATACTTTTTATCACTTCTGTACTGATAGTTAAAAGAAAAATTATTATTAGCGGTTATCGCTTCTGCCCATATAATAGGCCGTACCCCATTAGATAATACGCCTTTTATCTGATTCTTCATCCTGTTCCAAACAAGCTGACCGGTAGAAACTTTATAGCCATATTCTTCCAGCGTATTTTCCATATCGGCAACTTGTTTTACCAAATTTGATTCAGAAACTTCTCTGGCAATAACCCATGGTTTATTTCCAACATTTATGCAAAAGCTTCCAATCCGATCAATCTCACATGTGCTGCTATCTATATTAATTTTATTAGCTGTTACGGTTTTCATTTGGTTTTGGCCAAACACTACCAGACATGTTTCCTGCAGTACCTGCTCAAATACACCTGACCGTAGTGCAATAAAATCAATTACTAAGGGAGGTAGGGTTTGGGATAATAAATATCTGAGGTTCGAAAAATATTTTCCACCTAAAAAAGAAGTAGGTGTTACTAATCCAATCAGTCCTCCCTTTTTTATCATTCGTAAGGAAGCATCAATAAAAAGTCCATATAAGTTAGCATGACCGTATAGAGATCTCGCATAAGCTTGTCTGGTATTTTCATCAAGTTTTAATCTTCCATACGGCGGATTACCAACTATAACATCAAACTTTCTTGTTTCTTGTAACGCATATTGAATCGTATCCTGAATCTTAACAATTTTTCTGAGTCTTCGTCCCGCTTTTACTGATTCCTGATAAACTATAATATCAAGTAAACATTGTGTAATCAATCCCGCAAAATTATCAATTTCTATCCCAGCCAAATGACTTTCCAAATGACTCAACTTAGCTTCTGAATCAAGATCTTTTATTCTATAATCGCCAAGCATCCTATTTGCAACAGTAATTAAGAATGCTCCTCCTCCACAAGCAGGATCCAGAATATGAGCCATTGCGAGGTTCGCACCTTCGGCTGCCAGTAGATCCAAAAGACGTTCTGCTAAAGCTGGAGGGGTATAGTATACGCCATTACTGGAACGATAACTATCCGGTAAAAGCATAGTATATAAATTGCCCAGCAAACAAGCATATTCCATTGTGTTCAGTGTAATAAAATAATCTGCAATTTCTCTTGTTAACCTATGGGCAGCAAAATCAAGCTTGTTGCTGTCAAACTCCACATGCCTGCACTTCCATCTCTTGTTATAATCTACATAATCCCATAATTTTCTCATTACTGCATAGCAAAATGATCTTGCAAACGCTATGGTATCCTGTTCCGATTGCAATTCCCTTGATTGTTTGATTTTATCTATATCAACTTTGTAATCTTCCCATGTTTTATGGTAATGATCCGCACTTATAGCTAAGGGCATAATTTCACATCCTTTCTTTCTGACACCCTAATCTTACCATTTATTGAAATGTAAATCTACAAGAAAATGACTGACAGATTGTTTTATAATCGGTCAGTCTTCCTTGAGCTGATTTTCATTTGTGCAATTCTTGGCTCCTAATTGCTTTTTCAGATACTCAAAACAATATATCTTAGTTTCTATTCTTTAACGAAATTAGTCAAACAATATCTCATCCCTCGCGTGTTTAGAGCAACTGCAATGCAAAATCTTTCGCTCCCGAAATTGCGGTTGCTGTTTGAAATGAGGCTAAATCATTCTCATCCCGGACAGAATACATTCCTGCATAGTTCAAATTGGAATGCTCACATAAACGCTTGATTCCCGTTTCAAAAGGTTCTGTCCCGTAACTTGAATCGTAACCGTGGGTTGCGATAACAGCAATTTTTTTACCTTCCCATAAAGAGCCTTTTGCTTTTCCATAAAATTTGTTAAGCCCATAATGGCGGTCTAACAGTGCTTTCATTGGAGCCGTGCAATACCATGTATAAATTGGAGTGGCAAAAACAATGCAATCACTTTTTATAATTGTATCCATGATTTTACCAACATCATCATCTTGGATACAGCCGTAGCGCCCGTCAATCTGTTGACAAGCGTAACATCCTTTGCATGGTTGTATGTATTTATCAGATAATGTAATATATTCAACCTCACATTCGTTATTTTTAAGTTCAGATATAAACGGCTTTAACAGCTCCGCTGTATTACCATTAAGCCGAGGACTTCCCATTAATATGCAAAATTTCATCGTCCTTATTCTCCTGTCCATTATATAAATACGCTGTGTTACCACCCAAAAACAATCCCACACCTCTACCAATGGCTATATAGATTCCTAATAATTACAGTGTCAGTCACGGTAAGTACTTCCGTGTTGCTTTCATTATATACTAACATCATCTTTCCAACAAGATACCATTTAGCCAACCCTCTCCTTCCCAGTAAGTAGAAATGGGTTACTACTTATAAAGTATACATATCTGTCGAAATTAGTCGAAAAGAATCTCATTACCAGTTTGCAGACAAAGTCCGCTTAGTTTAAAGCTTATGATATTGGTTTCAAGAGATAGGGAGCTTAAGGGATATAATAATGATGTCTCTGTTAGGCAGTGAGTGAATTTATTATCATCGAAAGTGGTATGGAAACTCTTAACAAGCAGTGTCATTCATAACTATGCCGTTGATATTATTAGGTTGATTGACTATAATGTAAATAGAATTTGCCAATAAGAAGAAAATATTGTAACTATTTCTGGTTATTTGAAAACCGCGGCTACTGGAACAGACAGAACTTTGTATGCTGCTATTGTATCTGAACAATATTTTATAGCACACAATGGTTGGGAGACATTTTCACCGTCAGCTATAATCAGAGTAAATACAGGTTCAGCCACCTCCAAAACAGACATAGAAAAACTGGTTACGGAAATTATCAAAGATGCAGGAATTAAGAAAACACTATCTATCAATGAGGCATACATTAATCTTTCAAAGCCCTCTGTCTTTTTAATTGGAGTTGCAGTCGCAGGTCTTGCTATTATTATTGTGGTAGGTGTTTTGGTGATATATTGTATCTTTTATACTGCGGTTATCAATTCAATCAAAGAATATGGACAATTACGAACGATTGGTATGACGGGCAGGCAAATTAAAAGGCTTGTATTTCGTGAGGGATTTTCACTATCTGTCATATCAATTCCCATGGGCCTTACAGCAGGAACATTATTTTCATATTTGTTAATACCGCAGGGGTTTCAACTTGCCAGCCTGTTATGGGTATGGCCTTTGGCTGCAGCTCTAATTTATATAACTGTACGGCTCTCCATTAGAAATCCTGCCATTATTGCATCTACAGTATCTCCCATAGACGCTTACCGTTACACAGGTTCACACACAGGCAAAGAAAATCAGTCATTAAATCCAAAGAAAATCTCGCCTGTTATGTTGGCAAAAAAGCATATATCCAGCCATAGGAAAAAGAATGTCCTGACTGTTGCATCATTAGTGCTTACGGGCATCCTGCTGCTTGGACTATCTTCAGTTCTTTCTTCTATCAATGCAAAAGATATGTCTTTGTCTGGCTTTCCACGGGGAATACATCACAGACTATCACTATCTTCCGGCATCTGCTGAACTTGAAGCAGAGGAATCCGATGCAGCTATTGTCAGCTTCAACCGTGAAGATATCGACTTAATACAATCCTGTGCTGCGGGAGAAACTATGTTGGATTATGACAAACTGGCTGCGCAAAACCAGCTTATCATATAATATATATTTTTTTATCTCCCATTCTCTTCACCTTCCAGTTTAATCAGTCTTTTGATAAATTCATCCTCTGTACATTTCTTCATATTCATTGATAATAGCGTCAGTCATATGAGTTAGGTCGTTAATACAGCCACCTGCATCTATGTAGGAATTGCTTAATTCAAGGCATTCATTAAGAATACCTTGTCCATCATATCTACCGCCGGTTTCAATTATCATTAAATCATAATCTCGTAACCTTTTATTTATTTTCATTAAAGTTTCGTTTTCCATAAGAATCTCCTCTAATATAAAATAAGCATCAAGCCCGGTCTGTCGTAACTATTCAACATTAAGAAAGTATTGATAACGGTAATTATACCATCTTTCTAAATCATCAAAATGGCCTTCATCTCTACATGACTTTATATATTTCAGAATCTCTTTTGACTTTTCATCGGGTTCTCTTTCAAGGAAAGAAATTGTATTTTCCACTCCAGCACCAATTAACCACTGCATATCAACTCCAAGCGAAGTATCGAAGTCAATATATTTTGCCTCCCATATGATTTTTACATCTGAAACATTACCTAATCTATAAATAAAAAATATAGCCCAATAAAAGCACTCGTAATCATAATAATCCGCATATACTGTTTCATCATTCCAAATATCCTTAGAACGTTCTTCCATTTCTATTGACATAAGGTGTCTGATAAGATTTTCATATTTCAATAACGAATCCTTAATATGCAGCTCTTTATAAATTTCTTTCCTAAATGCACAAAAATAAAGTTTTTCGGAAATCTTGTTAAATTCTATATCTCCATTAAGAATTAATAGCACTAAATCTTTATCATCCATCTTTATTTCCTACTCCTTGAATTATTATACCTTATCGCCTTATTGTGAATTGCGCATTATATAAATACTCACGTGTTATCTGTCATATCCATATATACCAGACCCATACCTCCATAAAGCTTTATCAAATCAAGCTTATGCATACTGAGTAGTTCTGCCGCTTTCCCATGAGATATGACCCCCTTCTTAATATATGGATATAGTACCATCGCATTCCTTATTTTAACAGATTCTTCATCATTTAACACTACATACTGTGTTATCGTTTCCGGTATATCTATTTCAACACGTGTCATTGTCATAAAATCACTCCTTTCATTGCTTCGTCCGAAGAAGCT
>Ga0153921_1001045_pt1 | contig 12958 bp, 10 predicted proteins | sample TSNJ005MetaG_FD_104691 | JGI IMG/M metagenome (GOLD analysis project Ga0153921, IMG submission 104691) | Attine ant fungus gardens microbial communities from New Jersey, USA - TSNJ005 MetaG | ecosystem: Host-associated > Fungi > Mycelium > Unclassified | place: USA: New Jersey, Brendon T. Byrne... | reverse complement strand
TAAGCCTATTAAAATGATTCTCAGAATTCTTATTCAGGGAATACTTGGCTGTGCCGGCATATTTGCCGCAAATCTTATTATGGCAGCATTTGGCGCCGCCGTAGGCGTCAATCTGATGACGGCCTTTATAGTCGGAGTGCTTGGCTTGCCGGGCTTTGTTTTGCTGTACGCGGCTCAATTTATTCTTTAAAAACCAATATTCGCTGCCAAGCCTTTAAGGGTAGAAGCCGATTTGCGAAGTCCGTCTATTTCCTCGTCGTTAAACGGGAGCTCCAGCACCTTGTCCGCGCCCTTTCCGTTTACTATGGTTGGCAGGCTTAAGCAAATATCATTTATACCGTATTGCCCTTCCATAAGGCTTGAAACGGTAAGAATTGAATTTTCATTACCTATAAGGCTCTCGGTGATGCGGCGTACTGCTAAAGCCACTGCGTAATAGGTGGCTTCTTTTTTTTGTATTATTTCATACGCGGAGTTTTTTGTCTGCTGGTAAAAATCCTCCTTGCATATTTTTTTAGCGTCGCATCGGTTGCAGATACGGCAATATTCCTCAAGCCTTACTCCGGCTATGGTTGTCATGCTCCAGGCCGCCACCTCCGTATCGCCGTGCTCGCCAATAATATATGTGTGAACATTCCGTGTGTCAATGTTAGTATGCTCCCCTATAAGATATTTAAGCCGGGCTGTATCCAGTACAGTGCCTGAGCCTATTACCTTCTCACGTGGGAAATTGGACAGCTTGTAAAACACATATGTTAATATGTCAACAGGGTTAGTTACTACCATTAAAATAGGCTCGTTGTCGCAATAACGCAGTATTTTATCCACTATATTCTTGAATATGGCGGTGTTTCTTTTTAGCAGGTCCGTCCTGGTCTCCCCCGGCTTCTGGGCGGCGCCGGCCGTTATTATGATAAGATCGGAATCCCTGATAAGCTCATAATCGTCACCGCCGGTTATTTGCACAGGTGAAACAAAGCTTATGCCGTGATTTAGATCCATTGCGTCGCCTTCCGCCTTGTTCCGGTTTATATCTATTAAAACTATCTCCGATACTAAACCGCTGAGCATAATTGTGTAGGCGGTCGTCGCCCCGACATATCCTGAGCCTATTATTGATACCTTTCCCTTAAACATTTTAAAGTCCCCTTTGCTTTTCCAATTGTTAACTGTTATTATAACCTGAATTCTTTTAATTACACTCCTTTGGTCATTTCTTTTACTTTTACTTGAAATATAAGACAAACATATCTATAATATTTCTAAGTTCTACCGAAACTGAACAATGAAAAGGAAGGGTGGGTGGTAATGATGAAGCAAGCTAATGATGAGAACGCTCATCCAAATCCGGATGAGCTGTTTAAAACCCTGATCCGCAAAATGCGGTCTTATCACCCTGCCAGTAACTTCGACATGATATATGAGGCTTACCGGATAGCCGGTGAATCTCATGGTACCCAATTAAGGAAATCAGGCGAGCCTTATATAATTCACCCGCTTTCGGTAGCCATAATTCTTGCCGACCTGGAGCTTGACCGTGAAACTATAGCCGCCGGCTTGCTTCACGATGTAATAGAGGATACAAAGTTCACATACCAAAACACCGTGGAAATGTTTGGAGAAGAAATTGCCATACTGGTGGACGGCGTTACCAAGCTTGACAGAATTGAAATCGAGCAGGAGCTTCAGAAGAAAAAGCTGCAGGATGAGGAGCGAAAAAGAGCCGGCCATCCCGGGCTTTGGGAGGTGGAAGGCAAGGCCTCCAAAAAAAGTGACAATTATAAGGAAGAAATGCAGGCGGAAAACTACAGAAAGATGTTTCTGGCCATGGCAAAGGACATCCGTGTCGTAGTTATCAAAATAGCCGACCGTCTGCATAATATGCGTACTCTTAAATACATGAGCTCGGAAAAGCAAAAGGAAAAAGCCCAGGAAACCTTGGACATTTACGCTCCTCTTGCCCACCGCTTGGGTATTTCCATGCTGCGCTATGAGCTGGAGGATTTGTCGTTCAGATATCTTGAGCCTGAAGCCTATAAGGAGCTTGCGGTCAAGATTAACGCCAAGCTCAGCGAGCGGCATGAATATGTGGATAAAATAGTAGAAAACGTCCGTGAAAAGCTGGCTAAGGAAAATATTGAGGCCAGCGTGGAAGGACGCCCCAAGCATTTCTTCAGTATTTACAGGAAGATGATAAAGCAGAATAAAACCCTGGATCAAATATTCGACCTGTTTGCCATCCGCGCCATAGTAAAAAACACTCACGATTGTTACGAGGTGCTGGGCGTCGCCCATGAATTGTATAAGCCCGTTCCCGGACGAGTTAAGGACTATATTGCTATGCCGAAGGCAAATATGTACCAAAGCCTTCATACCACGCTTATAGGACCGGAGGGCCAGCCCTTTGAGATGCAGATACGCACCTGGGAAATGCACCGGGTAGCCGAATATGGTATAGCGGCTCATTGGAAGTATAAAGAGGGTGTAACAGGGGACCAGGATGAAGACAGCGCGGAAGCAAAGCTTTCTTGGCTCAGGCAAATACTGGAATGGCAAAGAGAGCTTTCCGATAATAAGGAATATCTGGACGCCTTAAAGGGCGACCTTAACGTTTATCAGGATCATGTTTATTGCTTCACGCCCAAGGGCGAGGTCTTTAATCTGGCCACCGGTTCTACTCCAATAGATTTTGCCTATGCGATACATTCCGCCGTAGGCAATAAAATGATAGGCGCCCGGGTCAACGGGAAGATAGTCACCTTCGACTATCAATTGACCAACGGGGACCAGGTGGAAATCATCACCAGTCAAAACTCCAAAGGCCCCAGCCGTGATTGGCTTAAGCTGGTAAAAACAAGCCAGGCAAAAAGCAAGATAAACCAATGGTTCAAAAAGCAGAATAAAGAAGAAAACATCATAAAGGGCAAGGAGCTTTTAGAAAAGGAGGCAAAGAAAAAGGGCCTTAATCTGCCTGATTTGCTGCATCCGAAGCGAGTTAGCGTCGTATTGAATAAATATAGCTTTGTGGATTGGGATTCACTCTGCGCCTCCATAGGCCACGGCGGATTAAAGGAGACCCAGGTAATAAACCGGCTATACGAGGAATATAAGAAGGAACTGGAAAAGACAAAGCCCAAGATAAGTCCTGAGGAATTGCCGCAAAAGCAGGTGGCCGAAAGCTACCTAAAAACCGTCAGTAAGCAAAACTCCATTTTGGTAAAGGGTGTAAGTGACTTATCTGTCCGTTTTTCCAAATGCTGCAGTCCTGTTCCCGGTGACGAGATAATTGGTTATGTGACCAGAGGACGTGGAGTTTCCATACACAGGACAGACTGCGTCAATATTATCAACATGGCTGAGCTTGAGCGGTTCCGGCTTATTGAAGCCGAATGGCAGCTTCCTGAAAAGGGGACGGACGGCGTATACTACCATGCGGATATCCGCATCATTTGCAGTGACACAATGGGGCTTTTAACAGAGATATCAAGAATCTTTACCGATGAAAAGGTAGAAGTAAAAACCATGAACGCCAGAACTGAGGAGACAGGCTCCATATTCAACGTAGGCATTGAGATTACCGGCCGTCATCAGCTTGATAAGATAATTAACCGTTTGCAAAAAATGCAAGGCATACGGGAAGTAGTAAGAATTACAACTTAATAAGAGGAGTGTATAGCATTGGAATTAAAAAAATTTTCAGATTCTATGATGGATGAAAACCTGTATGTTTATTACGACCCAGCCTCAAAGGAGGGAGTTCTCATTGATCCCGGGTTTTCTGGAGACAAGGCCCTGTCCTTTATCCAAAAGGAAGGCATAAAAATAACGGCGATTCTTTTGACCCATTCACACGCGGATCATGTAGCCACTTTAAACCAAATCAAGAGCTTTACTAACGCTGACATAATGGCTCATAAGGATGAAGAAGCCCTTCTTAAAAACAAGCATCTTAATTTCAGCACAATGCTTCCGGACGGGCCTATGGAAATAAAGCCCGAGCGTTATTTTGAAGACGGCGATGTGCTGCGTGCAGGGACTGCATCCCTGAAGGTCATACACACGCCGGGCCACACTCCCGGAGGAGCCTGCTTTTATGATGAAGAAGCGGGAATGCTGTTTACCGGTGACACTCTATTTTACATGAGCATAGGCCGGTCAGACTTTGAGCTGGGAGACGGCAGAGCGCTGATCAACTCTATCAAAACCAAGCTGATGACACTGCCAGAGCGGGTAAAGGTATATCCCGGCCACGGACAGGCAAGCGCTATAAGCTTTGAAAAGCAAAACAATCCGTTTTTTTGAGCATGCGCGCGATAATCACAGGCCACAGCTACGATAATGAAATTCAAACGATTTCCCAGGTATTTTCCCCGAATGAACGGTTTATTAAAACGGAAATCCCCGAGCCGGAAGGGTTGACTATAGCCAGTACAATAGAGGGGGATTTTTTTCGTGGAGTAATTTATGAAAACGGAAAGAAGCTGCTGGAAAAGGAGCTTTCTTCAGATACACAGGATGAAAAGGAAAGAAAGCATCTGGCAAAGCTTGCGATGTATCTGGCCCTTTCCCAATACACCGGTATAAGGCCGTCTTGGGGCCTTCTGACAGGTATCCGCCCGGCTAAGATAATCCATCAGCTTTGGCGTGAGGGCTTTGGCGACGAAGAAGCTGTTGCCCATATGGAAGATAAATATTTGGTAATGAGGTCAAAGGCGCGGCTTTGCCTTGAGGTAGCCCGCCGGGAAAGAAAAATAATCGAAGGTACAGGGCGTAATCAATTGGGCCTGTACATCGGCATCCCATTTTGCCCTACCCGTTGTTTATATTGCTCCTTTACCTCCTACCCTCTTAATAAATATGTCGCTATGACCGATGATTATGTAAAAGCTCTTGTAAAGGAGCTGGAATTTTTGAGCAAGAAAGCGGAGCCTTTTGAGCTGGAGTCCATATATATGGGTGGCGGTACGCCAACGTCTTTGAGCGAGTCTCAGCTTGCTTTGTTAATGGATAATATCCGGCGGCTTTTTTCCTTTGATAAGCTTAAGGAGTACACAGTGGAGGCCGGACGGCCCGATACTATAAGTTTGGAAAAGCTGGAGACGCTAAAACGTTCCGGCGTAACCCGGCTTTCGGTCAATCCTCAAACCTTAAAAGACAAGACTCTTCGGCTTATAGGCAGGGAGCATACGGCGGAGCAGTTTTTTCAAGCCTTCGCCTTGGCAAGAGAAGCAGGCTTCCAGGACATAAACGTTGATATAATACTGGGGCTTCCGGAAGAAAGCCTTGAGGATGTACAAGCAACTCTTGATGGCATACTGGAACTTGAGCCTGAGGGTGTCACCGCTCATACCCTTTCGGTTAAACGGGCGTCCCGGCTGAAGGAGGAATTATCGTCCTATCAGCTTACTCAGGCCCGGGCGGTGGAGGAAATGCTTCGGCTTACCTCAGATACCATGTCAAAGAGCGGCATGTTTCCTTACTATATGTACCGGCAAAAAAACATGCTGGGTAATTTTGAAAACGTAGGCTATTGCAAGCCCGGCTTTGAAGGTATATATAACGTACAGATCATGGAGGAAAAGCAAAGCATATGGGCCGCGGGAGCGGGAGCCGTCACCAAATTAGTGGAGCCGTCAACCGGGCTTATCAGCCGGGTCTTTAACGTAAAAGCGCCGGAAGAATATATAAATAGAATAGATGAAATGATTAATAGAAAAGGGAGATCCTTATGAAAATACAAACCCCAAAGGGAACCAAGGACATATACGGGCCGGAGGCTCTTGCCTGGCAGAAGCTGGAGGCCGATATCCGGGACATATGCCGGACCTTTGGCTTCGGCGAGCTGCGTACGCCTATATTTGAATATACCGAGCTTTTTGTGCGTAACGTAGGAGAAACTACCGACGTAGTTCAAAAGGAAATGTATACCTTTAACGATAAAAGCGAAAGAAGTCTTACCCTGCGGCCGGAGCTGACAGCCGGCTTCGCAAGGGCCGTAGTGGAGCACAGCCTGTATTCCGCCTCCCTGCCCTTGAAGCTTTACTATATAGGTCCCTGCTTCCGGTACGAAAGGCCCCAAGCCGGAAGGATGCGCCAATTTCATCAGTTTAATTTGGAAGTGTACGGAGCCTCCGGCCCGGAGGCGGACGGCGAGATACTTGCCGTAGGCTACACGGTGCTTAAGAAGCTTAAGCTTAAAAATATTGAGCTTCACATAAACAGCCTGGGCGGCCCGGCCTGCCGTAAAAAATATAATGAAGTGCTTAAGGCCTTTATAGGTGAAAACATTGATAAGCTTTGCCCAACCTGTATGGAAAGACATAAAACAAACCCTCTCAGGGTATTGGATTGCAAGGAAGAAAAATGCCGGGCGGTTCTGGCAGAGGCGCCTTCCAGCATAGATGCCCTGGACAAGGAGTGCCGGGAGCATTTTGAAGCCTTGCAAAAAATACTTAAGGCATATGGCATTCCCTTTGTGATAGACCCTAAGCTGGTTAGGGGGCTTGATTATTATACCCGTACAGTGTTCGAGTTTATATCCGGCGACATAGGAGCCCAGGGTACGGTATGCGGCGGCGGCCGTTATGATAATATGCTGGAGGAATGCGGAGGGCCTTCTACTCCCGCCGTAGGCTTCGCCATGGGAATGGAAAGGCTGCTTATGGCTCAGGGGCTGGAGGAGTTTAGACCGTCCTGCGGCCTTTATCTGGGGCATATAGGAGAAGCCGCCGGAGAATTTGCGCGGAAAACCGTCTTTGAACTGCGGCAGCAGGGCTTGGCTGCGGAAGGTGATTTGATGAGCAGAAGCGTAAAGGCCCAGATGAAATACGCAAACAAAATAGGGGCGAAGTATGCGCTGATAATCGGAGATGACGAGTTGGGCAGCGGCCGCGCCAATATAAAAAATATGGAAACCGGGGAGCAGGAAAACGTGGAATTGGATAAGCTTGCGGAATTTTTATTAAGATAACTGGAGATTAACGATTATGTTGCCTTGAAAACCTCCTTGACTTTTTTTATTGTAGTGTAGTATTGTTTTGCGTGTACGATATATCTGCAGACATCCTGTTAAACACTAGAAGGGAGCCGTTCTTATGAACGACCAGGAAAAAATATTATCATTACTTGAAGTGCTGATGTCTAAGGTTGACAACCTTGAAAGCAAGGTTGATAAGCTTGGAGATAAGGTTGATAGCCTTGAAAGCAAGGTTGATAACCTTGAAAGCAAGGTTGATAGACTTGAAAACAAGGTTGATAACCTTGAAAATAAGGTTGACAAGCTCGACCAAGGTCAAATAAGGCTCGAATTAAGACAATCCAACCTTGAGATAAGACAATCCATCCTCGAACAAGGTTTAGCTAGTCTCAAGCAAGAGGTTGAAGCAACTAGGAATACGGTGTTGCGCATAGAAAACGAGTATAGTAAAAAATTAACAGCTTTGTTTGACGGCTATAGCCAGCTATATAGCATTTCTTCAGAAATACGAAAAGATATTACCTTAATGCAAAGCTCCCAGGAGAAACAGGAATTACAAATTAAGTGGCTTGATTCCAAGCAAAAAGCTGATGAAATGAAAAAAAACGAATTGCTAAAAGCTGAGTGATCGGCTAGTGCTCTTCATATTCAATAACTCAAAAGAAACGGGCTGTTGCACATTTTTCTGCAGCAGCCCTTTTTTATTTATGTCATAGGAAATTGCGCTGATTCCAGCGTTTCGCCCAGAAGCGTGGCGAAACGCAAAAGGTAGCAATTTCCTAGACTAATCACGGAAAACAAATACGCGCGCAGCGCGTTTTGTTCTTAAGAACCTGTTTAATTTTATCTCAACAAACCAGTCGAGTTAGTACGCCCAGTGTTTTTTTATAGAAGCTGCAACAAAGATAAGACATGGAATAAACGAAAACAGCACGCAGAATAAAGCGTATCGAAATTTTGCCGATGCCGATATCGCTCATATAGAAATTGATCATGTAAATGAATAAGCTGTGGGAAAAGAAAATGCCAAGACTGATATCATTTATTTTTTTTACCCATTTTGTCATTCCCACGCTTTTTATGTATCCCGCGATTTGGATCAAGCACAGGAGCATTGACAGGCTATAAAAAAGATGCAGGTCATGCCGTCCTCTTTGATCTAATTTGCAATATAAGGCCAGGCAGCCGCTTATGATTAGCATCAGATAAATGAAAGCCCTGTTTTTTTTCAATAGAATTATAAATTCATCATAATTTGACCCGATGTAACAGCCTGCCATCCAGTAAATCAGATAAGTTGTAAAAACCCGGTCATTATACTGCGATACAATAACCTGCCGCACGACGATCGTAAGCAGTAAAGCGGCAGGCAGGACAAAGCAGGGATGGTACGCGGGAATGATTTTCTTCCATATAGGCATTAGTAGATAAAACTGTAATATTACAATGATAAAATAGAATGGGCTGATCATATTTCCAATAAGAGCCGAGCTGATAAGCTGTGGAAAAGAAAATATATACAAGGCTTTGTGACAAAAATACAGGTAATATATAACCACCCATATTAGATAAGGAAGGATGATCCTTTTTGACCGGTCAAGCAGAAATTTCCTGTAGATAAAGGGATCGCTGTTGTATTTCAAAAACACTTTGATCCCGCTTAATAATACAAAACCCTGCATTGCAAATGAGGACATTATCCACGGCACATACAAAAGCAGAGTTTTCCAAGAGTCCTTATCCGCAGCTGTAATGCTTTCGGATGACACATGAATAAACACAACAAGAAAACACAATAACGCGTTCAAGACTGATACCTGATGTCTCTTTAACTGGGTACTCACAATGCAACCTCCTTTTTAATTAACCAACAGTAGTTACTATTAAAGCATATCATAAAACGGGGTGAAAATCTTTCCCTCATCAAACAGAGCCTCCTGTGCGGGCTGATTGAAACCTTCCGCCCGCCCTGATATAATTGCCGGAAAAGGCATATACGGGAGGGATCGATTTGTATAAGGTATTAATAACCGATGATGAAATAAAGATGTGCAGATTGATACAAAATGTGATCGATTGGGACTCCTTAGGCCTTGAGATCGTCGGATTCGCCCATGACGGCATTGCGGCCTTGGAGCTTATTAAGTCTGAAAAGCCCGATATACTTATTACCGATATACGTATGCCAGGCTGTGACGGGCTTGAGCTGATCGCAAAGGCCAAGGAAGCTAATCCTGGAATGTATTTTGTGATTATAAGCGGGTACCAGCATTTTGATTACGCCAGAAGCGCTATACGGTTCGGAGTGGAGGATTATCTGCTAAAGCCCCTGGACGAGGAAGAGCTGCTTGAAATTCTGACAAAAATGACTAAAAAGCTGAATAAGGAGGAGGATATCTCAGATCGCCTGCAAAAAAGGTTGGAATCCGATACCCAGCGGATGAGGCAAGCGTTTATTGAGCTGCTGATTCGCGAGCCGTCACGGCTGCCGACGCCTCTTGACCGGGAAGAAATCAACCGGGAATATCACTGCGGCTTCCGGCAAGGACTTTTTCAGGTAATTGTAATAAAAGCGGACATTTTAGATAAAAAGGCCGGAAAGGACGCGCGCCAGCTATTGGCCGGACGGGTGCGGAAAATATCTGAAAGCGCGCTGAAGCCCCAGGCTTTTGAAGTGTTGAGCCTCATAACAAGGGAAGGTGTTTATTTTCTATTGAATATGGATGAGGAATACAGTCTAGGCTTGAGAAAAAGGCTTAGGCGCATCCGTATGGAAATCAGCGCGCTGCGGGATCTGTTCTTTGATATCAGCCCCACGGTGGGGATGGGCATAATCACCGATGAGTTTTCCTTGCTGCCAAGCTCCGCCCAAGGAGCGGGAAGGGCTGTGCTAAACCGCCTCCTCATGGGTACGGGCCACATAATAGGTGTTACTGAAAAGGCTCAAAGCAGCTGTTCTCTTAAGGATATTGTGGATAATCAGACAAAGACAAGCATCCAAGAGCGTATTGAGGTGCTGGATATAGATGAAACCGAAAGGCTTCTGGAGAAGCTTCGGAAAAGGATAAACAGCCAAAAGGGCATGGATGGGGAGCTGCTGCTGGAGATTTGCCGGGATGTAATGACTACGCTGTGGTACGCCTCAAAAAAGCTCGACCCTGAAATCTCCTGGGATAAGCTTTATGAGGAATTTACCGACAGCTTTTACATGTGTACCAATGTGGATGAGGTTTTTGAGCTTCTCCTGCTGTCCTTCCGACAGGTTATAGGAGGCGTCGTTGAGATGAAGGAGAGTACAGCCGCCCGGCCTATACGTATTGCAAAAAAATACATACAGGATCACTACAACGAACCTTTGAGACTGGAGGATATAAGCAGCATAGCCGGCTTCAACCCCAGTTATTTTTCGGGGCTTTTCAAAAAGGAAACTGGTATGGGATTTTCTGAATATCTGGTTTCGGTACGTATGAGCCGGGCGAAGCAGCTATTGATCGACAGCCGCATGAGTGTTGAAGACGTGGCGGAGGAAGTAGGCTATACAGATATCAAGCATTTTTCCAAGTCCTTTAAAAAAAGCGCCGGGCTTAATCCTACGAGCTTCAGAAAGCTTTACCACAGACTTGATTAAGGAGGCTGGCAAGGATGCCATATATAGTTTTGAGAGCGGCAGCCTTCGTCATCACGGCGGGCTTTATCTGCCTGGCCTGTAAATACCGGCGTCTGCGGCGGAAATATGGACTGCTTAAAAAAGAAGCGGAGACGCAAGCGGCGCTTCATTCTATAGATGAATTGAAGCTTGCCGAGTACCTGGCGCTTCAAAACCAAATAAATCCTCATTTTTTATATAATACCCTTGAGGCCGTCCGAAGCGACGCCATCTGCGCCGGAGCGAAGGACATAGCCAACACGGTAAAGGCCTTGGCTACCTTTTTTCGTTATACTATTACGGACGTGGGGACTCAGGTTTTATTGGAAGACGAAATAAATAACGTAGAAAACTACTTTATGATACAAAAATACCGTTTCAGTGCATTAAACCTGGAAATTATGGTGCCGCCGGAGCTTTTGCAAGCCAGGACGCCAAAACTCATCCTCCAGCCGGTGGTTGAAAACGCCATCATCCATGGACTGGAAAAAAAGGTGGGGCTGGGAACCGTAAAGCTCTGCGTCGACACCACCAGGAAAAATTTGTTGATCACAGTGAAGGACGACGGCGTCGGTATAGAGGAGGACGAGCTGGCGCGGATCAATGAAAAATTGAACCGTGTTGAGGACGCGCCCTCCAAGCAGGGAGGCATTGCCATGGTGAATGTGAACAGCCGGATCAAGCTGATCTTCGGTGAGGATTACGGCATGCATATATACAGCCTCGCAGGCGCGGGCACCACGGTTGAAATAATTTTGCCCCTAATTATAGAGAAACGCGGGCTATGAAAGAAGAAATCATCAGAATCGAAAACGGTGTTAAATACCAAGCCCAAACCCAATTACTGAAGGACGTGACGCTCCGTATTTACAGGCGGGAGCTCTGCGGCCTTATTTTTGATGCCTTGAGTGAGGGCAGCGCCTTGCTTGACATTTTGAAGGGAAACCAAAGGCTTGACAAGGGCAGGCTGTATTTTAACGAGGCCCGGCGCGGTCTTGAGGAAGGGGCTTCTCTATTCAAACAGAACGTCTTCGCTCCCCAATACGGCTGGCAGCTGCCGGATGAGCTAACTGTCGAAGATGCTTTTTTAATGACCGGAGACAGATTTATCAAGAGCGGCAATATTTTAGCTAGAGAAATAGGCTATGTTTTCGAGGCTTTTCAAATATCCATACCGTTTCGGCAAAAGCTGTCCGGGCTGTCTTATTTACGACAGTTGCAGCTACAGCTGGTTATGGCTTACCGGCAAGATTTTAAAATAATTATTCTGGAAAACCTGGCTTCCTTCCTTAATGAGCAGGACCTGGAAAGGATAATGGAGCTTGTGGTGCTCATGAAGCAAAAAGGCGCGGCGTTTGTAATGGTCGATAATGACGAATCCGTCCTGCTGCGGTATGCCGATAATATATCTCTAATGCGTAACGGCCGTACCGTCCACATCCTTTCCCGGGAGGAATTCCGTACCGGAAGCATTTCCTCCAGACTGCTCGGAAGTAAGGGGCTGTCTGGGACCGGAGGTTTCCAGATCAATAAGCAACCCTCCCGGCAGCCCTGGGTGCTTGAGCTTGCCCAGGTGAAGGCGGAAGGCTTGAAGCCCGTCAGCTTTGGTATCGGAAAGAGCGAGAAGGTGGTTTTCCTGGATAAGGAAGGCTATTTCGGAGAAAGGCTCGTCAGATTATTGCAAGGAAAGGAAAAGCTTCAAGGGGGAGAAATTTATTTGAACTCCTCTCCATATCGTCCCAAGGACAGCAGCGACGCCACCAAAAAGGGCGTTTGCGTTATCGGGGAAAATCCCATCCTGCCTGGCGGATGCCTATTCCATAACCTGAGTGGGATGGATAATCTGCTGCTTCCGCTTTATATTAAGAATTCGGGCGCGTTGATACGAAAACAGCATGAAGCCAGCATAATAAAAGAAGCAAGAGATTATTTCACGGAGGAACAGTTGCGTGCAACCGTACATTCCCTTGATCCGCTGGTAAGGCAAAAATTAGCCTATTACAAATGGTACCTTTATTATCCTCATCTGGTCGTATGCGTCAAGCCCTTTTCCGGAACGGTCTATAACATGAGAAGGTTTACAGAGGAAATAATACAAAAATATATTGAACGGAGCATTTCGGTGTTGATAATAACCTCCAATATTTCTGAAGCCTGCGCCTTTGGCGGCAGGATAATTTCTCTCGACAGCGAAGGTTAGGAGCTTAGGAATGCAGCAGCCCTCCACCCCGTCATTGCGGGACGTACCCGCAATTCCCTAACCCGGATAAACCGGAAGTAATTGAACGCGGATTTAGCGGATTTAACGGATCAACGCGGATTTTATCACGTTTTGT
>Ga0153921_1001044_pt1 | contig 12969 bp, 9 predicted proteins | sample TSNJ005MetaG_FD_104691 | JGI IMG/M metagenome (GOLD analysis project Ga0153921, IMG submission 104691) | Attine ant fungus gardens microbial communities from New Jersey, USA - TSNJ005 MetaG | ecosystem: Host-associated > Fungi > Mycelium > Unclassified | place: USA: New Jersey, Brendon T. Byrne... | reverse complement strand
AAGAGCAATTAAAAAGGAGATGTCGAAATTGAAAAATCAAAAATTAGCTATGAAAGTATCATTGCATACTATTATCCTAAATATAGGATTGACGATTTTTAAAATCACTGCTGGTCTTATAGGAAAATCATCTGCGATGATTTCTGATGCTATCCATTCTTTATCAGATGTTATTAGCACAATTATCATAATTATTGGTATTAGATTTGCAAATAAAAAACCAGATCAAGAACATCCTTATGGACACGAACGTTTTGAATGCGTCGCTGCTATTATTCTAGCGTTTATTCTATTTATTACAGGTATCGCTATCGGATATCAAGGATTACAAGCTATTCTTACTGGGAATTATCAAATCTTAGTTCTCTCTAGTGGTTTATCGATGATTGCTGCTGTTGTATCGATTATTGTTAAAGAAGGTATGTATTGGTATACAAGGAATGCTGCAAAAAAAATTAATTCTAGTGCGTTAATGGCTGATGCTTGGCATCATCGCTCCGATGCATTTTCTTCTGTTGGAAGTTTCGTTGGTATTCTAGGAGCTTACTTAGGTTTCCCAGTATTTGATTCAGTTGCTTGTATCATTATTTGCATATTAATTGTAAAAGCCAGTATAGATATCTTTAGAGATTCCATTGATAAAATGATTGATCGTGCTTGTGATCTAAAAACAATTGACACTATCCAAAAAATAATTTTAAATCAAAAAAATATTAATAAAATAGATTTGCTAAAGACAAGATTATTTGGAAATATGATTTATGTTGATGTAGAAATATCAACTGATGGCAATCAAACACTTTATGAGAGTCATGCGATTGCACATCTTGTACATGACCAAATTGAAGAACAAATAGATAATGTTAAGCATTGTATGGTTCATGTGAACCCTAATAGCTAATAGTATTAGACAAAAATAGTTAACATAGTATATTTAATCTGTTTTTGTACAAAATAATAGTAGTTAAATTATGAAATGAGTGATAGTAGTGGAAATGTTAAAAATAGTTTATTTGTCAATTGGATCATTAGTAGTTCTTTTTATTTTAACAAAGCTAATGGGAAATCGTGAACTTAGCCAATTAACAATGTTTGATTATATTGTTAGTATTACGATTGGTTCCATCGCAGCAGAAATGGCTACCTCTTTAAAGGATAATTATATGGAACCATTAATTGCAATGGCTGTGTATGGAATTGGAGCATATTTAATATCGGTAATGACTTCGCATTCCATTAAAATAAGAAAGTTAATTACTGGTAATACAGTAATACTCTTTAATAATGGAAAGTTATATAAAAAGAATTTTAAGAAAGCAAAATTAGATATTGATGAATTTTTGATGCAATGTCGAATCAATGGATATTTTAATTTAGATGATATTGAAACTGCTGTTTTAGAAGTAAATGGGAAAATTAGCTTTCTTCCAAAAAGTTTGAAAAGGCCATCCACCCCAGAAGATTTAAAACTAAATCCTAAACAAGAAAAAATTGTCACGATTGTAATTAGTGATGGCAATATTATATATAACAACCTTAAATTGATTGGCAATAATGAAGCATGGTTACAAAAACAATTAAAATCACAAGGTTTCTCTACTGCAAAAGATATTTTTCTAGCAACATGCGATGATGAAAATAAACTAAGTATCTATGTAAAATATGAAAAAGATGGACTAGGAGATGTACTTGATAGTAAATAGTAGTAAAAAAGGATTCTTACTTTTAATAAAAGTATCAAATCCTTTTTTACTATATTATAGACAGTTAGCCGTTATTGATTTTTTAGAAGAAAGAAGACCAATCGGTGTTCCTTCATAGACGATTTCCCCACCAGTTGTTCCACCATTTGGTCCTAAATCAATGATCCAATCACTATGACGAATTACCTCTAAATTATGTTCTATGACTATCACTGTATTTTCTTGATTCACTAAATTATTGATGATTTCAATAATTTTTGAAATATCTGACATATGCAATCCAGTGGTTGGTTCATCTAAGATATAAATATTTCCTTTGGTGTTTAATTCTATCGCAAGTTTTAGTCTTTGGCATTCACCACCTGATAAGGTATTCAATGGTTGTCCTAATCTTAAATAACCTAATCCTACGCTTTGCAATGCTTTTAATTTTTTTATAATATCCTTTTTTTCAAAGAAAGATAACGCTTCCTGTATGCTCATTTCCATGATGTCAACAATATTTTTTGCTTTATAAAGATATTGTAGTACTTCTTTCTTATATCGAGTTCCTTGACATTCGCTACATTCAATTTCCATTTTATCCATAAATGATAGGTTTAACTCCACCACACCAGTTCCTCCGCAATCAGGACAGCCACCAATTGAATTATAGGAAAACAAACCAGCATTGACAAAATTCTCTTGGGAGAATACTTTACGAATACTATTCATAATACCTGAAAAAGTAGCAGGATTCGAACGACTTTGAACATGAACTGGACTTTGATCAATATATTTAGCTTCTGGATACTCTTTAAGAAATACTTGTGAAACTAACGTACTTTTGCCAGAACCAGCAACTCCAGTTACACAAGTAAAAACAGATTTTGGAATACGTAAACTGATATTTTTCAAATTATGTAAGCTACTTTTTTTACTTTCTAGAAATGTAGTACTAACTCTAGGTTTTTGATTAATTGGTGTATGATGATTAAGATATTGAGAAGTAATCGTATCTGCTTTTAATAATCCTTGATAATCACCAGTATACATAATCTCCCCACCATTACTTCCAGCTTTTGGTCCTACATCAACAATATAGTCTGCAATTTTAATAACATCTGGATCATGTTCTACAACTAGTACTGTATTGCCTTTATCTCTTAATTTACGTAGTAATTCATTTAATCGATAGACATCTCTAGGATGTAATCCAATGCTTGGTTCATCAAATATATATAATAGCCCTGTTAAGCTACTTGAAAGGTGCTTGACCATTTTCACTCTTTGTGATTCTCCACCAGATAAAGTCGAAGTATTTCTAGTTAAGGTTAAATAACCCAACCCAATATCGCAAAGATTTTTCACTCTTTGTCGTATGCTTTCTATGATTGGTCTAGACTCATTGGTCGCTATCTTATTTAATACTTCTTCTAAATAATCTAATTGGATAGCAGTAATATCATAAATAGAATAGCCTTGAATTTTAGCATGTAATACTTCTTGATTATAACGTTTTCCTAGACAAGAGGGACATAGTGAGTTTGTTGTAAAAGATTCTAAGTATTTGGTACTTGCTTTTGATTTTTCTTTTTCAGTATTAATTTGGGTTCGCATAAAACGGGTTGCTAAGCCTTCATAGGTAATATTCATTTCCTCTCCTTTGTATTGAAAGGTAATTTTTTGAGCTTCTCCATATACAAGTAGATGATATTCTTCTTTGCTGTAATCTTTGATTACTTTATCATTATCAAAAAATTCAGAACCTGTATATGTTCTTCCATAAAAGGAATCAACAGTATAGCCTGGTAATAAAATAGCTCCTTGATTCAATGATAGGTTTGTATCTAAAATCTTAGATTCATCAACGGTAATAACCTCTCCAATTCCTTCACATGTCGGGCACATTCCTTGAGGATCATTGAAAGAAAAAGCATTACCATATCCTATAGTAGGAATACTAAAACGTGAAAAAAGCAAACGTAATAACGCATTAATATCAGTGATTGTTCCTAGAGTGGAACGACTATTACCACCTAGTCTTTTTTGGTCAATCACAATTGCAGTAGATAAATTACTGATTTCATCGACTTCTGGTCTTTGGTATCTTGGCAAAAATAATCTGGTGAAACTACTATAGGTTTCATTTAATTGACGACCAGCTTCTTGTGCAATTGTATCAAATACAATTGACGATTTACCAGAACCAGAAACTCCAGTAAAAATAGTGATTTTTCCTTTAGGAATCTTTAAACTAATGTTTTTGAGATTGTTTTCTCTCGCATTAACAATTTCGATAAATTCTTGACTCATGTAGTGATCCTCCTTGAAAATTGTGTTACCCATAGTAAAATGCATTTACAATATTTTAGCAAATGGTTCTACATTATAGCAAGCTCCTTACAATAATACAAGAGTTTTTACAAGAATTAAATCGTGAATGTTACATCTTGTTTATTTTGTTTTGGTTATTACATTCTTTAGTTTCATTTGTTCTGCATCTTTAATCATTTTCGGATAAAGAATTGCGACTAATAAGGTTGATGTCCCCCAACATAAAGGATTTGTAAGGGCCATACCTTTATAGCCTAAAGGATAAATTAAATAATAAGTCGCTAATCCTCTAATAACAATTTCCAAGATACCAACAATTACAGGAATCGAAGTTTTACCTACACCAGTTAATACAAATCTTATTACGAAATTCACGCCCAAAATAATATAACACAATGATGTAATTTTTAAGTATTGAACACCTAAAGAAATCACATTACTTTCATTAGCACCTACAAAAAGTAGCATAAAATACTTTCCAAAGAAATAGACAAGTAAAGAAATGATTATACTTAAGGTAATTGTAATTTTTATACAACTACGGGCACCTTTATGAATACGTTCAAATTGATTTTTCCCATAATTTTGTGCAGTAAAGGTTGAAATTGCACTGCCGAAAGCAGCTAATATTTGCATCATTAGAGAATCCATTTTATAAGCTGCCGTATATGCTGCAATCTCATTACTCCCTAAAGTGTTTAAAGCAGATTGTACTAATAAAAAGCTTACAGACAGGAATGATTGGAAAAATGCCATTGGCATACCAATTTTAATATGTTCTTTGACTAAAGAATGATTGAATGCTAAATCTTCATTTTTAAAATGCAATATGTCAAAGTTTCTTCTCATATAAATGAAGCATAACAAACAAGAAATCAATTGCGATAGAACAGTAGCTATCGCAACACCTGCAATACCCCAGTCAAAAGATACTACAAAAAGCACATCTAAAACAACATTCAAAATAGAGGATATAATCAAAAATAGTAATGATATCATACTATTCCCTAATGCACGCAATACTCCCGCTTCATAATTATACAAAGCCGTCGTGATTGTCCCCATGAATAAGATAATTGTATAGGTTGTAGCACCATCAATGATAGTAATTGGTGTGTTGATTAATTCAAATAGCGGTCTGGATAAAAAGATACCAAGTATAGTTATTATGACAGAAACAATGATTATTAAATATAGTCCATTGATAATTGATCTCTGTGTTTTTCTTATATCACCAGAACCAAATTTTTGAGCAATGACAACTGATAATCCTCCTGCTAATCCAATTGTTAATCCCAATAATAATTGGATAATGGGACTGGATGCACCAACTGATGCTAATGCATTTGTTCCCATGAATCTTCCAACAACCATTGTATCAACCATATTGTAGAATTGTTGAAATAAGTTACCAATAAGTAATGGAAATGCGAAAAGAACAATGATTTTTTATATTACACCTTGTTTCCATTTTTTCTCTGATTTTTTTAATAATTCTTCTTTTTTTTTATTAATTGTTTGTTATGCTACCTGATATTCTTGAGCTAACTCTCTTTCTTTTTTTTCATTAATTAATAACTCAACAATCAATTCTTTTTCTTCTAGATCTAATTGATTTATTATCCTCAATAATTCTTCAATTAAATCATTTAAATAGATATCTCCTATGTAATTCACATCAATACCAATCAAATCAATTAATTCATGTTCATCATTTAACCGTTGATTCAAACTAATTGCATCCAAATTAGTAATTGCCTTATAATCACGTAAGTCTTTGCGGTATGAGTTATAAAAAACATAATATACCTCTCTACTCACTTCCATAAAATCACCATTTATTTTTATATAAAACTTTCTATCTCCTGTAGTATTATCAACACGGCTATAAAAATCTTTTTTTGAATAATCAAACATTCTTTCTTTCCTCCGTTTCATTTTTTGTTATGAAACGGAGGATGGTGGCTCTCTAATTAAATACATAAAAAAGCCTCCTCAACTCGCTGATATGATACTAAAGTAGACAGTGTAAATAAATAAAACACTGAATACAAAGGAGGTGTCTTTTCTTATGGGAAGAAAAAGCAAATATACATTTGAAGAAAAAGTGAATGCAATAATAAAATAGATATCATAATCAAACACCAATAGAAGTAAGAACGAAAGCACTAAACAGTCAAAATATCGAACAATATCCAATTCCAAAAAATAAGAGAATTCAAGACTATTATTATAATCTTGAGTTGAAGAAGCAAACCGACATTCATACATAATAAAAGATGACTTATCGTTAGATAAACCATCTACTAAATTTTATTTATTTCATATGTCTACTTGACAAGACTCAGAACGTGCAAGTTAAGGAGACTTTTATGTGAAATTTTATCCTAGAAAAATGATACGATTTAAGAAGAAGATATTATGACTAATAATAAAGCTATTCAACAAATATCTAAACAAAACAATACGTTTTGATAGAAACGTATTGTTTTGTTGTCTAATTCTTGTCATTCTTATTAATCTTCTTTAATTCCTTCATCTTATGATTTAATATCATTAGTTATGCATTCTATTGATGTACATTATAATATACAAAATGAAAAACTCTGAAGAATTATTTTAATAAATTTGTTGTTCTTCTTATTTCCTCATTGCTTGCTTAATATGAATCATTCCCGCAAACAATGTAGAGGCAGCAGCTAAAATAAAAGTGATAAAATATCCTCCATAAGAAGCAACATTTCCCCAAACTGTAGCTCCAACGCCATTGCCAATATCACCAAGTAACTGGAAGGTAGAGTTAGCTACTCCTCTTCTATTTTCCTCAACGCCATGTAATATTTTTACATGAATTAATTGTTGAATCATCGTTACGCCAATTCCCAATAAGATTGAAGCAATCAGCATAATGTAAATATTATGTGCAAAGGCAATTAATACCATCGCTAAAAAAGTACATACAATTCCAAATGAAATTAAAACATTCTCATTTATTTTTCTTGCGATTTTTCCTGTCATTAATCGAACTATAATATTCACAATATGGTTAACCACAAAAAACAAACTAATCTTACTGATTCCTCTTGATAGACCACAATTAATTAAAAAGTTAGAAACAGAGCTATTACTGAATAATATAAAGAAGTTAATCAAAGATGTTAGCAAAATAGAAAATTCAAATATCATTGATACTTTCGGTAATTGAATTCTTTTTTTATTAATAGTGTTTATATCTTCATTCTCCACAACATACCGATCCTTAACAAGTGATGCGAATATAACAGAAATTGCTGCACATAGAAACGATAAAGCAAATAGCATTGTTGCCCCATAATTTTGATAAATAGAAAGCCCAACAAAGGAGGCTGCTGCAAATCCAAGTGAAGAAGTAGCTCCAAAAAAACCAATACCATCAACTAACCTTCCTTTAGGAACAACATCAGCAACAATTGTTGGTGGTACAGGAAAGAAAATTCCCTGTGAAATACCATTAAAAATTCTTAATATAAATAATCCCGGTATACTTTTAATAAAACAATAAGCCAATGTATTAAGTGCAAAAAGGGAACTACCTAACATGAGTGTCTTTTTTCTTCCCCAGCGATCTATTAAAGGTCCAAAAAATATCCTAGTAATAATCCCCGAAATTGTTAATCCTGTCATCATAAAGCCAGTAATCGCATCACTCCCTCCTATATCTAATACATAAGTAGGCACAATAATCATAAATACATTAGTTGTAAATGATGCAAATAGTACGCATAATAAAATTAAAATATAATCCTTAGTCCATAATTTTTCTTTTTTCACAAATTTTCCCCCAACTATTTAATAAAACATGAGTAAATAAATACTCTTAATTAATCTTCTACATAATTAGATCTTTAAAGTCCTCTTTAAGTGCAAGTAGAAATTATAATTTGATAAAAATAATTTTAATTATTCGTTAATAATATGTTCCATCTTGTTTATTCTGTTTTGCTTATTACGTTCTTAAGTTTCATTTGCTCTGCATTTTTAATCATTTTCGGATAAAGAATTGCAACTAATAATGTTGAGGTTCCCCAACATATTGGATTTGTAAATGCCATACCTTTATATCCTAAAGGATAGATTAAAAAATAAGTTGATAATCCTCTAATAATGATTTCTAAGATACCAACAATGACAGGAATCGAGGTCTTTCCTACACCTGTTAATACAAATCTTATGACAAAGTTCACACCCAAAATAATATAACACAATGATGTAATTCTTAAATATTGAACACCCAAAGAAATCACATTGGTTTCTTGTGTTCCTACAAAAAGTAACATAAAATACTTTCCAAAGAAATACACCAGCAAAGAAACGATAATACTTAAAGTAATTGTAATTTTCATACAACTGCGAGCACCTTTGTGAATACGTTCAAATTGATTTTTTCCATAATTCTGTGCAGTAAAGGTTGAAATTGCACTACCAAAAGCAGCCAATACTTGCATCATTAAAGAATCCATTTTATAAGCTGCAGTGTATGCCGCAATCTCATCACTTCCTAAAGTGTTTAAAGCTGATTGAACTAATAAAAAGCTTACAGACAGAAATGATTGGAAAAATGCCATAGGCATTCCGATTTTAATATGCTCTTTAACTAAAGAAATATTGAATGTTAAATCTTCTTTTTTGAAATGTAATATTTCAAAGTTTCTTCTCATGTAAACAAAGCATAACAAACAAGAAATCAATTGTGCTAGGACTGTTGCTATAGCGACACCGGCAATACCCCAACCAAAAGATACTACAAAAAGCACATCTAAAATAACATTCAAAATAGAAGATATAATCAAAAATAGTAATGATATCATACTATTACCTAATGCACGCAATACTCCAGCTTCATAATTATATAAAGCCGTAGTAATTGTCCCCATAAATAAGATGATTGTATAGGTTGTGGCACCATCAATGATAGTAATTGGTGTGTTAATTAATTCAAATAATGGTCTACATAATAAAAGACCAAGTATTGTAATTATTACAGAAACAATTATTATTAAATATAATCCATTGATAATTGATTTCTGTGTTTTTCTTATATCACCAGAACCAAACTTTTGAGCAATAACAATTGATAATCCTCCTGCTAATCCAATTGTTAATCCTAATAATAATTGGATAATGGGACTGGATGCACCAACTGATGCTAATGCATTAGTTCCCATAAATCTTCCAACAACCATTGTATCAACCATATTGTAGAATTGTTGAAATAAGTTACCTATAAGTAATGGAAATACGAATATTAAAAGTGTTTTTTTCACATCTCCACTTGTCATATCAATAGTACCCCTATTCAATAATTTTGACTTAATTGTATTTACCATTTTTATTTTCCCCCACTAATATTACTACTAAATTTGTCGATACACTTTAGTAGTTTCACTATCTTCCAGTTCTTTTCTTCTCAGCTTCAGGATAACGGTCACCGATTATAGTTATTTTGCTTAATGCTTCATTAATCAGTTTACATTCATCTTCAGAAAAAATAATTTTTGCGGAATCATTGTTTTCTTGAAGCCTTTCAATTTTGGTTGTCCCAGGAATTGGCACAATCCAAGGTTTCTGAGCTAATACCCAAGCTAATGCAATCTGAGCGGGAGTGGCCTGTTTTTCTCTAGCTAATTGCTCTATGAAATCAATAACCACTTGATTTGCTTTCATTGCTTCCATAGTAAATCTTGGTAACGATGATCGATTGTCATTTTCGCTAAAGGACATGTTTTTATCAATTTTTCCAGTTAAAAAACCACGCCCTAGTGGACTATAGGCAACAAGACCAATTTCCAATTCTTCTATAGTTGGAAAAATAGTGGTTTCTACATTTCGCCACCACATAGAATATTCACATTCGACAGCAGCCAATGGTTCAACTAAATGTGCTCTGCGAATAGTTTCTGCACTAGCTTCTGAAAGTCCCCAGTGTCTAATTTTTCCTTCTTTTTTAAATTGTTGCATTGCTTTTGCTACTTCTTCAATTGGCACATTGGGATCAATACGGTGAATATAATACAAATCAATGTAATCAGTTTTTAATCGTCTTAATGAACCCTCTAATTGTTTTCTTAGAGAGTCAGGTCTACTATTAAGAACGCTTTGTTCTCCATCAATTTCAAATCCTCCTTTTGTTGCAATTTGAACCTTATTTCTGTGTCCAACTAAAGCATCTCCAACCAATTCCTCATTTGTATACGGACCATAAACTGCTGCTGTATCAAACATGGTGATTCCTGAGTCAATAGCAGAATGGATGACTGAAATCATTTCATTCCTATCTTTTGCTGGTCCACGATGATAGTTTAATCCCATACAGCCAAAACCAATTTCTGATGTTTCTAATCCATTTTTTCCTAAAATTCTTGTTTTCATATATCATATTTCCTCCTGTGTTTAACCAAATTTCCGTTCTATCATTTCATCAAACGATGCGCGATTGGCGGTCTCTTTTATTACAATTAGTCGTATTGTACGAATGAAGTTGGTTTCAATGAGTACTTCTACCCAAAAATAATTAAACCAACTTCATTTATTAAATATTAAACAAGTTATAAAGCCAATTTGTACACATCTGCACCCATAAATCAACATTCATTTTTTGATTTATATCTTTATCATTGTAACTTGATAAATTATTGAATACAGACATACCATGACGACCAAGTTGGAATACATGTAATTCATATTGTAGATTTTGCCTTTGCATTTCCTGTGCCATACGTAAGGGTTGATCTGCTGGTACCAAACGATCATTACGATTATGCCAAATAAATAATGGCGGTGTATGCGCTCCAACGTAGTTCACAACATCTAATTCTGGTGCACGATCTAATGCGATTTTACCTAGATTAGGTTTATAAACATCATCGTCATCCATATAAGTTCTTGTATCACTAGCTCCATAACCGATTACTGCTGCATTGGGTTTATTACCACCTTCTGGTATTCCTAATCTCTCAGCAAGACCAGGTGTATTCCATTGTGTTGCAGCCATGTTGGCAACTCCAGAACCTGCCGAAAAGCCCATCACAGTAATAGCATCAGGATCAATACCCCATTCCTCAGCATTTTTTCTAATTTCCCAAATAGCCTTTGACACATCTTCAAGTGGATTTGGAAATTCTGAGTATTCTTTGATTGAATAATTTAAAACAAATGTATTGAATCCTTCTTTAAGAAAAGTAAGAGCAACTGGCTCTCCATCCGCTGGACTTAAACGATAATAAGCCCCACCAGGTAAAACAATGATTACAGGACGTTTTGGAATTTGAAATCCACCTTCGTGAGTATCATGGATATATGTTTGCATATTCACACGTCCATCTGTTGTAATATTGATTGTTTTGTGTAACATTTTCTTTCCTCCTATTCATTAATATTTTAATTCATTATATTATTAATGTCTAATACCTATATTGAATTGTTTATCATGCCTATTTTCTATTAATTAAAATAAATAAAAAAAAGCCAGATATACTAATCTGACTGCTACATTTACTTTATGGTTGAGGCTATTTCAATTGCTATTTCCATAGTTTTCTTTTATAAACTGTATAAAAAGTGATGTTGCTGAAGCAAATATACGATTTTTCTTCCATGCTAATACATGACCGGTAGTTAATTCTGGTGAAAATGGAACAAAACAAATATCATTGTTTTCTCTAATGGAATAAGAGCCTTCTACACAAATTGCATAACCTAACCCATCTCGTACTAAAAGAGAGGCATTTGTTAATAAATTGTGAGAGGCAAGTATATTAAGTTTATCTCCTTCTACTCCAACCCAGTTGGCTATTTGTTCTTTAACAATAGTCCGCCTTGGTAAAATGAGTGGCAGAGGCAGGATATCTTGAATATCAATCCACTCTTTTAATGCAAGAGAATCATCTTTTCTCATTATCATTCCCCATCTTTCCAAATATGGTAAGCGAATATACTCATATTTGGCTGTTTCTATCGGCTCTAAAAGTATACCAGTATCCACACTTAATCTATCAATTTTTTCTCGAATATCATCCCCATCTGCACTATATAAATCATATTGAACTTTTGGGTAGCATTTTGAAAATTTATGCATTATCTCTGGAAGCATTGTAGAGGCAATCGACTCTACACACCCAATTGAAATCACACCACCTACTAAATCATTCTGTTCTGTTAAATCTCTTTTTGTTTTGTCAAATAGAGAAACAATTTCTTTTGCTCTTTGTTGAAACAAAATTCCACTATCTGTCAATATAATTTGTCTTTTACCTCGAATAAACAAGCTTGTCTCTAACTCATTTTCAAGATCCATTAATTGTCGACTAAGTGTTGGCTGGGTAATATGTAATTTTTCTGCTGCTTTAGTTATGTTTCCTTCTTGCACAATTGCTAAAAAATATTTTAAAACACGAATATCCAATTTCACCACTCCTATTCATTAGGTTATATTTTAGCATAATTCTGTTCAAATATCTATCCAAGGCTTTAAGCTTCCTCATTACATAATTAGTTTATTCTTTAGGGTTTACTCTTTGGGCATTAAACTTTGATAATACTTGTTGTATAAAATCATGTTTTAAATTTGTATAGGCTACTCTATCATTTTTGTGTTCATTGTATAACTCTATTTTTAAATTTTCATATTCTTTTGCTACTTCTTGATTGTTGTTTAAAAAGTCTCTAAAGAATATTTGCTTGTAGAAGTTGATATCATCTAAAGGATAGATATGAACATGGATTAGTGAGAGTTCTTGATGTCTTTTTACAAAAAGATAGCGACTGTTATCTTGGATTCCTCGATATTCATAATTGATGCTTTCAAAATTATGTATGATATCTTCTAAATCTAATATTTCCAACATAATAGCAATGTCTATGATTGGTTTTGCCATAATATTAGTAATAGCAGTACTACCAACATGTTCAATTT
>Ga0153921_1001038_pt1 | contig 13001 bp, 10 predicted proteins | sample TSNJ005MetaG_FD_104691 | JGI IMG/M metagenome (GOLD analysis project Ga0153921, IMG submission 104691) | Attine ant fungus gardens microbial communities from New Jersey, USA - TSNJ005 MetaG | ecosystem: Host-associated > Fungi > Mycelium > Unclassified | place: USA: New Jersey, Brendon T. Byrne... | reverse complement strand
CCTCGCCACCGTCCAACGCCTACGTGCACGCCGATCGGCTGGAGCAGGCCGAGCAATGGGTGCCGCTCAAGGTCGCGGTGTGCCAGCAGTGCTGGCTGGTGCAGACCGAGGATTACACCTCCGCCGACAGCCTGTTTGACGCCGAGTACGCCTACTTCAGTTCGTTCTCCAGCACCTGGCTGGCCCATGCCGAGCGTTATGTCGCCAAGATGGTCGAGCGCTTTGGCCTGAACGCCGACAGCCGCGTGGTGGAAGTCGCTGCCAACGACGGTTATCTGCTGCAGTACGTCGCCGCTCGGGGCATCCCGTGCCTGGGCGTCGAGCCGACCCGCAGCACCGCGCAAGCGGCGCGGGACAAAGGCCTGCAGATTCGTGAACTGTTCTTCGGTCGCGAGACGGCGGCGCAGCTGCGCAGCGAAGGCTGGGGCGCCGACCTGATGGCGGCCAACAACGTGCTCGCGCATGTGCCGGACATCAATGATTTCCTCGGCGGTTTCGCCACGCTGCTCAAGCCGAGCGGCGTCGCGACTTTCGAATTTCCGCAACTGCTGACGCTGATGGCCGGCGCGCAGTTCGACACCCTGTATCACGAACACTATTCCTACCTGTCGCTGACTGCGGTGCAGACTTTGTGCGAGCGCAATGGCCTGGAAGTGTTCGATGTCAGTCAGTTGAGCACCCATGGCGGTTCGCTGCGGGTGTTCGTGCAGCGCAAGGACGGTGAGCGCCGCGCGGTGCAAGCGGCGGTGCGGCAACAGCTGCAGGCCGAGATCGATGCCGGGGTGAAAACCCCCGAGTATTACGCGACCCTCGCGCCGGCTGCCGAACGTATCAAGCACGAGCTGCTGCGCTTCCTGTTGCAGGCCAGGGCCGACGGCAAGCGTGTGGTCGGTTACGGCGCGGCGGCCAAGGGCAACACCTTGCTCAACTACGCCGGGGTCAAACCGGATCTGCTGGCGTGGGTGGCCGATGCCAACCCGCACAAGCAGGGCAAGTTCTTGCCGGGCAGTCGCATCCCGATTGTCGCGCCGGCGCAGATCGACATCGAAAAACCGGACTACGTACTGGTGCTGCCGTGGAACCTGCTGCACGAAGTCAGTCAGCAACTGGCGCAGGTGCGCCAGTGGGACGGGCGCTTTGTGATCGCCGTGCCTGAGATGAAAGTCCTGTGAACGTCCTGGTCACCGGGGCCACGGGCTTCGTCGGTCGGCATCTGGTCGCGGCGTTGCTGGCGCGCGGCTGCGCGGTACGGGCGGTGGCGCGTAATGTCGAGACCGCGGCGAGCATGCCGTGGATCAACGACGTCGAATTCGTCGCGGCAGATATTCACGCGGCGGATCTGGACATCGCGGCGCTCACCGATGGCATCGACGTGCTTGCCCATCTCGCCTGGCCGGGGCTGCCGAACTATCGGGCGCTGTTCCATTTCGAGCACAACCTGATGGCCGACTACCGCTTTATCAAAGGCGCGGTCGAGGCGGGTATGAAGCAAGTGCTGGTGACCGGCACCTGTTTCGAATACGGCATGCAAAGCGGCCCGCTCAGCGAAAGCACCGCGCCGCAGCCGAGCAATCCTTACGGTCTGGCGAAACACACGCTGCACCTGTTTTTGCAAAATCTGCAGCAGGAAAAACCGTTCACCTTGCAGTGGGCGCGCCTGTTCTATCTGCATGGCGAAGGGCAGAACCCCAACAGCCTGCTGGCGGCGCTGGACCGGGCGATCGATGCCGGCGAAGCGTCGTTCAACATGTCTGGCGGCGAGCAACTGCGGGACTTTTTACCGATCGCCAGCGCCGCCGATTACCTCGCCACGATCGTCCATCAGCGCGATTTCAACGGCGTGATCAATTGCGCCAGCGGCCAACCGGTCTCGGTGCGCGCACTGGTTGAACAGCGTCTGCGCGAGCGCGGCGCGGCACTGAATCTGAACCTTGGCCACTACCCCTACCCGACCCACGAACCGATGGCGTTCTGGGCCGTGACCGAGCGTTTGCAACAGCTACTGGGAGAGCCGCAATGAGGCACGAGTTGTATCGGGTCACCGACCTGCCGGTGTTGCAGAACCGCACCTTCGCCGACCCGCAATCGGCAAAGGCTTCGGCCAGCGCCGACATGCTGCTGGTGCAGGATGAGCGCAGTGGCCTGATCTTCAACGCCGCGTTCGATGCCGACAAGCTTAGCTATGACGCCGACTATCAGAATGAGCAGGCCCACTCGGGCCAGTTCCAGAAGCACCTGAGCGACGTCGAAGGCATCATCGCCAGGCACTTCAAGGGCCAGGAGCTGATCGAAGTCGGCTGCGGCAAAGGCTACTTTCTCGAGTTGCTCAAAGGCCTCGGCTATTCGATCACCGGTATCGATCCGGCCTACGAAGGCGAGAACGCCGACGTGATCAAGGCGCCGTTCACCCGGGGCCTCGGTCTGGCGGCGGACGCCATCGTCCTGCGCCATGTGCTGGAGCACATCGAAGACCCGGTCAGCTTCCTGTCGGTGATCGCCGAAGCCAACCAGGGCGGGCAGATCTACATCGAAGTGCCGTGCTTCGACTGGATTATCGAGCACAAGGCCTGGTTCGACCTGTTCTACGAGCACGTCAATTATTTCCGTCTCGATGACCTGCGCCGGATGTTCGGCACCGTGCACGAGGCCGGCCACCTGTTTGGCGGCCAGTACCTGTACATCGTCGCCGACCTGTCGACGTTGCGCCTGACCCCGGAGCAACCGGTGCCACGCCTGGCGCTGCCGGACGATTTCACCGCGAGCCTTGAGCGCGCGGTACAGATCATCCGGTCTGCACCCGAGCAGGGTTCGGCGATCTGGGGCGCGTCGTCCAAAGGCGTGATCTATTCGCTGTTCCTGCAACGTGCGGGGGTGGCGGTGGACCGTGTGGTGGATATCAACCCGGCCAAGCAGGGGCGTTATCTGCCGTTGAGCGGCGCGCGGGTGTCCTCGCCGCAGGAGGCCATGGACGCTTTGCCCGAAGGCGCCAACCTGTTTGTGATGAATTCCAATTACCTCGAAGAAATCAAGCGGATGACCGGTGGACGCTACGTCTATCACGCCGTTGACAGCGCTTCGTTCCAGTGACCCTTGAGATTTTGAAAATGACCGACAACAGCATCAACAAAGCCTTCGAAGCCGAGTGCCGGGAACAGATCGCCCAGCAGGGTGACGACCAGAAACTCACCGGCCTGGCCCGTGATTTCTTCAACGAATCGGCCAAACACAAGTACAGCTACCACTTCTCGTGGATGGGCCGCCCGATCATCCAGCTGCCACAGGACATGATGGCGATGCAGGAGATCATCTGGCAGGTCAAGCCGGATCTGGTCATCGAGTGCGGCATCGCCCATGGCGGTTCGATCATCTACTACGCCTCCCTGCTGGAGCTGCAAGGTCACGGCGAAGTGCTGGGCATCGACCTCGACATTCGTCCGCACAACCGCGAAGCGATCGAAAGCCACCCGATGGCCAAGCGCATCAAGATGATCGAAGGTTCGAGCATCGACCCGGCCATCGCCGCTCAGGTGCAGGCTGCGGCCAAGGGCAAGAAAGTCATTCTGGTGCTCGACTCCAACCACACCCACGACCACGTACTTGAAGAGCTGCGCCTTTACGCGCCGCTGGTCTCGGTCGACAGCTACTGCGTGGTGATGGACACCGTGGTCGAAGACATGCCGGCCGATTTCTTCCCGGATCGTCCATGGGGCCCGGGCGACAACCCGAAAACCGCCGTTTGGAAATACCTGGAAGAGAACCAGGATTTCGAGATCGACCAGCAGCTGCAAAACAAGCTGTTGATCACTGTGGCGCCGGACGGCTATCTGCGTCGCGTTCGTTAATTCGCAACATCACCAAAGCGTTATCTCGGCGAGTCGCCGGTTGTGGAGAGAAGTTATGCAAGGCAAGTACGGTTCTGAACTGACGCTACCGCTCAACGAGCTGTTGACCGTGGTGCTGATTACTCATAATCGGCCGGCGTTCCTGCGTCGGGCGGTGAAGTATTACAGCAGCTTGCCCTGCCGGATCATGGTGCTGGACTCGACGGTGGAGCGGCCCGAGGGGGATTTTTCCGCCGTCGATTATCATCACGTGCCGCAGTTCGCCTACTGGGGCATGCAGGCCAAACTGGCTTATGGTGTGGAGCAACTGACCACGCCGTACATGGTGCTGGCAGCCGATGACGACTTCATCCTGCTCGATTCGCTGGCCGAGTCCGTGGGCTTTTTGCAGGCGAACCCGGACTACGGCATGTGTCATGGCTATTGCCTGATGTACCTGTCTCTGGCCCATGGCGTGAACTACTACCGTCGTGACAAGAAAGTCCAGGAAGACTATGCGTCCGAGCGCGCGCAGGACCGTGTCATTGATTACATGAGCCAGTACATCCCGCCGTTCTACGCGGTGACCCGTACTGACCTGATGAAAAACTGGCATTCGGCATTGCCGCCGGGCAGCAATTTCCAGTGGCAGGAAATTGGTCACGTCTATTACCTGCTGGCCAGTGCCAAGGCACGGATCCTGCCGATGCCTTATGTGGTGCGCGAGATCAACTACGGTGTCTCCGAGCACAATACCGATGTGTATCACTCGCTGACCTACGCCGACGGCAAATCGGTCGCCGAGCGAGAGGCCTTTGCCGAGTTTCTCGCCTCCCTGCCAACCGCCATTCAAGGGCTTGATACCGGGCAGCTCAAGGCGTTTGCCCTGCAGAGTTTCGAGGCCATGGCTGACAGTTTGAAGACTGGGCGCGCGCTGACTGCAGAACTGATTTTCGAATCCACCTGGAACCAGAACCTCCGGCATCCGGATCGTCGTTTCGGCCCGTTGCAGTACGTCGAGATGCCGTTCTACAACCAGCCGTTCTTTGATCGTCTGGAGCAGTTCGAATTCATGCTGCACGCCATGCCCGCCGGCCGTATGCAACTGGAAGGGCTTGAGGGGATATGGACGCGTCAGGCGCACCTGCTGCAGGCACGCAACAACGATACCCCGGAAAGTGTGGTCGACCGTTTGTGGCAGGCGCACGACCTCAATGCTTTCAACCGGACAGTCGTCAAACGCCTTGCCGCGCATCTGAACGACATGGGCGAAGACGAAGCCGCCGGGTCGCTGAACGAGTGGATCGCTCGGCTTGAAGCGCTGGTGGTTGAAGACCATCAGGCGGTCTTCGATAAAATGAAATCCGGTCGCCTGCTGCAGTGGCTGGCCGCGCGTGAGCCGTCGGCGCAACAGATCGAGTCGAATACCCGGCATCTGTCGGCCCATGACGGTGGTCCGCAGTTCGGCATCTTCCTGCTGGATCTGGATGACCAGATCGACAAGGTGCAGGTCACGCTCGACAGTCTGCTCGAGGGGCACTGCAAAGCGTTCAGGATTGTGGTGTTCACCACGGGCGAACCGCCGGTAGCGACCACCGCGCAAAACACCCTGCATTTCGTGCGCGTTACCCAGAGCAACTATGTCGACAAATTGAACCAGAGCGCCCAGCAGTCGGCGTGCGACTGGCTGATGCTGGCGCAGGCGGGTGACGAGTTCACCGCGGGCGGCCTGCTGCGGGCCAGTCTGGAACTGCTGTCCGCCGAGGGTGTACGCGCCGTCGCCACCGATGAGATCCAGCGCAAGGAAAACGGGGCGCTGGTCGACGTCTTCCGCCCGGGCTTCAATCTGGACCTGTTGCAAAGTGTTCCGGCGCTGATGGCGCGTCATTGGTTGATTCGCCGCGAAGTGTTGCTCGAGGCCGGTGGCTATCAGGCCGACTTCAGCAAGGCACTGGAACTGGATCTGCTGCTGCGCATCATCGAGCAGGGCGGCATTGGCGGCCTGGCACACCTCGACGAGCCACTGCTGATCACCCAGGCTTCGGTGCTGGAAGAAAACGCCCACGAACGTCAGGCGTTGCTGCGTCACCTGGGCAATCGCGGTTACAAGGCCAGGGTCACCTCGGCAACACCCGGCACTTATCAGATCGACTACCGGCATGTCGATCAGCCGCTGGTATCGATCATTGTGCCGGCCATCGACGACCTGCCGGCCCTGCGTCGCTGCGTGGAAGGCGTGCTGCTCAGAACCCGTTACAGCCGTTATGAAGTGCTGATTGCGGCCAATCCGAATCAGTCGGCCGAGGTCAATGACTGGCTGGGTACGCTGCGCAACCCCAAAGTGAATGTGCTGCGTGCCGATCAGCCGCTCGGCGAAACGGCGTTGTACAACGCCGCCAGCGAGCAGGCGCAGGGTGAATATCTGGTGCTGCTGGCGGCTGACAGCGAGATCGTCAATCCGAACTGGATCGACTCGCTGCTCAATCACGCCCAGCGTCCGGAAGTGGCTGTCGTCGGTGCCAAACTGGTTGATCGTGACGGCAAAGTTGCTCACGCCGGTTTGATCCTTGGTCTGAACGATGGCGTCGGTTCGCCTTTCATCGGCGAAAAGCACGCCGCTGAAGGCTACATGCAACGCCTGGCGGTCGAGCAAAACTATTCGGCGGTGTCGAAAGTGTGCCTGATGATCCGCAAAGAACTGTTTAACGCACTGGGCGGTCTGGACGAAGTGACGTTCGCCGACGGCTTGAGCGATGTCGATCTGTGCCTCAAGGCCGGTGATGCGGGTTACCTCATTGTGTGGACGCCGCTGGTGCAGGTTGTGCATCCGGGACTCGCACCCCACGCGCCGACTGTTCTTGCAGCATTGCGTGAAAAGTGGAGCGGCGCCTTTGCGCAGGACAGCGCCTACAACGCCAACCTGTCCCTTGCCGGGAAAGGTTTTGGCCTGGGTGAAAACACGCAGGTTTACTGGTCGCAGTTACTCGCTTGAGTCCGTCGGACAAGGAACAGGAATCAGCACATGTTCAACGGTAAATCGATCTTCATCTCCGGCGGCACCGGCTCGTTCGGGCGCAAGTTCATCGCCCGCCTGCTTGAGCAATACCAGCCCAAGCGCGTGGTGGTGTTCTCCCGCGATGAGCTCAAGCAGTACGAAATGCAGCAGACGTTCAACGCGCCGTGCATGCGTTACTTTCTTGGTGATGTGCGCGATGCCGACCGTCTGCGCCAGGCCATGCGCGGCATCGACTACGTGGTGCACGCGGCGGCACTGAAGCAGGTGCCGGCGGCCGAGTACAACCCGACCGAGTGCATCCGCACCAACGTCAATGGCGCGGAGAACATCATCGCCGCCGCCATCGACAACGGTGTGAAGAAAGTCGTCGCGCTGTCCACCGACAAGGCCGCCAGCCCGATCAACCTGTACGGCGCGACCAAGTTGCTCTCGGACAAGTTGTTCGTCGCGGCCAACAACATTGCCGGCGAACAACCAACGCGTTTTGCCGTGGTGCGCTACGGCAACGTGGCGGGCTCGCGGGGGTCGGTGGTGCCGTTCTTCAGCAAGCTGATTGCCGACGGTGCGCAGGCGTTGCCGATCACCGACGAGCGCATGACCCGATTCTGGATCACCCTCGATCACGGCGTGCAGTTTGTCCTCGACAGCTTCGCGCGCATGCACGGCGGCGAAGTGTTTGTGCCGAAGATTCCGTCGATTCGCATTGTCGATCTGGCGCGGGGCATGGCCGGGCATCTGCCGCACAAGAACGTCGGTATTCGTCCAGGGGAAAAACTCCATGAGCTGATGGTGCCGCTGGACGATGCGCGGATGACCCTGGAATTCGAAGACCACTACACCATTCAGCCATCGATCCGCTTCACCAGCGTCGATGTCGATTTCTCCATCGACAAGCTCGGCGAACATGGCCGGCCAGTGAGTGAAGATTTTGAATACCGCTCCGACACCAATCCGCACTACCTCTCGGTCGGGCAGATCGCCGAGCTGCACGCGAAGTTGTCGGCATGATTCCCTACGGCCGGCAGAGTGTTGATCAGGCGGACATCGATGCAGTGGTCGAGGTGCTGCAATCGGACTGGCTGACCCAAGGCCCGACCATCGAGCGTTTCGAGCAGGCGATGGCCGAACGTTGCCAGGCCGACTTCGCCGTGGCGGTGTGCAACGCCACCGCGGCGCTGCACATTGCCTGCCTTGCTGCCGGCCTTGGCCCGGGCGACCGCTTGTGGACCACGCCGAACACCTTTCTGGCCTCGGCCAACTGCGGGCGTTATTGCGGCGCCGACGTGGATTTCGTCGACATCGATCCGCTGACCTGGAACCTCGATGCCTTCGCCCTCGCGGCGAAACTCGATCAGGCCGAGCAGGACGGCACGTTGCCGAAAGTACTGGTGGCGGTGGCGTTCTCCGGGCAGAGCTGCGACCTGCGCAAGATTGCCGAACTGGCCGAGCGCTACAACTTCACGGTGATCGAAGATGCCTCGCACGCGGTGGGCGCCCGCTACGCCGGGCGTCCGGTGGGTTGCGGGGAATTTGCGGCGATGACCGTGTTCAGTTTCCATCCGGTGAAGATCATCACCAGCGCCGAAGGCGGCATGGTGCTGACCAATCGCCCGCAACTGGCGGAGCGTCTGCAACGCCTGCGCAGCCATGGCATGACCCGCGATCCGCAGCAGATGAGCGAACCGAGCCACGGCCCGTGGTATTACCAGCAGATCGAGCTGGGCTTCAATTACCGGATCACCGATTTGCAGGCAGCGCTGGGTCTGTCGCAACTGGCCAGGCTGGACGATTTCATCGCCCGGCGCCGTGAGCTGGCGGCGCGCTACGACCGCTTGCTGGCCTATCTGCCGCTGACCTTGCCCAGCGCGCAGCCGGAGGCAGAATCGGCGTGGCATCTGTATGTGGTGCGCCTGCAGACCGAGCGCATCGGCCTGACCCACCGTCAGGTGTTCGAAGGCTTGCGTGCCGCCGGCATCGGCGTGAACCTGCACTATATTCCGGTGCATTTGCAGCCGTACTATCGCGACCTGGGTTTTGCCGAAGGCGAGTTCCCCGAAGCCGAACGTTATTACGCCGAGGCGATCAGTCTGCCGCTGTATCCGCTGCTCAGTGACGAGCAGCAGGATCATGTGGTCGAGCAATTGCGCCGGCTGACCGAATGAATTCCGCTGCGGCGACGAATGAGACTGTGCAATGCGTGATCTGAGTGAACAGGAAAAATTCTGGCAGGGCGATTTCGGCAACCAGTATGTCGATCGCAACGTCGGCCAGCCGCTGGTCGCGGCCAACCTGGCGCTGTTCGCCAAGGCCCTGAGCCGCGCCGGGCGCATCGACAGTGTGGTCGAGCTGGGCACCAATGCCGGCAACAACTTGCAGGCATTGCGTCAACTGCTGCCGCAAAGTGAACTGTTCGGTGTCGAGATCAATGAAAGCGCCTGTACTCAGGCGCGGGCATTGGGCATCGCGCAGATCTGGCACGGCTCGCTGTTCGACTTCCCCCGCGAGCGCAGCTACGACCTGACCCTGAGCAAAGGCGTGCTGATCCATCTGGCGCCGGAGCTTTTGCCGACTGCCTATGCGCAGTTGTATGCGTTGAGCCAGCGCTACATCCTGATCGCCGAGTACTACAATCCGGCGCCGGTGGAAGTGTCCTATCGCGGCAACAGCGGCAAGTTGTTCAAGCGCGATTTCGCCGGGGAAATGCTCGACCGGTATGCCGATCTGCATTTGCTCGATTACGGCTTTGGTTATCACCGTGATCCGCAATTCCCGGTGGACGACATCACCTGGTTTCTGCTGGAAAAACGTCCTTGAACAGCGTCGCAATCATCCCGGCCCGTGGCGGCAGCAAGCGCATCCCGCGCAAGAACCTGTTGCCGTTCGACGGCGTGCCGATGATTGTCCGCTCGATCCGTACGGCGCTCGACAGTGGCCTGTTCGAACAGGTCGTGGTCAGTACCGATGACGCCGAAATTGCCGAGCTGGCGCTGGTCCACGGTGCGCAAGTGCCGTTCCTGCGCCCGGCTGAACTGGCGGATGATTTCACCGGCACCGCGGCGGTGATCGAGCATGCCTTGCAGCAACTGCCGGCCTTCGATTACGCCTGTTGCGTGTATGCCACCGCGCCGTTGTTGCAGGCGCGCTTTCTACGGCAAGGATTCGAATTGCTGGAGCAACACCCGGACAAAGCCTTTGCGTTCTCCGTGTGCAGCTTTGGTTTCCCCGTGCAGCGTGCGCTGACGCTGGACGGGCAGGGCGCATTGACGGCGTTGTACCCGGAATTTCGCAACACCCGCTCGCAGGATCTGCCTGAAGCCTTTCAGGATGCCGGCCAGTTCTACTGGGGCCGAAGCGAGGCGTGGTTGCGCGGTGAGGTACTGTATTCGCCCGCAAGCCTGCCGGTGATTCTGCCACGGCATCTGGTGCAGGACATCGACACGCTGCAGGACTGGAAGCGCGCCGAATACCTCTACGCCGCGCTCAAGGCCGGCGGAGAACTGCAATGAGAGTGCTGATCCGCGCTGACGCATCGCCGACCATCGGCAGTGGCCACATCGCCCGTTGCCTGACGCTGGCGCGAGTGCTGCGCAAGCAGGGCAGTCATGTCGCGTTTGCCTGCCGGCGGTTGCCGGGGCATCGGCTCGATGCTTTGGCTGCCGAAGGTTTCGAGACTTTCGCATTGCCGGACGTCTACCCTGACGAAGACCCGCAGCAAGCCATCGAATCGATGCTGCCGTGGCAGGCTGACATCGAGGCGCTGGACGCCTTGCTGGCAGGTCACACCGCATTCGACTGGATCGTCGCCGACCATTACGGCCTCGATCATCAGTGGCAGACCGCAGCGCGCCGTTGGGCGCCTCGGATTGCGGCGGTGGACGATCTCGCCACCCGGCATTACAGCGTCGATCTGCTGCTCAACCAGAATTTGTCCGGTCTCAGCGAAAACTATGCGCCGCTGCTGCCCGCCGATTGCCGCGCATTGCTCGGTCCGCGTTACGCCATGCTGCGCGAGGAGTTCGTCTGCCCGGCCATCGAGATCAAACCGAAAGCGCGCCGGGTGCTGGTGAATTTCGGCGGTTTCGACGCGGCGATGCAGACTCATCATGCGATGTTGGCACTGAAGGATTTCATAGAACTGGAAGTGGATTTCGTCGCCGGTGCCGATAACCCGGCGTGGGCACAAATGCAGGCACTGGCCGAAACCCGACCCCACTGGCGCCTGCACAGTTTCGTCAGCGATTTCCAGCAACGCATGACCGCGGCCGATCTGTTCATCGGCGCCGGCGGTGGCACCAGTTGGGAGCGTGCAGCCCTGGGCCTGCCGACGATCTGCATCGCGGTATCGAACAATCAGCAGGCCAACGGCGAAGTGATGGCGGCGGCGGGTGCGCATGTGTTCATGGGCGCCCGCGAGCAGGTCAGTGTCGAGCAGTTGCGCGATGCCATCGGTTTTGTCGTCGACAATGTCTATTTGCGTCAGAGCCTGGCCGAGCGTTCGCGGCAACTGGTGGACGGGCGCGGTGCGTGGCGCGTGGCGGCGGCGCTGGCCGGTGCGGTGCTCAAGCTGCGCGCGGCTACTTTCGATGATGCGCAAATGCTGTTTGAGGGGCGCAACGCCGAGGCTGTGCGGCGCTGGTCGCTGGACAGTGGCACGATCGAGTGGGCGCAACACCTGAACTGGCTGAAGGCGTGCTTGCGCAATCCGCAGCGCTTGCTGCTGATCGCCGAGGCCGATGATGGCCCGGTCGGCGTCTTGCGCTATGACCTGCGCGGCTTTGAGGCCGAAGTGTCGCTGTATCTGCTGCAAGGACGATTTGGTCTGGGCTGGGGCAGGGCGCTGCTGGCGCGAGGTGAGGCGTTCGTGCGTGAGCATTGGCCGCAGATGACTGCTGTTACCGCTCAGGTCCTGCCGGGCAATCGTCCGTCTTTGAATGTGTTTCGTGACGCCGGATTCACCCAGAGTGCCTGCGCGTTCACCAAGGTTTTGAAGGATCACCCTGATGAGTAGTTTCAAGATTGGCGAACGTCTGATCGGCGCCGATGCGCCGCCGTTCATCATTGCCGAGATGAGCGGCAACCATAACCAGTCGCTGGAGGTGGCTCTGCAGATTGTCGAGGCCGCCGCCAAGGCTGGCGCCCATGCCTTGAAGCTGCAGACCTACACCGCGCAGACCATGACTCTGGATCTGGCCGAGGGCGAGTTTTTCATCAAGGACCCGAACAGCCTGTGGGCCGGTACTTCGCTGTACGACCTGTATGAGAAGGCTCACACCCCGTGGGAGTGGCACGCGCCGATTTTCGCCCGGGCCAAAGAGCTGGGGATGCTCGCGTTCTCGACGCCGTTCGACGACACGGCGGTGGACTTTCTCGAAAGTCTCGACGTGCCGGCGTACAAGATCGCCAGTTTCGAAAACACCGATTTGCCGTTGATCCGCCGTGTGGCGGCGACCGGCAAACCGCTGATCATCTCCACCGGCATGGCCAGCATCGCCGAACTCGATGAAACCGTGCGCGCGGCCCGCGAGGCGGGGTGCAAGGATCTGGTGTTGCTCAAATGCACCAGCACCTACCCGGCAACCCCGCTCAACAGCAATGTGCGCACGATCCCGCATCTGCGTGAACTGTTCGGTTGCGAAGTGGGGCTGTCCGATCACTCCATGGGCGTTGGCGTGTCCGTGGCTGCTGTAGCACTCGGGGCGACGGTGGTGGAAAAGCACTTTACCCTCGACCGTTCGGCAGGTGGGGTGGACGCCAGTTTCTCGCTGGAACCTGCGGAGCTGGCCAGTCTGGTGGTGGAAACCGAGCGCGCCTGGCAGGCCATGGGCCAGGTGCATTACGGCGTCACCGAGGCCGAGCGCAAGTCGCTGGTCTATCGCCGTTCGCTGTACGTCACCGCCGACATGGCCGCCGGTGAGGCCTTTTCCGGGGACAATCTGCGCGCCATTCGCCCGGGGCTCGGTCTGCCGCCCAAGCACACCGATGCCGTCCTCGGTCGCCGCGCCCGTCAGGCGATCAAACGCGGCACGCCGCTGGACTGGTCGTTGGTCGAATAACCCGATCTGCAACCGATTCGGCAAAATAGCGTGACCTGCGAGTCATAACGCGCATCTTCACTGTATTGTATTGACCGGGGAGATGGCGCCTGGCCGTGTATCGGTTCCAGT
>Ga0153921_1001037_pt1 | contig 13026 bp, 10 predicted proteins | sample TSNJ005MetaG_FD_104691 | JGI IMG/M metagenome (GOLD analysis project Ga0153921, IMG submission 104691) | Attine ant fungus gardens microbial communities from New Jersey, USA - TSNJ005 MetaG | ecosystem: Host-associated > Fungi > Mycelium > Unclassified | place: USA: New Jersey, Brendon T. Byrne... | reverse complement strand
TCCCATTTTCGCCAGCTTAAATAAAGTACGACAATACTATTGATAATAGCAGAACATGGCGCATCTAGGCAACTTTTCAATAAAGCAAAACATAATTTCAAACAGGAAGCCGGCCGGTCTGAAAAGCATGATGTGATAAAGTCAGCTGAAACTGATTCTTTCGGGTTCGCTATGATTCACAGCCCGTATTAAGGGTACCCGTATGCCAATGGGCCAGCCCGAATCTTTATCCGGATTCCGCCCCATACTATATGGAAGACAGACAAGGAGGCACATCATGGATATCAAACAATATGAAGCAGACCAGCGCACGGAAGACAGCTTTGATGATACAGGGATCAAAGAACTGAATGAAAAACAGCACGAACTTCGGCCTGTCAGGCTGAAGCCGCTGCATGAACAGGTGATCGTTATTACTGGAGCATCAAGCGGCATCGGCCTTGTGACAGCGAGAATGGCAGCAGAGCAAGGTGCGAAAGTCGTCGTTGCCGCGCGCAACGAACAAGCTCTGCAGCAGCTTGTCCGCGAACTGCATGGCAAAGGCCATGAAGCCGCCTATGTCAAAGCAGATGTCGGTTCCGAAACGGACGTCACCCGGATTGCTGAAACAGCCATTAATCAGTTTGGCAGCTTCGATACATGGGTCAACAACGCCGGCGTATCTATTTACGGCCATGCCCTGGATACGAGTGTTCCGGATATTGAGCGGATGTTCAAAACAAATTTCTGGGGTGTTGTTTTCGGGTCAAGAGAAGCCGTTAAACACTTTAAGGAACGGGACGAATCAGGCGCTCTGATCAACATTGGCAGTTTGTTTGGTGACCACGGCACGGTCGTCCAATCAGCATATGCAGCTTCCAAATTCGCAGTGAACGGCTGGACAGAAAGCATCCGCATGGAACTGGATAAGGAAAATGCGCCCGTTTCGGTTACTTTGGTGCATCCCGGCCGGATTGACACGCCGTACAATGAACATGCAAGAAGCTATATGGATGAGCAGCCGGCACATCGCGGCATGATCTATCCGCCGGAAGCTGTCGCTGAAGCCATCCTGTTTGCAGCAGCCAACCCGAAGCGCGATATGTATGTTGGCAGCCAGGCCAAGATATTCCAGCTGCTCGGCACGCTGTTCCCCAAGCTGACCGACCGGATCGTCAAATCCTATATGTACCAGACTTCCCATGCCAACAGACCGTCCAAGCCGCGGGGAGACAGCGCTCTTTATAAAGCAGGCTACGGTCTGCATGAGCGCGGCACCAATGTCGGTGTCATCCGCTCTGGCAGCCTGTATGTAAAAGCGGCCAAGCACCCAGTTCTTACAGCGGTAGCGCTTGCCGGTGCAGGTTACCTTGGGTGGCGTGCGCTTTCGAAGCGCGACCGTTAAAAGACGTGCGGGGCAGGATTCAGCACGCACGTACAAGACGAATGCTGCCCCTGGGGGATCGGGGGCATACGGCGATTCTTGCGCTTGATACGGCGAATTCCGCGTGTGGTACGGCGATTTGCGAGGTTGCTACGGCGAATCTCGCCCTGCATACGGCGATTTTTCCATTTAATACGGCGAACCAACCGCGCCGCCTGCTACGCCTAACTGCCGGGCCTGTGTCCCGGCAGCTTTTTATTTTGCGTAAAGACGGATGCTGTCCCGGGGGTGACCAGGGGGCATACGGCGATTCTTGCGCTTGATACGGCGAATTCCGCGTGTGGTACGGCGATTCACGGGGATACTACGGCGATCTTCGCCCATCATACGGCGATTTCTCCATTTAATACGGCGAACCAGCCGCGCCGCCTGCCGGGCCTGTGTCCCGGCAGCTTTTTATTTTGCGTACAAGACGAATGCTGCCCCGGGGGGACCAGGGGGCGCATACGGCGATTCTTACGCTTGCTACGGCGGTTTCCGCCTATGGTACGGCGATTTGCGAGGTTGCTACGGCGAATCTCGCCCATCATACGGCGATTTTTCCATTTAATACGGCGAACCAACCGCGCCGCCTGCCGGGCCTGTGTCCCGACAGCTTTTTATTCAACCGTTCTGCTGAGCAACCCGCAAAAAAAACAACAGCCCGGGCCTTTGCCTGGGCTGTTGTTCCATGTTCATCTAAACCGCGCTGACACTTTTTGCATCACCAGCAAAATCGTTGTCGTAAAGGCAGCGACGATAAGCGCCATTGCCATGCCTTCTGACACACTTCCCTGTTCAAACTGGGAGAATATATAGGTGGAGGACACTTGCATGTCCGGCGGCAAAACGAGCAGAGAGGCAACAAGCTCTCTTGTCGAAATGCTGAAAATCATAATCCAGCCATACACCATGCCGGGCACGAGCAGCGGCAGCAAGATTCTCCGGAATATGTAAAACGGGCGGCCGCCAAAGATTTTGCCGGATTCAAGCAAAACGCCGTCAACCTGGACAAATGATGACTTCAGATACTGGATGGCGTACGGTATAAACAGGACAACATAAGTCAATACAACAAATCCGGTCGTCCCATATAAACCAGCCGGCATCCATCCAGAATTCCAGAACAGAATCAGCCCGATCACGATAATGATGCTCGGCACCATATCAGGCAGCAGCGCTGTCATATCAAGCGCACGTTCAGATGCTTTTTTCGATTTTCTGATGTGCAAAACGAGCAAGAGGCCAAGCAAGACAGCAAAGCTTGCTGCCAAAAAGGCAAGCATGGCACTTTGTCCGAGCGCTTTCAATGCCTGGGAGCCAGGCTGGAAAAAATTCTGATAATGCTCCAACGTGAAATTATCAAAGGCCAGCCCCTTGCTTCGCAGCTTCTGACACGAGGCAATGATGATTGACGAATATGGGACGGCAATTGCGGTTGCCAATACAGCACCGATAAATGTCCATGCCGCGAATCCCTTCCATCCTGTAAGCTTCGCAAGGTGGAGCTTCGTTCCTTTGCCGCCGATCATGGCATACTGACTGCGTCGGGAAATCGTGCTTTGCACATACCAGAAAAGCATGCATGTCCCGAGCAGAACGGAAGCCAGTGCGGTCGCCTTGCCAAAGTCAATCGGCCAGCTCGACACATATGTATGGATCTCACTTGTCAGAACGTAGAACCCGATTTGCCTGCCAAAGGTCGCCGGGGTGCCAAACTCAGATATCGTCTTGATAAAGACAAGAAGCGCGCCCATCGCATACGCAGACAAAACGAGCGGCAGCAAAATCCGCTTCATGCGGTACAATGATCCGCCGCCAAAGATCGCGCCCGCTTCTTCCAGTCCGCTGCCGATCTTTTCAATTGTGCCGCGCAGCAATAAGTAAAGAAACGGGAACAAGTGCAGGCTCATGACAAGCACCATGCCTGGCAAGCCAAAAAAATAACCACTGTATTTGTCTGCAGCCGGGATCAGCTGTGACAGGAAACCGTTTTTCTGCATGAACAAAATCCAGCCCATTGAATCAATATAAGGTGGCGTCATGAACGGGATAACGAGTACTATATCAAGCCAGACATACCTGCCGATGGTTGTCTTGGCTGCCAGAAAGGCAAGCGGCAAAGCAATCAGTGTGGACAGAACGACAACCGCCGCACCTAGCAGCAAGGTATTGAGCAGCACTTCCAGCAGGGCATGATCCGAAATGATTTTAAATGGCTGTGTGATGTCAATCCCGCTTTTCGTCTCAATGCTCGTATAGAGAATGAAGAGGAGCGGGCAAATAATCAGAAGGGCCAGCAGCGCCATCAAGGCAAGCTTGGCGGCACGGCTGGCATAAAGTTGGTGCATCATAGGCTGGACACTCCTTCTGTGTGTTTTTACTTATAAATCTTCATGAATTTCTCAGTTACTTCATCACCGTGTTCCATCATCCATTTCCAGTCATACTTCAGAAGCGGAATATCATCTTTGCCAGGACGGCCGTCTGCTTGAATATCTGCACGACCCGGGATAAGTTTCGCGTCGGTTGTCAGCTTCTGGCCTTCATCAGAAAGCAAGAAGTCAATAAATTGCTTGGCTCCGTCAACATTCGGTGCGTCTTTCAGGATCATCGCCGGGCGCGGGTTGATCACCGTACCGCTTTCCGGATAGATGATGTCAATCGCTTCGCCTTTTTCTTTAGCTGAATAGGCCATGTAATCCACACCCGCAATTACAGCCTTTTTGGAACCCGTTACAACAGGATCAAGCGCTTCCGCATTGGCGCCTGCCAGATATGCACCGTTCTTCTTGATTTCTTCAAACAGCTTCCAGCCTTCATCACCCTTGTCATTCAAATAGCCGGAGATGAAATCAACTGCTGAACCGGACAAAGTCGGATCCGGGAAATTGACCTGGTCTTTCCAATCAGCTCCCGTCAGGTCTTTCCAGTCTTTCGGAGCTGTTTTCACAAGATCTGTATTATAGACAATGCCAAGTGCAGAAGCACTGTAACCGAAGAAATGCTTCTCATTGTCAACCCATTCCGGCACAAGCTTGTCTGCATTTTTTGCATCTGCATAGGCTTGGGTCCAGCCGTCTTTCTTCATGCCGACTGCTGACGGCCATGAAGCCACGATGACGACATCTGCCTTCGGATTGTTCTTCTCAGCTTCCAGGCGGGACAGAATCTTTCCAGTTGTCCCCTGGAACTGTTCTACTTTAATGCCGCTTTTCTTTTCAAATTCTGCCTGAATCTTTTCAGCGAGCCCTTTTGGTCCAGCTGTATAGACAACAATTTTTTCGTCTTTTGTTGCGGGTTTTTCTCCGGATTTCGCTTTCGTATCATTCGGTTCCTCTTTTGATCCGCATGCTGCCAGCATCATGATCAAAATAGACATCAGGGCAATCCCCGCCAGTTTCATCTTTCCAGCCAATTTCATTATACGGCCAGCTCCTTTCGTTCTCCCAAATTAATAATTTGCTCAGGCAAGACTTGCACGTGCAACCGTTCACCGGCTTCCAGCTTCTTGTGGTGGTAGCCCGTCCAAATGCCTTCTTTTGTTTCCAGTACAATTTCATAGCGTCCGCCGAGAAAGCTTGTTGACTTGACGACTGCCGGGAATGAATGTCCGCTGCCGTTGCAGCCGATATGCAGGCTTTCGGGACGAAACATGTGCGACTCACCGTTCAGCCAGTTGGACTTGCCGAGAAACTTCGCCGCCTGCTTGTCTGCCGGCTGATAATAAAGGGTTTCCGGCGTTCCTTTCTGAATGACTTTTCCTCCATGCATCAGAATGACCTCATCAGACATAGACATCGCTTCCTCCTGGTCATGTGTGACATAGAGAGCCGTCAACTCAAGGTTTCTGACGAGTTCTGTCAGCTCATGACGCATCTGTTCACGGCGGACAGCGTCCAGTGCGCTCAGCGGTTCATCAAAGAGCAGCAGCTTCGGCCTGATGACAATGGCTCTGGCGAAAGCCACACGCTGCTGCTGGCCGCCCGACAGTTCACCGGGTTTGCGTTTCTCCAAACCGGCCAGCCCGACCATTCTCAGGGCATCGGCTACTTTTTCCTTCAGCTGACCTGTCTGTTTGGCAGCCTTTAATCCGTACGCAACATTTTCAAAAACAGTCATATGAGGCCAGAGGGCAAAGTCTTGAAACACCATCCCGATTCCGCGCCTGTGGACAGGTACTTCCTTCCTCGGAGATGTGGAGAAAACCGAGTCACGGCCAAAATAAATCGCTCCTTCATCCGGTGTCTCCAGCCCGGCAATCAACCTGAGCAGCGTCGTCTTGCCGCAACCGGAAGGCCCAAGCAATGTCGTGAACTTGCCGGACTGGATTGACAGCGACAATGGCTCGATCGCCTTCACTGAGCCGTAGCTCTTCGTAACTTGTTCAAGTCTGATCTCCATGTTTCTCCTCCTTTTTCCTCTCAACTTGATTCTATTAAACGAATATGAAATTACTATGTGTTGATTGTAAATTCTAGGAAAACTTTATTGTTAATATATTGGGGATGCGATAGATTTTCTCTATAGGAGGAGATTGCCATGTCATTCAGTTTAAGTAAATTGCAGATTGTCGTACTCTTGCAGAAGCACCAGAAGGTCACAGCAGTTGCCAAAGAACTCGGCATTAAGCAGCCGACCGTCTCATTTCATATGAAAAGCCTTGAGAAGGAATACGGCGTCCAGCTGTTTCAGGCGAAATTCGGTAAAGTCTTTCTGACCGAAGCCGGGCAGGCACTCTATCATTATGCCGTGAAAATCCATCTGCTTGCAGAGGAAGCGCGCCGCACGTTAGAAGATTTCAGCAAGGACAAAGGCTGGCTCTACCTTGGTGCAAGCCAGGTACCCGGCTTTTATCTGCTTCCTGAGCTGCTTTCCAGATTTTCCGGCACCTTCCCGAATATCCATACACAGCTGGATGTGCAGACAACACCAGTTGTACTCGAGTTGCTGAACGAACAGAAAATCGACATGGCTGTCATTTCATCCATTGAGCGGCCAAACAGCGACATCATTTCCATCCCGCTTATGCAGGATGAGCTGACTGCAATTCTGCCATATGGACATCCGCTGACACAGAAAGACCATGTCACCATAGACGACTTCTCAGGTGAGCAATTTATTTTTCATCAGACCTGTTCTTCTACTAGAAGGATCATTGAAAAGTGGGAAAGTGAGAATGGCATTCAACTGACTGGCAATGTGACATTTAATTCCATCGAAATGATCAAGAAAGGCGTCAGCAATGGACTGGGCATTTCTTTCATTTCCAAGCTGGCTATTGAAAAAGAGCTGGAACAGAAGCTGGTGGCGGCGATTCCAATCCCTGGCCTGCATTCTGACAGGGTCATCTATTGCTGCTATCATCAGGACCGCTGGCTGTCTCCACCGCTGAAACTGTTCCTGGAAGAGATCCGTTCCTTTACATAGAATTATGTTTATAACTTGCTGTTGCTCGTTCGGCATGGTAATGTAAGTGAGTACTTGCATTTGTTAAAAGGAGAATGTCAGAATGGATATGACAACACAAGATAAAATCATCTGTGCTGCTATTAATCTGGTCAGAGAGCATGGCTATAAAGGGGCAACAACAAAACGGATTGCAGAAAAAGCAGGCGTTAATGAAGTAACCCTCTTCCGCCATTTTGGCAATAAAAAAGGCATCGTAGAGGCCATTGTCGACAAATATTCATTCACCAGCATCACTTCTGATACATTTAACAGAGAGGTGAAATGGGATCTGGAGAAGGACTTGCATTTGCTGGCTGCACTTTATCAGGATCAGCTGAACCAAAAGCGGGATATCATCCTGATCGGATTTAAGGAAGCGGGCGTCTTTCCTGAGCTTGACGAGCTGATTGCCAAAGTTCCGTCGCAATACATTGAAATGCTCACCAGTTATTTCCAGGAAATGATCCACCTTGAGAAGATGCGCCCTGTTGATCCCCATGTGGCTGCGACGAACTTCTTCTTTATCAATTTCGGCTATTTTTTATTAAACCGGCGCGTCCGTCCAGACGGTCAGGAGATGCCGCGGGAACAATTCCTGAAGGAGAATATTGCCTTCTTTACAAACAGTCTCAAACTTCAATAATTTTTTTGCATATCGTGCAAGTATGTACTTGCATTCATATAAATTATTTTTCATTCAGGAGGCGTCAAACATGTTACAAGCAGTCAAACAGTTTTTCAAATTGAAAGAAACGTATATCGGTATTGCCGTGGCGCTCGCGTTCCAGCTCATCTTCTTCACAGTCTGGCTGACCGCCTATGACGGTGTATATGACCGGATGGATCAGCTGAAGATCGCTGTTGTCAATGAAGACAGTGATTTTGGGAAAGAGATTGCCCAATCGTTAATCAGTAAGAATCATTTCAAGACAGTAGAAGTCAACGATTTGAAAGCTGCACAAACAGAAATGAACGACAAAGACTGGAACATGGTGCTTCATATTCCGAAGCATTTCACCAGTGAGCTGCAGAAAAGCGGCCAGGCAAATTTGACCTACTATATTGACCAGGCCCACCCTGCACTTTCCAAACAAATTATGGAAACAGCAGCCAATACCATTACCCTGACAGTCAACAAACAGGCGTTTGCTGCCGGCATGAAGCAGCTTAATGCCTTGCCTGACGCAGCTGCTGCTCAGTCTCCCAAGCCGGATGAAACCAAAATGATCGCCGGCACCCTTGTCAAAGAAGTGCAAGAACGCTTGAAACAGGAGCCGATTACCCAAAAAATCGAGAAGACCAACCAGACAGAAGGTTTCGCAGCTACCATGATTCCGCTTCTTGTAGTACTGGCTTCATTCGTCGGGGCGATGATCATGAGCCAGCAGATCCAGTTGGCAGCCATGCAGCTTAGAGGCCGGCTGAACAAATGGGCCATCTTTGCAGGCCGGGTGCTGATCAACCTCGGTGTTGCCGTCTCCCTGTCGCTGATCACCCTGGTTTTAACGAAGGTCTTTGCCATTGACTTGCACGGCGGACTGATGCAAGGCTGGCTGTTCCAATCGCTCTTGTTCTTTACCTTCTTGAGCCTAAGCCAAATGTTCGTGATGATTTTTGGAAATGGCGGCATGCTGTTCAACATCATCGCTATGGCTACACAGCTTGTCAGCTCCGGTGCCATTGTGCCCAGAGAACTGCTCTCAGATTTTTATGAAAAGACAGGCAATCTGCTTCCAGCGACATACGGCGTAAGTGGCTATTTCAGCATGGTCTTCGGCGGTGGACATATTGGTTCTGATGCCAAGACTCTTGCCATCTTTGCAGTCGTACTCTTTGCGATTTCAGCCGTTGCTGTACTGCTTCGCAGGCAGCCGGATCAGCAAGGCGTAAACGAAACATTGGCTGCCTGACCTATCTATTTGCAAGAAACAAAAACGAAGCTTGGGTAAAATATTTTCTGACATAATAAAAGCCGAACAATACATGAAATCCAGTTTTGGAATTTCAGTGTTGTTCGGCTTTTTTCAAGTCTTGGTCTAGGTCCTGCATTGAAACGTCACTGCGAAAAGAATGCTCGCTTTCACCTAGGGCGTAAGTGCGACATCTGTTCTAACTTCCCTTCGGTCGTTTTCTCAGTGTCTTCTATACCGCGGGGAAGCACTGAGCCAATTCGGCGCTCTGCGCCTCTTTGTCTCAGTTCCGCTTCTTCTTCCCTCAGGAGTCTCGCATTTTTTCTCCGTTATTTCCGGCGGTCTCCAATACATCACATATTCAAACAGGATTTTGTCCAGTCCTATTTTTCTTAGCATTTATACAGAACACGAGATTGCTAGTTTGTCTTAATGCAGGATGTGCACGACTGGATCCTTTTCGCCTTTTTCCCGGGTTATCAGGCTCTCCAGCTGTTCGTTAGAGGTAACCTTGACTTCCAGGTCATAGTGCGGCGGGAATTTCTCCTGGATCAGTCCGTAAGCATACTGGGTAAAGCCAGTTACTTCGCTCTTTCCATAGAACTCAATCGGCACTTCAATGGTCAGTTTCTGCAAATCTTTATTTACATAGAACCCTTCGCCGATGATGCCAACATAGTTCGGGAAGTATTTTGCAACATCATCTCCGAAGCTTTTGATTGCCTGATAGTCATCAAAGTAACTCTTTTTCGCCTGATCTGATGGGAAAAGCACATACTTTTCGCTGATATCTTCCCAGCTGCCGACCTTCGTTTCTCCGGTATCTACCAGTGTCTTGGAAACAAAATTGCCTGGCACTGGAGATTCCTGGCTGGCCTCACGGTAAAGCGCCACCATGATCGGTACGTTTTGCAGACCCTTGGTCTTTCTCATCCGGTCCACAACTTGCTGGGCAAGGATTTCTCCCTGCTTCTGCATTTCTTTTTTAGATATATTCTCGTAGTGATAGGGACCGCCGGTTTCTGTCTGAAAACGGTAGACAGATTTCATGGCTAGAGCAACGGAAACGCCGGCCAGCTCGACTTTATTGTCTTCCCGTTTCTTCAGATAGTCTTGTTCCAGAATAAGAGAAAGATACTTCGGCTTGTTGCGAAATTCCTTTTCTATTTCTTTGCTCTTTACAGTGGTATTGATGGACGGATTGAGTCCGAGCTGCAAGTTTTTACGGATTGCCTTCTCGTCTACTGTATACCCTTGTTCTCTCTTCTTTTTGGCCTCTCTTTGGACAGCTGCCTCAAGATCTTTTTTTGACAACTGGCGTCCAAGCCAGTCATAGACCATATCCTCAGTCAAATACTGGCCTTCTTCAAAATAGTAGTCTTTCGGATCAAATTCCTGCTGTGAGTGGCGTTTCAGCCCGTCTTCAATCTCGTCGATGTCCAGACGGTTTGAGATTTGGTTCGTTGTAACGCCCCGCGCTTTGCTCGGCCGGAACGGAAGGATGATTTTATACTCACTTCCTCCAAGCTGATTGCTTGGCACAATGGAAGGCGTCTGCTTGACCACTTTGCCATTGTCTTTCTCCACAACCTGATCATTCTTTTTGGGGGCGCAGCTGGCCAGCAATAAGCCGGCCAGCAGCAGCACGATGATTTTTTTCATGTTATTCGACCCCTTCGCTTTCCGCGATCTCTCTCAATTTCTCTTCATCCCAGATCTCAATGCCCAGTTTCTCGGCTTTTTCGTATTTGGATCCGGCGTCTTCTCCGGCAATGACCAGATCTGTCTTCTTGCTGACGCTGCCTGTGACGTTTCCGCCCAATGATTCGATCAGCGATTTCGCCTCGCTTCTCGTAAATGTCTCCATTTTTCCTGTAAGCACGACCGTCTTGCCAGACAAAAGCGTATCTGTCTTCTGTTCTGCTGCCTTCAGGCCTTTGTATGTCATATTCACACCAAGATTTGCCAAATCCTGAATCAGCGAAATGACTTTGTCTTCAGCAAAGTACTTCACAGTCGAATCAGCCATTTTCTCGCCGATTTCGTCAATATCGATCAGTTCGTCATAGGTTGCTTTGGCAAGTTGGTCCATTGATTCAAAATGAGATGCCAGTGTTCGTGCCGCCTTAGAGCCGATAAAACGGATGCCGAGACCAAAAATCAGCTTTTCCAAAGAATTCTGCTTGGATGCTTCAATAGCATTGACCAGGTTCGTTGCCGACTTCTCGCCCATCCGTTCCAGCTGAAGCAGCTCTGCTTTATTGAGCCTGTATATATCAGAAATATACTGAATGAGCTGTTCGCGGAACAGCTGTTCAATCACTTTTTCACCGAGGCCGTCAATATTCATGGCATCACGGGAAACAAAATGGATCAGCCCCTCTTTCAGCTGGGCCGGGCAATTCGGATTGATACAGCGCAGTGCCACTTCTTCTTCAAGGTGAACAAGCTCCGCTCCGCAGGCCGGGCATTCTGTCGGCATGACGAACTCTTGTTCATCGCCTGTCCGTTTTTCTTCCAGCACCCGAACGACTTTGGGAATGATGTCTCCGGCTTTTTTAATGACAACCGCGTCCCCAATCTTTACGCCAAGTTCGCGGATGATGTCCGCATTATGGAGGGAAGCACGCTGTACCGTTGTTCCGGCAACCTTGACCGGATCAAGAATCGCCGTTGGTGTGATGACACCAGTCCGGCCGACGCTCAGCTCAATATCGCGGAGCACGGTCACCGCTTCTTCCGCCGGGAATTTGTACGCAATGGCCCAGCGCGGGCTTTTTGCCGTAAAGCCCAGCTCTTCCTGCTGGTCGAGATTGTCCACTTTAATGACAATGCCGTCAATCTCATAATCAAGATTTGGACGGTTTTCTGTCCAGTAATTGACGAACTTGATTACTTCTTCAATGGTTTCATACTTGCGCCACTCCGGATTCGTTTTCAGACCGAGTTCCTGCAAGTATTCCAAACGTTCACTGTGGGAAGCGAGTTCCTTCCCTTCCCAAATGCCGACGCCATACAGGAAAACATCCAGGTTGCGCTCTGCTGCAATCTTCGGATCCAACTGACGCAAGGAACCTGCAGCCGCATTCCGGGGATTGGCAAACGGTTCTTCTCCGCGGGCAAGCTTTGCCTCATTCAGTGTCAGGAAGGACTTGTGCGGCATATAGGCTTCGCCGCGTGCTTCAATCGCACCAGTTTCATTTACTGAAAGCGGAAGGCTGCGGATCGTACGCAGATTGCTCGTAATGTCTTCCCCAACCGTCCCGTCGCCGCGTGTGGAACCTTGGACAAAGCGGCCTTCATTGTAGTACAAATTAACCGCCAGCCCATCCATCTTCAGTTCACAGACGAAAGTGACTTTGCCTTCAGCGCCTTCCTGTGCCCTTCTTGCCCAGTCGCGGAGATCCTGCTCATTGAAGGCATTGCCGAGGCTGAGCATCGGAACCCGGTGCTCAACTTTTTCGAAACCTTCAAGCGGTTTGCCGCCGATACGCTGTGTCGGTGAATCCGGCGTGATCATGTCCGGGTACATTTCTTCCAGTTCAACCAATTCTCGCAAACGCAAATCATATTCGCTGTCCGGCACACTTGGCTGGTCAAGCACATAATATTCATAGCCGTAGCGGTTCAGCAAATTCCGCAGCTCGGCAATTTTATCCTCTGCTTCAAGTCTTTCCATCATGACACCACCTATTGTCTCGTGATCGGGGCAAATTTCGCCAGCACGCGCTTAATGCCGGTCGGTGCCGGAAAGGCAATGTCCAATTCCATGCCCTCGCCGTCCCCCTGCACCTTGACGACTGTGCCGACGCCCCATTTTTTATGATTGGCTTTATCTCCCGGCTGCCATGTTTCACTTTCAGCACCGGACGTCTGGCGCACGCGCTGGGCCAAACGCCTTGGCGCCGGTTTTGCTGCCGGTTCCTCTGTTCTTCTGAGAGAACCGAAGAACGCAGCCTGCACCTCTTCCAGCCCGTCAATGAGCTCATCGGGAATCTCGCTGATAAACCGGCTCACCGCATTCATATTTGTGCGGCCGTACAACGTGCGCATTTTTGCATGGGTCAGGTACAATTCCCGTTCTGCCCTTGTAATGCCCACATATGCCAGCCGTCGTTCCTCTTCCATTTCTTCATCATCAAACAATGACCTGCTATGCGGAAAAACATTCTCTTCCAGGCCGATCAAGAAGACAACCGGGAATTCCAAACCCTTTGCCGCATGCAGCGTCATCAAGGTAATCTTGGACTCATTGTCAGGATC
>Ga0153921_1001036_pt1 | contig 13039 bp, 10 predicted proteins | sample TSNJ005MetaG_FD_104691 | JGI IMG/M metagenome (GOLD analysis project Ga0153921, IMG submission 104691) | Attine ant fungus gardens microbial communities from New Jersey, USA - TSNJ005 MetaG | ecosystem: Host-associated > Fungi > Mycelium > Unclassified | place: USA: New Jersey, Brendon T. Byrne... | reverse complement strand
GCTGAAGGCCGGAGTAAACTAACGGTCTTCAGCTGCATCATTCTTTGATGACCGGAATCTATAACAAAGGGGATGAATAACTTGGAAACAAAAGCAGATATGCAGTTATGGGAACAAATGCACGACAGCCCGGAACACCGGCAGCATCTTGACGACTTATTGCGGGAAAGCTGGGAGCGCAGCGACAGCTATGGAATCGATTATAAAAGTATACCAAAACCGCTGCCCCAGGCGGAACTGGAGGTGCTGAAAAGGCAGACAAAGCAATTGTACATCTATGCCAGCAGCATTGTCAGACCGCTGATTGCCGGGAATCCTAACCATGAGCTGGGAGTGATGCTGTTTAGCGACAATGGAACGCTGCTGCGGCTTTATGGAGCGGATCAATTTCGGGTATGGGCCTCCGATCAGGGAATTAAAAGCGGTACCCGCTGGTCAGAGGAGATCATTGGCACCAATGCCTTTTCCCTGGCACAGAAAAACAAAAAATGGATGAAAGTGGTTGGCACCCAGAATTATGCCAGATTCCTGACCGGCGGGGCGTATTATTTTGCGCCGATCAAACTGGAAAATGGGGATTTCAGCGGCGGTCTGGCGATTGTGGTGCCGGTGGAGTATGACAATAAATATTTGCTGGCTTTGGCGGTAAGCATTTCAAGAGCAATTGAATTACAGATTTTCTGGTTTAATAAAATTGGTCTTTACAGCAATATATCTGTGGGCAGCGGGATGTTATGTGTCGATCAATCGGGGGGAAAGAACAACATTCTGGTTTTCGGCAAGGAGATCTTTAAGATGCTGGGGGTGCGGGAAGAGGATGTCTACTATAACACGCTTGAGGATATTATCAATCCTTTGCCGGACAACAAGGAGTTTTGGAAAATCCTCAATCACCAACAGACCGTCACCGACAGAGCCGTGCAAATTAATGTTGGAGGACGTCAGTCGGTCATCAGCATGAGTACGATGCCATATAAGGAAAGGAAATTTCATATGGACGGTATGATTGTGGAGGTTAATTCATTTGGCCGTATTAATAAGCTTGTTTCCCGCTACGCGGGTAATAACGCGCGTTATCGGTTTGGGGATATCATCGGACAGGACCCGGCCACGGTTGATACCATTAAGCACAGCAAAATTGCCGCCAGAACAGATACCAACATCTTACTGCTGGGAGAGAGCGGCGTTGGGAAAGAGGTGTTTGCCCAGGCGATCCACAATGAGAGTAAACGCTCACAAAAACCGTTTGTTGCAATTAATTGCGCCTCCTTTTCTAAAGAATTGATCGCCAGTGAGTTGTTTGGTTATGAAAGCGGCGCGTTCACCGGGGCAAAGAAGGAGGGCGCCCTCGGCAAATTTGAGTTGGCGGAAGGCGGTACTTTGTTCCTGGATGAAATCGGGGATATGCCTTTGGATTTACAGGCTATGCTGCTGCGGGTTCTGGAAGAACGCAGCTTTCACAAGGTTGGCGGGAACAAGATGATTCATGTGAATGTGCGCATTATCGCGGCCACCAACAAAAATCTGATGGAAAGGATTCGTCAGGGGCTGTTCCGGGAGGATTTGTTCTATCGGTTAGGCATCATCCGCATCAACATTTTACCGCTGCACCATCGCGGCGATGATGTTGTCCTGCTGGCTGATCAATTTATCAGCCAGATCTGTATGCGTCTGGAGAAACCGGATGTCCGTCTTACTGATGATGCGCTGGATTTTTTGCGCCAATATCAGTGGCCGGGGAATATTCGGGAATTGAAAAATATGCTGGAGGGATTGATCGGAACTCATGACGAAATAGAAATCGATGGGTCAAAGATCCGGCAATATATAGAGGGCTACGATCATGAAAATAGAATCGTGCCGGTCTCTGTTTTACCGGAAGAGGAGCAGGGATATGATGAAAAAAAAGAAATTATACAGGCATTGAAACTGTTTCGGAACAACAAAACCAAAGCCGCTGCCTATTTGGGCATCTCACGCAACACGCTGTATAAGCGGATACAAGAATTTCATCTTTGCTAAACCGTGAACGTTTTTGAGCATAACGAGACGTTTTTGAACAATTTTATACACCTGTTAACAATTGTGAACGTTTTCGTTTTATAAAACCAGCTATTGTTTGGAATTTGCTGTCAAAGGCATACCCAAATGATGGCTTTTTTTTGTATTAATTGACTTAAAAACAGTTGCGAAATTTGTGCGAAATAATCAAAAAATCACTTTTGCATCACTGATCGAAGAGGTTGGCACGGAAGTTGCTTAATATATTAATGATACAAATTATACATTAACATTGTCAAAAGGAGGATTATCATGAGCTGGCAGAAAGAGTATCAAAGCAAACTGGTATCGCTGGAAGAGGCTGCGGGGTATATTGAATCCGGAGATACGGCATTTCTTTCGCCGATGCATGGAGCGCCATTTCAATTAGCGAATGCCATTGCAGAGCGGATCGACGAACTTATGGACGTGGATATTTTATCAGGGGTGGAACTGTATCCCTTTAAGTTCCTGCAGTCTTCGGACTACCTGGGAAAAATCAATTATCACTCACTGTTTACAGGCGGAGCCAGAGCGTATTACAAGTATGGTAATGTCAACTGCAATTCCGTGAATCTGTCGCAGTTTACAAATTCTGTGCGGGACGTATACCACGTCAATACATTGATTGCAGAAGTGTCACCGCCGGATGAAAACGGCTATATGTCATGGGGACCGGGCGGCACCACAACCAACGGCGATATCGCTGAGTTTGCGAAAAAGATTATTGTCCAGGTCAACAAACATCAGCCGATGGTCTACGGTGTGAAAACCCTCATCCATGTCAGTCAGGTTACCTGTATCTGTGAGGAAGATCATGAAATTGTATCAATGCCGGACGATGTGCTCAGTGAGCAGGATAAGATCATTGCCAAATACATTCTTGAGGAAATTCCCGACGGTGCCACCATCCAACTGGGTCTGGGCAACTTAACCAACGCCGTGGGTTATGGTCTTATGAGCAAGAAAAACCTGTCGATTCATTCGGAGGTATTTACAAACTCCATGCTGAAGCTTTACAAAGCAGGGGTGGTGAATGGGAATATCTCGTGTAGTTTCGCCCTGGGCAGCAAAGAGCTGCACGCATCCATAACGGATGAACGCATCCAGTTTATGCCGCTGAGTATCGTGAATAGCCCTGCAAACGTTGCGAAAAACCCAAACATGGTCGCAATCAACGCATGTATGATGACAGATCTGACCGGCCAGGTGTGCTCTGAATCGATTGGCCATTACCTCTATAGTTCTACCGGCGGCCAGTTGGATTTTGTATCGGGCTCCTGGCTTGCGGAGGGAGGCATCAACATCATGTGTCTGAATTCTGTTAATCAGAAAAAAGACGGCACGATTGTTTCCAACATCATGTTGAATCTGCCGCCGGGTGCTGCGGTTACCACGCCCCGCTCGATGGTGATGAACATTGTTACTGAATACGGAATTGCCAGATTGAAAAACCGTTCGATTCGTGAGCGGGTGAGTGCTATGATTTCCATTGCACATCCTGATTTTCGTGAGGAGCTGCGTAAAGATGCAGTGAAAGCCGGGCTTTTGCCAGAATAAAGGAGGATAACAAGATGTCAGAACAGAATAAGAAAGATCAGAAAAAAGAAGCACTGAAAAATTTCACACGGGCCTTTCCCAGATCGGATGAGGGGTTTGGCAATCGGGTTCATGGTTACTTATATTTAAAATACATAAATCTTTACGTCTACAATATGAAAATGGCTCTCAACGGGCTTTTGCCGGAGCCACATGAAATGAAAGAGCCGGCGGGGGATGACAACGAGTATGTAAGGGAGCTTGTGAAACTGGGAGCCGACCATACCAACATGATGGCCGGCCGGTTGGAAACCAACGCCTACCATGCCAAGGTGGTGCTGCCGGAGGATGCCAAGAAATTCTTTAAGCAGGAGGAGCCGGTTAATCTGCCTGACCTGCCAAAGACCATCATTCCTTATAACACTGCGCGGCAGATTCTGTGGGATGCACCGGATGAGTTTCTGCTGGTGGACTGTGCCTGCCGAACCATCCGCGGTGATAAGGGGTGCAACCCGAAAGATGTATGTTTCCTGATTGGGGAGCCTTGGGTGAGCTTCTTTGAAACGCAGAACAAGGACAGCAAGCATCGCCGGATAACAAAGCAGGAGGCGATGGATATTATTCAGCAGCAGCATGAGATGGGGAACGTCCAGTCGGCATTTTTTAAGGATGCCTGCGGCGACCGTCTGTATGGCATGTGCAACTGCTGTACCTGCTGCTGTGTGGGGTTGATTGCCCACAACTACGCGAAGGCACCGCTGTATGCACCATCCGGTTATATCCGTGAAGTGGATCGCAGCAAATGTCAGAACTGCGGAACCTGTGCTGCGGTTTGTCACTTCTATATTCCGTCGATGGTGGATCAGAAGATGGTATCGGATGATTCCCTGTGCATGGGCTGCTCGGTCTGTGTTGACAAATGTCCGAATGGGGCGATTAGTATCAAACGCGACGATCCGAACCGGGCGGAACCGCTGGATCTGGATGTGGTTATTCCTAAATACGGAAAACCGGCGGCAAAATAAATAGTTAAAGATATGCATACGGAAAGGAAACAAACCATGAGAAGAACGATTCAAAAGGCTGCGGTATTGGGAGCCGGTGTCATGGGCAGCGCAATTGCGGCGCTGCTGGCGGGAGCGGGTGTCCGTGTTGTATTACTGGATATTCTGCCTGGCGAACTTACTCCCGAGGAGCGGGAAATGGGCTTTAGTGAAGAAAGCCTTGCTTATCGTAACCACTTAGCCCAGCTGGGACTAAAGCGAATGCTGGAGCCGAAATCCCGGATGTTATATCACAGCAGTCATGCTGATCGGATTGAACTGGGGAATATGACGGATCACATGAATCTGCTGGCGGACTGCGACTGGATTATCGAGGTGGTTCCGGAGAAATTGGATATCAAGCTGGCGGTGATGCGAAAGGTTCAGCAATTTCGTAAGCCGGACAGCATTGTGTCGACCAATACCTCGGGAATATCGATTCATGATATCGCTGCGGAACTGTCGCCGGAATTGCAGAAGTATTTTCTGGGTGTTCATTTCTTTAATCCGCCCCGGTATATGCATCTGCTGGAGATCATTCCGACCGCTGATACGGATCCCGGGGTCCTGGCGGATATGACTTACTTTGTCAGTCAGCAGCTGGGCAAGGGGGTCGTATTTGCCAAAGATACGCCTAATTTTATTGCCAACCGCATTGGCGGCTTTGTCAACATCAATGCAATGCAGCTGATGATGCTGAATAATCTGGATATTCCCACGGTGGATCAGCTGACTGGTGCGGTGCTTGGGCGGCCGGCGACGGCTACGTTTGGTACTGCTGACATGGTCGGCCTGGATATTCTGGCCAATGTATCAGACAATATCCGGCAGAGTGATGTCGGCGAGCATGAAAAAGAACAGTATACATTGCCGGACTACATAAAGCAGCTGATCGGGCAGGGAGCGCTTGGCAACAAGACCGGCCGCGGATGTTACAAAAAGTCTAAGAAGGGCGGCGTCCGGGAAACCAGGTACTGGAACCCCCGGTCCGCTGATTATGAGCCGCTTACGGTAACTGTGCCGGACTGTGTGAAACAGGCGTTGGCCAGTGACAATAAATATGCAGCGATCTGCGGCGATGATTCTGCTTTGGGACGGTTTGCCTGGCAGCATCTAAAGAGTGTTTTGCTGTATTGTGCGGAAAAGGTGCCGGAAATTACCGATGATTATACGTTGATTGATCAGGCCATGGTCTGGGGTTATAACTGGGAGATGGGGCCTTTTGCGATTTGGGATAAATTGGGCTTTTCCCAAACCGTAAGGCGTATGCAGGCCGACGGCGACAAGGTGCCGGAGTGGGTGCTTAAGCGTTTGGCGGACGGACAGAACTTTTATGAAGAGAAGCGCAATTCCAGTCCTTACATTCAGCTGGATGGAGAGCGTGCGACACGGCTCGAACAAAATGAGGCGGCATCGCTGTGGGATATCGGTGACGGGGTCATTTATCTGGATCTGCATTCGAAGCAAAACGCCATTTCTGAATTGACGATTACGATGTTGGAGACGGCCCTGGAGGTATTGCAGCAGCGGCAGGCCGGGATGGTACTTGGCAGCCGGGGCAAATTATTTTCCGCCGGTGCGGATCTCAACATGGTTGCCGCCCTGATTGAGCGGAAAGACTGGCGGGCCATCGAGACACTGTGCAAGCGCTTGCAGGATGTGAATATGGCATTAAAATATTCCGGTAAACCGGTGGTGGCAGCGCCATTTGGCACGACTGTCGGCGGTGGCGCAGAGATTGTGATGCACTGCGCCGGGGTGACCGCATATGCGGAGACCTATATGGGGCTTGTGGAAGCCGGTGTTGGTCTGGTGCCTGGCGGCGGTGGTTGTAAGGAGCTGCTGTGGCAGGCCTGTGCACGGGCAGGCAGCCAAACACGGCAGACGTTATTGCCTGCTCTGCAGCGGACCTGGCGCACCATCGCTGCCGCGTCGGTGTCAACCAGTGCCCACGATGGGATGGCCGGGGGGCAAATGGATAGGGCGGCTTCGGTGGTAATGAACAAAGATGCGCTGCTTGATGAAGCGAAGATTAAAGCTTTGGAACTGAGTTATAAGAATTATATGCCGCCGTTACCGGTACGGATTCCGCTGTTGGGCGAATTTGGCAAAGCAGCGATCCAGTATGAATTGCAGTCTATGCAGCAGGGCGGTTTTGTGTCAGAATACGATGCGTTTATTGGCAATAAGATCGCTCACATTTTAACGGGCGGCAATGTACTGGCCGGAACCGAAGCAGATGAAACATATCTGCTGGAATTGGAACGGGAAGCCTTTGTAAGCTTGTGCGGTGAAGAAAAAACAGGACAACGTATTGCCCATATGCTCGCTGCCGGCAAACCGTTACGGAATTAGGAGGTGTATAAATGTTACAGGAAGCAATGATAGTCGCCTATGGCCGCTCGGCCGTGGGCAAGGCACCCAAGGGAAAACTGAAATGTTTAAGGCCGGATGAATTGGCGGCACAGGTTCTGAAAGGAACCTTGAACAAGCTGCCGGATCTGGATCCGGCGCTGATCGATGACTTTATTTTGGGCTGTGCTTTTCCCGAAGCAGAGCAAGGTATGAATTTGGCACGCACGGTCTGGCTGCGGTCTGGTTTGCCCCAAAGTGTTTCCGCACATACAGTGAACCGTTTTTGTTCCTCCGGCCTGCAGTCGATAGCCGCGGCGGCCAACAGCATTATGGCCGGTCAGGCGGATATGGTATTGGCCGGCGGTGTGGAGTCCATGAGCACGGTGCCAATGGGCGGCAACCTCCCGGCACCAAACCCATACTTAATGGAACATGCCCCGGAGGCACATATGTCGATGGGTCTTACCGCTGAGAATGTCGCCGCAAAGTACAATATCTCACGGGAAGAACAGGATCATTTTGCATACGAGAGCCACATTAAGGCAGCCGCCGCCCAGCGGGAGGGACGGTTTGCGAGACAGATTATCCCGATTGAATCCGTAAGCCAGGATTATGACCGGGAGGGCCGGCCCGGCATCCGGCAATTTATCTTTGATCAGGATGAGGGCATCCGGGAGAATATCTCCCGGGCGGCACTTGGCGGTCTGCGGGCGGTATTTAAGTCAGGGGGAAGTGTCACGGCGGGCAATTCATCCCAAACCAGTGACGGTGCCGCGATGGTGCTTTTGATGTCCCGGGCCAAAGCGAAACAGTTGGGGATTCGCCCCATTGCCCGCTTTGTGAGCCATAGTACAGCAGGTGTAGATCCGGCGCTGATGGGGATTGGTCCGGTGGCGGCAATTCCCAAAGCGCTCCGGCTGGCCGGGATTTCACAAAACGAAGCAGGACTTATGGAACTCAATGAAGCCTTTGCTTCGCAGGCTTTGGCATGCATCAAGCTGTTGGGACTTCGTCCGGACAGCATCAACGTCAATGGCGGCGCGATTGCCCTTGGTCATCCCCTGGGCTGTACAGGTTCCTTCCTGACCGTAAAACTTTTGGATGAAATGGTCTTCCGGAAAGAACGATATGGCCTGGTCAGCATGTGCATCGGCGGCGGCATGGGGGCAGCGGCCGTGTTTGAATTAATTTAGCCGGACAAGAAAGGAAGATACTCATATGAACGACGGAATTCACAGACACACCCACACGCACAGCGCCGCCGAACAGCGTGCCGTCTTGAACCGGCTGGCTAAGGCCATCGGTCATATGGAATCGGTGCGGCGCATGGTAGAGAGTGGCCGGGACTGCAGTGAGGTGCTGGATCAATTGGCGGCAGTGAAAGCAGCCATCAACAACACCGGCAAACTGATTATTAAAAATCATCTGGAGCACTGCATTGTGGAGGCAGTCGCTCACGGCGATATGGAACAGATTAATGAACTTAACCGATCTATCGATCGTTTTATCTGAAAGTTGATAAGGAGGAGTTACATGCAAAAAGGAACTATGCTTTCGAGTCTTTTATATTATCGGACCCGTTTAGCGGGTGGCCGTCAGGCTGTCTATGACTGCGACAGCCGGCACAGTTACACCTATGATGACCTGAATGTCAGGGCCAACAGCCTGGCTGCATTTCTGTCCCAGAAGTTGGGACTGCAAAAAGGAGAGCGCATCGGCTTTTGTTCGGACAATCATATTGCTTTTATCGACGCTTTTTTTGCCAGCTATCAAAATGGAGTGATGATGACTACCTATAATGCTGGTTTAGGGGTGAAGATGCTGCGTGAATTTATTTGGCGGGAGACACCGCGGGTGTTGTTCTACTCGCCAAAGTACCGGCAGCAGGTGGAGTCGCTGCGAGCGGAATACCCTGACTGTGTTTACATTCCGCTGGACGGCAAGCCGGAAGCGGGAGATTTTTGCAGCTATGAGGATGTGGTGGGGTACTGCCCGGCCACACCCCCTGTCTATGAGCCGCCGGAGATGGCGGATATCCAGATGCTGGTTCACACCGGCGGAACCACCGGTTCCCCCAAGTCGGCCATGCTCAGTTTTGGTGCCTTGTACCATAATATCCTGTCGGAGCTGTTGACGCTGGATCTCACCAGTGATGACTGCGCCTGTGTGGCCCTTCCGTTTTATCACACCGCGGCCTGGAATGTGCTGACCTTGCCGTTGTTAATGCTGGGCGGGCGGATTGTTTTGATGTCTCGTTTCGATCCCAACATGCTGCTGCAGATGATTCGGGAACAGCAGCCTACGGTTGCCATGGGGGTGGAGACGATCTACATGGCGATAGCAGCACATCCCCAGTTTGCGGAGACGGATTTTTCCTGCTTTCGCTGGATGCTCTCTTTAGCAGCCCCGACCACCAGGGAGACGATGGAAAAATATTGGCGCAAAAACATCAAGCTGGTCAGCGCTTTCGGCATGACCGAGGCCGGACCCAATAACATTGTCATGCCGGCCGGAAAGATGGAACTGCCGGAACTTAAAAAGCGGTGGAATTGTGCCGGAAAGCCTATGTTTTTCAACAATATCCGGATTGTCGACGAGAATGGAAAAGACCAGCCTGACGGCGTACCGGGAGAGATGCTTTTTAGCGGCAAACTGATTTTTTCCGGCTATTGGCAGGATGAGGAAAACACCCGCGAAACCCTGCGGGACGGATGGGTACATACCGGCGATATTGCTTACCGGGATGCAGAGGGGTTCTACTATGTCTGTGGGCGGAAAAAGAACATGTTTATCTCCGGCGGTGAGAATGTATTTCCCATTGAGATCGAGCTTGCCCTTTCCGAACACCCGGCCGTTGCGTATGCCTGTGTCATCGGGGTACCTGATTCCAAGTGGGGCGAGGTAGGAAAGGCGCTGATTGTGAAAAAACAGGGAATGGACACTGACAAAGCGGATATTCAGGAATTTGTCAAGCGGGAGTGTTCCAGTATCAAAGTGCCCAAATATATACAGTTTGTGACGGAGATCCCGAAAAATGCTGTTGGAAAAACGGATTTAAAGACAATCCACGAGCGGTATGGTTACTGCGGCGATTAGTGCAGGACCAAGATAAAAAGGAGGAGTATCCCATGCATGAGCTGGCAGTTATGGAGGATATCCTGAAAACCACAGTAGCGTTTGCCACTGCGCAGCAGGCCCGGAAGATTCTGCGTATCAATCTGACCCTGGGCGGTTTTTCGGGGGTTGTTCCCCTCTATGCGGGGCAGTTTTTTAAGATGATCGCCAGGGATACCATTGCCGCGGAGGCGGAGCTTGTATTTACCCGCGTTCCGGGTTGTTTTATATGTGAGCTGTGTAAACAGGAAACCAGATATGATGACATTTCACAGCAGCCTTTTCTTTGTGGCCATTGCAAATCAGCGCGGCTGCGGCTGGTTTCCGGTCGGGAATTTTGTATTGACAGCCTGGAAATAGAATGTGTATCTGAAAAGGAGGGAGCATATGGAACAAGTACGAATTATTGAAATTAAGAAAAGTATCTATGAGAATAATGACCGGGAAGCGGATCTGCTGCGGAAGCAGCTGCAGGAACAGGGAACGTTTCTGCTGAACCTGATGGCTTCGCCAGGTGCGGGTAAGACTAGCGTGGTGCTGCGCACCATCGAGCAGCTGGAAAAACGAATGTCGATCGGTGTCATGGAGGCTGATATTGATTCGGCGGTGGATGCCGAGACGGTGGCGGCCGCCGGCACGAAGGCAATCCAGCTGCACACCGGCGGTATGTGCCATCTGGATGCCGGGATGACGAAGCAGGGTCTGGAGGCGCTGGGCGCGGAGGAGTTTGACTTTGTGATTCTTGAAAATGTAGGCAACCTGGTTTGTCCCGCTGAATTTGATACGGGTGCCAGCAAAAGCGCCATGATTTTGAGCGTGCCGGAGGGAGATGATAAACCGTTGAAGTATCCGCTGATGTTTTCTACGGTGGATGCGTTGCTTATCAATAAAACGGATGTGCTGCCTTACTTTGATTTTAATATTGAGGTGGTACAAGAGCGGGTTCGGGCGATGAACCCCAATATTGCGATTTTTACCGTATCGGCCAAGACCGGCGAAGGGTTTGCGGCGTGGGCAGACTGGCTGATAAACCAGATACATGAATGGAAAGAACAATAAAATGGAGGTAATAAACATGATCGAAGGGAAATTACTGAAATATGAAAAGCAGGGGACCGTGGGGATTTTGACTGTCAACATTCCGCCGCTGAACATTGTTGGTTATGATTTTTTCCAGGAACTGGCGCTGCATCAGGAAGCGATCGAGAAAGATAAGGCATTGCGGGCGTTGGTTATTCATGCCGAGGGGAAACATTTTTCGGCGGGCATTGATCTTAAGTATCTGGGAGGCGCCAGTTCGCAATATATTCTGGAGAATATTTTATTTCTGCAGCGACTGTATGGCCGCTGGCAGGAGTGGTCAATTCCGGTAGTAGCAGCGGTACATGGCATGTGTATCGGCTCGGCCGTGGAGCTGATTGCGGGTTGTGATTTGCGGGTGGCGGCGGAGGATGCGAAGTTCTCACTGCCGGAAGTTAACTTCGGACTCTCTCCTGATATGGGCGGAACTACACGCCTTACCAAGCTGGTGGGGCCGGCCCAGGCGAAGCGGATGATTATGCTCTGTGAGGAGATCAATGCAGCGGAGGCGCTGCGGATCGGCCTGGTGGAATATGTGGTTTCGCGGGAAGAGCTTCTTGAAAAGGCGATGAAGCTGGCCCGGCGGATGGCATCCTCGCCGCCGGCAGCCATTGGCTTTGCCAAGAAAGGGATCAATCTGGCAATGGACAGCAGTGTGGCTGCGGGGCTGTTGTTTGAGCAGGCTCAGTCAACCTACTGCTGCGGTACCGCTGACCAAAAAGAGGCAATCAGCGCTTTTATGGAAAAGCGTAAGCCGAAATTCGAAGGAGAAAAGGAATGAAGCTGACAAGACTGTTTACGCCAATTAAGATTGGCAATATGGAATTGAAAAACAGGGTGTTGATGCCGCCAATCCATCATTTGTATACACCTGACGGATATGCTACGGAACGGTTTAACCAATATTACTGGCGCCGGGCCGAGGGTGGCGCCGGGTTGATTATGGTGGGCGGCTGCCGCTTTGATGATTACGGTGGATCGGTTGCCATGATGAGTCTGCGGTCCGACGAATTTATTCCGGGTTATAAAGAATTTACCGACGGTATGCATGCACGGGGAACCAAGGTGGGGGTACAGCTGTATCATGCCGGACGTTATGCCCACCAGGCCGGCAACGACGGGAAAGAGGCGCTGGCGCCCTCCGCCGTCTACAGCAAGTTTACCCGCGAAACACCGCGGGAGATGACGGTGGAAGAACTAAAGCAGATCATCCGCGACTGGGCGGCCGGGGCGGCCCGTGCCAAGGCGGCCGGCTTTGACACTGTGGAGATCGTCGGATCCGCCGGGTATCTGATTACGCAGTTTCTCTCTCCGCTGACGAATCAGCGGTCCGACGAATATGGCGGAACATGGGAAAATCGCACCCGTTTCGCCAAAGAAGTGGTTGCGGCGGTACGGGCGGCGGTGGGGGCTGATTATCCGCTTTGTATGCGCATCGCCGGAAATGACTTTATGAAGAACTCCAACAATAACAAGGATGCCGTGGCTTTTTGCCAGCTGATGGAACAGGCCGGAATCGATATGTTCAATATCACCGGCGGCTGGCATGAAACTGTAGTTCCCCAGCTGTCGGGGGATCTGCCCCGCGGTGGCTTTACCTATCTGGCGGCGGCAATCAAAGACGCCGTCAGCGTACCGGTGGCGGTCAGCAACCGCATTAATGATCCGGTGCTGGCTGAACGGATTCTTGCCCTGGATGAGGCGGACCTGGTCAGTGTCGGCAGACCGATGATCGCGGACCCCGACTGGGTGAACAAGGCAAAGGACCAGCGGTTCGGCGAGATTCGCCGTTGTGTGGCCTGTAATCAGGGCTGTCTTGCCAAAACCTTTTTCTTCAAGCCGGTGGAATGCCTGGTTAATGGCATGGC
>Ga0153921_1001034_pt1 | contig 13039 bp, 12 predicted proteins | sample TSNJ005MetaG_FD_104691 | JGI IMG/M metagenome (GOLD analysis project Ga0153921, IMG submission 104691) | Attine ant fungus gardens microbial communities from New Jersey, USA - TSNJ005 MetaG | ecosystem: Host-associated > Fungi > Mycelium > Unclassified | place: USA: New Jersey, Brendon T. Byrne... | reverse complement strand
TACTTAATCAATTAAAAACAAAAAGACTATTCTTGCCCAGTAAAATGGTAAGATAGCCTTGTGATATAAAAAAACCATAAAGTCATAATGAATACGCCTTAAAAGCTATTGCACAGGTCGAAATTTTTCAACTATATAATCAAAAGGAACTGATCATCTGGTTGCTTCTAAAGATTGACACATCGGAGGTAGTCTCTACCTTTAATTCCTACAGTAAGTTTACGCAACCTGCTCGACTGTTCATGTTGAAATTCGGTAAATAGTAGTATATACTATAAGTTATTACTTATTAAGGGGGCATGTTTTGTTGAGTGCACAAGAAAAACACCGTATTGCTTGCTGTGAGAACTTTCCTTCGGGCAAGATCAGTTATGACTAACACCATCCACACACCACAGAGAAGGATTTTCAACTTCAAAGTCACACAATCCCGACAGCGCTGAAATGGAGAGTATCTATGTACAACTTTAACACGGACCGCACCGAGACCATCCTAACACTGTGCAAAGGGCTTTTTGAGCTCTCAAGCGATGGCTTTTTGCTGGTTGACAAGGACGGCCGCATTCTTTTTATAAATCAGACATATTGCCATCAGCTGGGCGTTAAACAGGTAGAAGCCATCGGAATGCCTGTGCAGCAAATTGTCAAGAACACCCTCATTATCGATAAAATGAAGGAAAAGGATTATGCACCGGAGCATAATGTGATTTGGGCAGTCAATCCAGGGCAGTATAAATCAGACGAGAAACACGCTGTTATCTCCCGACAGGTTATTGCCGATGACAGAGGTGAGATTATTGGTGCTGTTGGACAGGTGAAATTTATCAAAGAGACTTTAGAACTCTCTGGTGCTATTCAGAAGCTAAACGATGAGTTATATTATTTAAAAAATGAGGTATTCAAGCTTGATGAGCACATGGATGGCTTTGGACGAATTGTAGGCAATTCGAAAACGCTCCGTGAAGCAAAGGAATTGGCTAGAAAGGCTTCGCATAACGACTTTCCTGTTCTAATTACTGGAGAGTCCGGTACAGGCAAAGAAGTTTTTGCAAACGCCATACACTTTGCGAGCAAGCGTCAAAAGCAGCCTATCATTCGTGTCAATTGTGCTGCGATTCCGGAAGAACTGTTTGAGTCAGAATTGTTCGGCTATTCCGAGGGAGCCTTTACCGGTGCAAAGCGTGGTGGCAAAAAAGGAAAGATTATGCTGGCAAACCACGGGACACTTTTTTTAGACGAGATTGGCGAAATGCCTTTTGCTATGCAAGCAAAATTGCTGCGCGTGCTTCAGGAACAAGAGGTAGAGTTAGTTGGTGGCGAGAAGTCAATACCGGTGGACATCCGGATCATTTCAGCCACAAATAAAGATATTCATGAAGAAGTGCAGAAAAAGCGTTTTCGGCTAGATCTGTACTATCGATTGAATGTTGTGGAAATGTCGATCCCCCCGCTGAGAGAGCGACGAGAGGACATTGCTGTGCTTGCAGGGATCTTTCTACAGGAGGTAAATGAAAAGTACTCCTCCCATGCGTATTTTGCTCCGGACGTTTCGGAATTTCTTTCAAGGTATCAGTGGCCGGGCAATATTAGAGAATTGCGTAACGTTGTGGAACGGGCATATATGCTTGCAGATGGAAAGGAAATCCGCCCGGAACACTGCCCACTGTATTTTTCCGTAAAGGATACCCATCGTTACCGCCTATCTGAACATTCTTTTGATGTATTGAAAGCAAACTTTGAACGGGAGTTGCTCAAGGAAGCTTTAGAGCAGTGCGGAGGAAATGTCAGAAAGTGCGCAAATTTTCTGAAAATACACCGGAGCACATTATACAATAAAATAAATGCGTATCACTTAGAGTCCAGCATCCTGGAATGAACTAAAGCTCGATCTTCTGCTTAGAAATTAAAACCAGTGTCTAAAAAAATCGACCATTTGATTTTTTTAGACACTGGTTCATTATTCTTATTTTGAATTGTTTCTCATTTAATTCGTGGACTATTCAGTTTTTGCATCCAAATCTCTACAAGTTCATATAATTTCTACTTGTCTAAACTAATCGACACGCTACTATAAAGAGAGCTTGCCGACCAGGGCATGAAAAATTGCGAAAGGCTGTATAAAAGCCACATATCTCAACACTATAAAAAATATCTCCAAATTTGGCACGTTTATTGCTTTACATATTGACTAAGCGAATCCACTATCCGAAACAATGGGTGAAATGGATGAGCAATTTTAGTAGAAAGGAGAAATTCAAATGAATCCACAATTGTTGAAAAGCGTGCGAGTGGTAGATTTCAGTACCCATGTAGCTGCCCCCGCCTGTACCCGCATTATGGCGGACTGGGGCGCCGACGTGATTAAAGTAGAGGGCGTCGGCGGAGAAGCCTGGCGCGTCTTCGGTACATCCCTCAACACTCCTATCGAGGACGACAAGAATCCCTTGTTCCAACTGGAGAACGCCAACAAGAGAGACATTGGCTTGAACCTGAAGACCCCGGAGGGCATGGAGGTTATACTCAAGCTCATCTCAACCGCAGACGTGTTTGTCACTAATATTCGAATGCAGTCTCTGGTAAAGCTGGGCCTGGACTATGAGTCCTTGTCTGCAAAGTTCCCCAAGCTGGTGTGGGGCCATGTTTCTGGCTATGGCCTGTACGGAGAGGAGTCCTCCCGCCCCGGTTTCGACATCGTAGCCTATTGGGCTCGAGGTGGTATGATGTGTGACGCGCCTCCCACGGGGTGTCCTCCGATGTCCGTTCCCAGTGGCGTGGGCGACCACACCACTGCATTAGCGCTGCTGGGTGGTGTGTGTGCCGCACTGTTGAAGGCTCGTCAGACCGGCAAGGGTGAGAAGATCTGCACCTCTCTTTACAACACGGCCATTTACGCAAACGGTCTGATGGTGACATCTTCCCAGTACGGTGATAAATTTCCCAAGTCCCGCTATGAGCCTTCCACTCCGCTGATGAACTCTTACAGCTCCAGGGATGGTGAGTGGTTCACCCTGGCATTGCTGAACTATGAGGCAATGTTTCCTAAGCTTTGTATCGTCTTGGCTCTGGGAGACCTAGCCAGCGACAAGCGGTATGACTGCGTAAGCTCAGTGAAAAAAAACGGCAATACTGAGGCTCTTTGTCGTATCTTGGAGGAGGCTTTTGCCAAATTTGACAGTGTCTATCTCACAAAGGAGATGACCAAACAGGATTTAACCTTTGAGCGCTGTCGACACTTCTGGGAGATATCCCAAGATCCTCAGGCGCATGCCAATAACTACTTCAATTCGGTCACCTATCCTGACGGAACCTCTGTTCAGCTCCCGGCCACCCCAGTTCAGTTCAGCATCAACGCTCCTCTTCGCTGTGGCCCCGCTCCCAGACTGGGTGAACACAACGTGGAGGTTCTGAGTGAGCTTGGATATACTTTTGAGCAGGTCGCCGTGATGGAGGACACGGGTGTAGCGGTCAAGCGGTGAGCTATCGGCTTAATAAACGAAAATCAAAGAGGAGTGAGAAAAATGGATGAAAAACTGTTTCGAGCACGTATTTGTAAAGACCTTCTTCCAGTCTATGATGCCTGTGCTGGCTTTGACTTGAAGAATCTGGACGCCTTTGTAAAAGCTACGACTGTCGCCGAAATGGCAGCTATGCGCGATGAGCCGGAGGTTCATGTATATGAGAAAATGATTCGTGGTCAGACCAACTGCCCCGATATCAAACTCCGCATCTATGAGCCGATGGGTCGAACTGAGCTTTTGCCGGGTATGCTGTTCTTCCATGGAGGCGGGTTTGTCTTCGGCAGTGTCTACCGCCAGGAAAGTCTATGCCAGCGCTACTGTAAGCAGACACAGTCGGTGATCGTCTCTGTCGATTATCGTTTAGCGCCGAAGTGGAGGGCTCCTGCCGGCGCGGAGGATGGATATGCCGCATTTTGTTGGGTAGATAAAAATGGCGAAAGTATTGGGGTGGACACTAGCCGTGTGGGCTTGATTGGATTGTCAGGTGGCGGAAATATCTGTGCCGCTGTGACACTGATGACTCGTGACCGCCAAGGTCCAAAACCGCTAATTTCCATGCCTCTGTATGCCGAGCTGGATCATCGATTTATCACAAAATCCAGCAGGGAAATCGATTCGCTTAAGGTATGGTCTTACCCCTACAGCCTGCTTTCCTGGGAATACAATCTGATGCCAGGTGAGGAACCCAATTACTATGTGAACCCCTCTCTATGTGAGGATTTGAGCGGACTTCCTCCTACATTTAGCTACGTGGGTGGCCTAGACCCCTTCAGGGATGAGAATTTAGACTATTGGAACCGTCTGATGGCTATGAATGTGGATGTTGAGTGCCACATTTATCCCGGCTGCTTCCACGGCTTTGATCTAAGTGTTCCGGATTCAGTGTATGGCTTTATGGCTTTCCGTGAGACCTGCGCTTTCATCTGTCGCACGATGAAAACCCAGTTCCAGGACATGGCTGTTGCTGAGACGAACGCTTTTGGGGGGACGCCAGCTTAACAAATAAGGTTTAGGCACTCTAAGTCAATCCCAACACACAAAACAAAAAAAAAGAAGAGAGGTAGTTTATTTATGACTTACATCAGTTCTATCGGCCTTATTGTAGGCATTGCTGTCCTAATAACCCTGAATCTTAAAGGCATCAACGGCTTTATATCCGCTTTGGCCGCCACCATTGTGGTTATCGTCTCAAACGGCATGAATTTCTGGGAGCAGATGTCCGGTACCTTTGCCACAGGCGTCGGCGGGTTTGTTACCTCGTATATTTTCCTTTTCTGTTTGGCTTCTGCCTACGGCGAGCTGATGAAGACCAGCCGCAGCGCAGAGGTTGCCGCAACCTGGATGTTCGAAGTTTTCGGTCAGCGATGGGCTGCTGTGGCTTGTATGCTCATTTCCTTTGTGCTGGCCTTTGGCGGCATCAACGCTTTCATCATCATCTTTACCCTGTACCCCATTGCCGGACCTTTATTCCGGAAATGTAATATCTCAGCGGCATTGTTGCCGGCTATCATCATGTACGGATCCATCAACCTTCTGGTTATGTGTCCTGGTAACCCATCAAACCTAATCATTGCCTTGAGCGGATATCTGGGTACCACCTCTTATTCCGCTCCTGTTATGAGCATTGTCCTTCTGATCATTGCTACCATATTCGGTGCGTGGTACTTCAGCAATGAGGTTAGGAAGAATGCCGCAAATGGCATCGGCTATGTGGTCAAACCCGGTGATGACGAGTTGATGAGCGATGATCCCAATGTGGATCGCCCCTCCGTGATTGTAGCTTTCCTGCCACTCATCCTAGTGATCGTGGTTAAAACGTTGCTCAACAGCGTTATGAGCATCACCAATGGTCTGCTGACCGCCATGCTGGTGGCTGTCGTAGTTCTGATTGCGCTAAACTTTAACCGGCTCAAAGGTCACGTTATGCAGGACTTTACCACTGGCTTCTGGACTAGCATGAACACCCTGTTGGTTACTGGCAGTATTATGGGCTTTGCGGCTGTTATGAAACTTGCCCCTGGTTTTGTTCCCTACCAGAATGCGGCTAGTTGGATGGCTTATAATCTGAACCCCTATCTTTCCGCCGCCATCACCATCAATGTTTTCTCCTGCATCACTGGCGCCTGCATGGCAGGCACCCAAATGTTCGTTTCCACCATGGGTGAGACTTTTGCTGCAATGAATTTAAACAATGCAGGCTTCATGCGGATGCTTTCCATTGCCGCTATGGGTTTGGATACACTGCCTTCCAGTCCTGTGCTCGTCAACACGGCAAGCTGCTGTGGTGTTACCGTCAAGGAGTGCTACAAATACGTTTTTATGGTGACCGTAGTCGCTCCGCTCGTCCTGACCGTTATCAGCATCGGCCTGATTTACATTGGAATCGTGTAATCTATAGGGATGTTAACTGAACAGTGCCTTCCTCTTTGCCACAGGTAGAATGATTAACGTTTGATGGTGCAATATGCGCAAAGCAGCTACACTTTATTTCTAAATTAAGAAGAAAAGCCATGAAAGAAGTTGTATTTGTAAATGCGGTTTGTACCCCTTTTGGTAAGTTCGGCGGCGGGCTGAAAGCATTGGCATCGGGGTAGGAATCAGCCTGAGAAGGCATGAGGGCTTAAGCCATTTTATAAGGGTCAATATCCGGGTTATTCTTATAATAAGCCTTGAGGATGAGCAGGGAATCAGAGGGAATGGAAAAGATTTTCTGATAGAAGGCATTGAAAAAACTCCTTGAAATGAACAGTTCAAGATCGACAAACTGATCCAGAAGTTGGAAGAAAGCTGGGGAATCATCAATTAAAAGTTCCTGGCAATCTGAAAAAGTATCTTTTAAAGAAATCTGATGGTATTTAGTGGACATAAATTTTCTCCTCCGTTTATGAGTGAAATGATTGGTGTTATTACCTCTATATTTACCATGGCGGAGAGAAAATTTATATAAAAAGAAGCAAGAAAACCCAGTAAAATCAACGGGTTTGGCAGTTTAATAATTGCCTATAAGAGAACGATAAGAAGGAGAATTCCATGATTAAAGAAGTTGTTGTTGTCAGCGCAACCCGTACACCATTTGGAAAGTTCGGCGGAGGACTTATGCCCTTGAAAGCCGTTGATTTAGGAGGATTTGCCATTAAAGAAGCTTTGAAGCGTGCCAATATTCAGGGCAATCAGGTGGACGAGGTAATCTTCGGTATGGTGGTTCCCGCAGGTCAAGGTCAAATCCCCGGTCGTCAGGCATCTGTTAAGGGCGGTATTCCCCATGAGGTGCCGGTAGTAACAATCAATAAAGTCTGTGGCTCTGCCCTCAAAGCCATTACTCTTGGCGTGCAAATGATTAAAGCCGGCGACGCAGATATTATCGTAGCCGGCGGCATGGAGAGTATGTCTAACATACCTTACGTGGCTCCTGATATGCGTTGGGGCTCTCGAATGAACGACGCGGTTCTGAAAGACGCCATGGTGCTTGACGGTCTGTGGTGTCCGGAAAATGATGTGCATATGGCAGTCATTGGCGGCGCGGTAGCAACTGAGTACAGCGTTACCCGTGAGATGCAGGACGAATGGGCAGCCCGAAGTCAACAGCGTTGGGCAAAGGGTGAAGTTGAAGGAAAATTCGCTAACGAGCGTGTCGCCGTCAATGTTCCCGGCAAGAAGGGAATCGAAATTATTATAGAAAAGGACGAGGCACCTCGCCCAGAGGTTACTGCGGAGACTCTTGCCAAATTGCCCCCCCTGTTCATTAAGGATGGAACAGTCACCGCGGGCAATGCGCCCGGCACAAATGACGGCGCTTCCGCAGTGGTACTTATGAGCCGTGAGAAGGCTGTTGAGCTGGGCGCGCCCATTCTTGCCTCCATCAAGGGTTATGCCCAGGTGTCCCGGGAGTCCCGTTACATCGCCACCGTACCCGGCTTAGCAATTCAGAAGCTCATGGATAAAAACAACCTTACCTTGAATCATTTTGACCTGCTGGAGATTAACGAGGCATTCGCCGCGGTGCCTCTGGTAAGCTGTTTGGGTATTCTGGGCATGGATGCTGAAAGTATGGATCAGAAGGTCAACATCAACGGTGGAGCAGTGGCGGTGGGGCACCCCATAGGCGCTAGTGGCGCCCGCATCTTGATGACCTTAATATATGAGTTGCGCCGTAGTGGTAAAAAAAGTGGCGTAGCTGCCATTTGCTCAGGTATGGCTCAGGGTGACGCCGTCTGGGTCGAGGTTGAATAACCGAAATATATACCGCATTATAAATCTGGATTTAGAAAGGGAGATAATTAAGATTATGAGTATTTCAACTGTTATGGTAATCGGAGCCGGTCAGATGGGCGGCGGCATCGCTCAAGTCATGGCTTCTGCCGGGCATAAAACTTACCTCAATGATATTAATCCGGATATTGTCAACGCTCGGCTGGATTTCATTAAAAAACTCCTTACGAAGGACGTATCCAAGAATAAAATAACCGAAGAGCAGAAAGGTGCCACTATTGCTAACCTTATCCCCTCTACCCAAATGGGAGATGCCGCCGGGTGTGATTTAGTGGTGGAAGCGATAGTGGAAAATATGGATATCAAGGGTAAAATATTCCGAACATTGGATGATATATGCCCCTCAGACTGCATTTTGGCATCTAACACCTCTTCGCTACCCATTACCGAGATAGCGGCATTCACCAAACGGCCCGAAAAGGTAATAGGTATGCACTTTATGAATCCCGTTCCTGTGATGAAGTTAGTGGAGATTATTCGTGGTCTTGCCACAAGTGATGAAACCTACAGCGTTATCCGGGACGAAAGTATCAAGCTAAACAAGTCTCCCGTGGAAGTGCGTGACGTACCGGGTTTCATCTCTAACAGGGTGCTTCAGATTATGATTAATGAGGCTATCTACTGTTTATATGAGGGAGTGGCCTCTGTCGAAGATATCGACACGGTAATGAAACTGGGTATGAATCACCCTATGGGTCCTCTGCAACTGGCAGACTTCATCGGTCTGGATACTGTTCTCTCTATTATGAATACCCTGTACGAGGGTTATGCGGACTCCAAATATCGTCCTTGTCCCCTGTTGCGTCAGTATGTAAAAGCCGGATGGCTGGGCAAGAAGTCCTGTCGTGGCTTCTACCGATATGATGGAGGCTATTAAGCATGGAAGAATGGATACAATGTGAGCTTCGGAAACAGATTGCTACTGTTACCATCAATCGCCCCGAGGCTCTAAATGCACTTAACCCCAATGTCTTGCGTCAGTTGGGGGATGCGTTGACGAACATAGAGCAGGAAAAAGACATAAAAGCCATCATTCTCACCGGAGCCGGAAATAAGGCTTTTGTGGCTGGGGCGGATATCGCCGCTATGCAACACATGACACCGAAGCAAGCGAAACAATTCAGCGCTTACGGACAGTCCGTTTTGGATCGTATTGCGAAAATGCGAACCGTCGTAATCGCGGCGGTCAACGGCTTTGCCTTGGGTGGCGGCTGTGAGCTGGCTATGGCTTGTGATATACGCATTGCTTCCTCTAATGCTAAATTCGGAATCCCCGAAGTTTCATTGGGTGTGATACCCGGCTTTGGCGGCACACAGCGACTGGTTCACTTAGTAGGTACAGGCAGAGCCATGGAACTCATGGCTACCGGCAGTCAGATTACAGCGGAAGAAGCCTACCGAATTGGGCTGGTCAATCGTGTGACACTACCTGAGGAGTTGCTGAGATGCTGTGAAGATCTCGCTCGACAGATCGCCGGGAATAGCTCAAATGCCATTGCTCTTGGAAAGCAATGCGTTTATGCCGGGATAGAAATGGAACTGGCTCGCGGGCTTGCTTTTGAGAACAGCATGTTCGCCCTTTCCTTTGCCGACGCTGACCAAGACGAAGGAATGACAGCATTTTTGGAAAAAAGGAAACCGCATTTCAATGATTGAGGAGGAAGTCTTATTATGAATATTCTCGTCTGCATCAAACAGGTGCCGGATACGACAGAGATTAAAATTGATCCGATAAAGAATACTCTCATCCGGGAGGGCGTGCCTAGTATCGTCAACCCATTTGACAGCTATGCCCTAGAGGCTGCCGCTCGCATCAAGGACAAAAATCTGGATACCAAAATTGTGGTACTGTCCATGGGTCCTGAACAAGCAAAATCCGCATTAAAGGAGTGCTTGTCAGTAGGCGGTGATAAGGCCTATTTAGTGTCAGACCGTGCCTTCGGGGGTTCCGATACCCTAGCCACCAGCTATATCATTTCCGAGACTATCAAGAAGCTGGAGGGGATGGAAGGTAAGTTCGATGCCATATTTTGCGGTAAACAAGCAATTGACGGCGATACTGCCCAAGTCGGTCCTGAAATTGCCGAGCACTTGAATTATCCTCAGGTTACTTATGGCTTGGAGGCCGAGATAAATGGTGAAAAATTAAAAGTAAACAAAGAAGTGGAGGATGGAGCGGAGATCATCAGCGTTGAGATGCCTTGTGTTGTGACATTCACCAAACCCAGTTTTGATCCCCGCTACCCCTCCATAAAGAGTAAACTGGCTGCTAATCGGGCACAGATCCCGATCCTCACCGCCGCTGATATCCCCACAATCGACTTGTCTCGTGCCGGCTTAAAAGGCTCGCCTACCAAAGTTAAAAAGACCTTCGTACCTCCCCGTAAACAAGGTGGAGTTAAGATTAAGGAAGACACAAACGACGCGTCAGCAAGGAAGCTGTTCCAGCTTCTCAATGATGCCCATGTAATTTAAGGGAGGTTGGATTATGGATGCGAGAACGAAGGATTTATGGGTATTTATAGAAACAGCAAAAAATGGCAAGGCTCTGAATGTGGGCTTGGAGTTGCTTAACCCTGGTCGTAGGTTAGCAGAAAAACAAGGCGGAAATCTGGTGGCTGTGGTAATAGGTGAAAATACTGACAACGCAGTTCAGGCGGTTTCGGATCATGGTGCTGACAAGGTTATCGTAGTAGAAGGTCCCGAATATCAGAGTTATACAACCGACGCCTATGTAGCCGCCATGTACGCCTTGACCGAAAAGTATGAACCCAACACTATCCTAATAGGTGCAACTCCCAACGGACGTGATATGGGTCCCCGTTTGGCTTGTCGTCTGAAGACCGGCTTGACTGCTGATTGCACCGCACTGGATATTGACGAGGAAAGCGGAAACGTGGCATGGACCCGCCCCGCTTTCGGTGGCAACTTGATGGCAACTATCCTTTGCCCCGAACATCGGCCTCAGATCGGTACCATTCGTCCTGGTGTTTTTAAGAAGGAACCAAATGGAGATTCCGGCGCGGCAAAGGTGATCCGAGAAGAGTTTCATGTGCCTGCTGAACAAATTCGCACCCAACTTTTGGATGTTATTAAAGAGGCAGCCGGAGAGATTGTTGACCTGGAGGGTGCAGAGATCATCATTTCCGGCGGTCGTGGAGTAGGCGGCTCTGAAGGTTTTGCTCCTGTTCGTGAGCTAGCAGTAGCCTTGGGTGCTACTGTGGGTGCGTCTCGCGCTGCTGTAGATGCCGGCTGGATTCCTCATTCCCATCAGGTAGGACAGACTGGTAAAACCGTGGGTCCAAAACTGTATATCGCTTGCGGTATTTCTGGTGCCATTCAGCACTTGGCCGGTATGAGTGGCTCCAATGTTGTCGTGGCCATCAATAAAGATCCCGAGGCTCCTATTTTCAATGTGGCTGATTATAGCGTGGTAGGCGATCTATTCGAAGTACTTCCCGTTCTAACGGCAGAGGTGAGGAAACTAAATGATGCTTAAATAAATAATATGAGGAGTTGAAAATATGTTTCAATTTAATGAAGACCAGCTTGCAATTTTTAAGTTGATAAGAGATTTTGCTGAGAAAGAAATCAGACCTAAGGCAGACGAATTGGATAAAACCGGACGTTTTCCAGCGGAGACGGTGGTGGCGTTGGCTGATATGGGCATTATGGGTCTAAACATTCAGGAGGTATACGGCGGCTCCGAGATGGACGAGATTTGTAAGGTGATTACCGTGTCCGAGGTGGCTCGGTGCTGCGCCAGCACAGCTGAGATGTTGGCTGTTCACCTGATGGTCAATGATATCATTCAAAAGAACGCCAATGAGACTCAAAAACAGAAATATCTCGCTATGGCAGCGGAGGGAAAGCTGGGTGCCTTTGCCCTGACTGAACCAAACGCGGGTTCTGATGCAAGTGGAGTGAAAACCAAGGCTGTAAAGGATGGTGACTGCTATATTCTAAATGGAACCAAGTGCTTTATCAGTAATCTTGGACCGGAAGAAGGTAATCATATTGTCGTGTTCGCCATGACCGATCCAGAGAAAAGTACGCGCGGCGGTATGACGGCATTCCTTGTTGACCGTGATACACCCGGACTTTCGGTTGGTAAAGTGGAGGATAAGATGGGAATTCGCGCCGCGGCAGTTTCCGAACTGATTCTGGAGGACTGCCGTGTTCCTGAAAGTACCATTATGGGTAAACTGGGCGACGGGTATAAAATTGCGATGAGTGGTCTGGACGGGGGGCGTATTGGAATTGCGGCTCAATCCGTAGGCGTTGCACAGGGGGCGATGGAGGAAGGCGTTCGGTATGCAAAAGAACGCCTTCAGTTTGGCAAACCTATTTCGGCAAACCAAGGGCTACAGTGGTACATTGCTGACATGGATACTCGGGTCGAGGCGGCGCGCTTGCTGACGCTTCAGGCTGCCGGAAAGCGTCATAACGGCGAGCCTGTCTCCAGATATGCCTCGATGGCAAAATATTACGCGGCTGAGACAGCCTGTTATGTCTGTGATATAGCTCTCCAGCTTCATGGAGGCTACGGTTATATGAAGGATTATCCCATTGAGCGCATGTATAGGGACGCCCGTATTCTTCGGGTGTATGAGGGTACCAGCGAAATCCAGAAAATCGTTATTGCAAAGGATATTCTTAATAGCTGAACTAATTAGTGTCTGCTGATAATCTTGAAAAGATTCGTCACGAATACGGATAATGCAATAGAAGTAAGTGTGGTTTCTTCCAGCTTGGTACGGATGAGATCCATTCCATAGCAACGTTTGCTTAAACTAAATGCCCGCTCTACTTCGATTCTATCGGTATTATCCTGGTATTCTTGCTTATTATCTGCTTTTGCTATTGCACCTGGTCTGCCATGCTTGGGCCCGGATAACCGGATCCCATGTTCTTTACAAAAATCACGGTTGTCTCTGCTACAGTATATTTTATTTGCCAGCACACGTTCCGGGTAGTGGCCCGTCCGCTCACGGTACCGCTCGATTGCGCCGATCAGGACGACGCTTTCATGATAGGCATCATAGGATATTTTCTCAATCCTGCCATACCCGTTTTCGTCCAGGCTCAGGTCAAATTTGGCACCGAATTCAACAGTCAGATCTGCACCCCTTGAAAATAAAACTTCTTGCATTCTTAAGTATAAATGTGATACAATACACAAAACTAAATAGTAAAGGCTATGACAAGGGATAGTATATATTGTCTGATTTCAGAGAGAAGATGGTCGGTGC
>Ga0153921_1001031_pt1 | contig 13070 bp, 11 predicted proteins | sample TSNJ005MetaG_FD_104691 | JGI IMG/M metagenome (GOLD analysis project Ga0153921, IMG submission 104691) | Attine ant fungus gardens microbial communities from New Jersey, USA - TSNJ005 MetaG | ecosystem: Host-associated > Fungi > Mycelium > Unclassified | place: USA: New Jersey, Brendon T. Byrne... | reverse complement strand
TTTACGCCCTGGTTCCTGATCTGTACGATGCTGCTTTCTTTATTCCTGGCCATCAGCAAAAGAAGGCATGAACTCGTGCTGCTCGAAGCCAACAAAGGTACTCACCGCAAAGTTCTGGAGAGCTATTCACCGGCACTTCTGGATCAGCTGAACAGCATTGTAACGACTGCGACGATCATCAGTTACTCCCTATTCACCTTCACATCGCGCAGCAACACCTATCTCATGTGGACGATCCCGCTCGTTATCTATGGCATCTTCCGTTATCTCTACCTGATCCATATGGAAGACAAAGGCGGCTCACCGGAGAAGGTTTTATTTGAGGACAAGCATATTTTGATTACAGTGATCCTGTACGTGATCTCAGTCGTGGTCATTCTCGGCTATTTTGAGTAGAAACGAGGAACAAACATGCCATATTTTTTAGCGCCGTTTATCGGCTGGCTTGTATCAGGCGTATGCAAGTTTGCGATTAACTATATCCGTTACGGAGCGGATGCGAGGAACCGGATCGGCAATGGCGGATTTCCCAGCACGCATACAACCGTCATTACGACCCCGGCCGTTCTGATCGGCCTGAACGAAGGATTCACCAGCCCCATATTCGGACTGGCTGTTGCGGTTGCCTATATCATCATGATTGATGCTACAGGCTTGCGGATGCACGTCGGCAAGCAGGCTGTCCTGCTGAACCGGCTGGCTGGCAACAGCCTCAATCCGGAAGAGATTCAGGAGAAATTAAGAGAGAGCATGGGCCATACCAGGTTCGAAGTCGCCGGCGGGCTGGTGCTGGGCACTGTGCTTGGGTTTGTGCTGCATTGGATTGGGTAATGTTTGCCGGTTGCCGTTTATAAAAATATTCTAAATGAAGCGTCTGAACGATAAGAGTGAGATCCTGCCTTTAATCTCGCCCTTATCGTTTTTTTTAGTCGTATACCAGTTAAAGGACAGCGGTGAAAATATTGTATATACATATATAATAAGCCAAGGATAGCGTGGTATAATCGAACTATTAATGAGAGGTCCAACCGTGAGTCTGCCGGTGCATACGCGCGTAGCCAGTTATTTAAGGCAGGGCCGAGTACAGTACAGAAAGGCCGCAGCGGAAGCCTGAATTTAAGACTTGTCATAAGGGAATGATCGTTTTGCAAATTGAGAGAGTATTTTATCCGCTGAAGACGCTTGGCTACGGCCAGCGGATCGGTATTTGGACGATTGGCTGTCCGCATGCCTGCTTCAACTGTTCGAATCCGGAGCTATGGGATGAGAATAGGCGAAAAGACTTGCCTTTATCCTATGTATATCAGATGCTGCAGGCGATACAGGAGCCTGTGGACGGGGTAACGATTTCCGGAGGAGAACCTTTCCAGCAGGTGGAGGAGCTTTGCGAACTTGTGCAGTATATCCGGGAGCATATTTCTGAGGACATCCTGATCTACTCCGGCTATACCCTGGCACAGCTGAAGAGCTGGGAAAGTCCTTTTGTTGAAGACATCCTGAACAGCATCGCGGTGCTCGTGGATGGCAAGTATATTGAAAAACTGAATGACAATGGCCCGCTCAAAGGTTCCAGCAACCAAGTCATCCATATCTTAAATGAACGGTACCAAAGCCGCTATGAACCATTGCTGACAGATCATCGCAAGGTGCAGACGGTTGCTGTTCAGGATGGTGTGATCGCTTTTGGAATCCCGCTGAAGGATACGAGAAAGACGTTTGATGAGAAGCTGCCGGACTATGGCATACATATGACAGAACAGCATGGCCGGTTAACCTAGCCGGCAGCGGAATCGAAATAAAAGCTCCCTCCATTCCTGCCGTTTCAGGAATGAAGGGAGCCTCTGCTCCGCTATTATGTCAATCTCGCGGCAAACCGGTTTCTTGACTGCAAATCTACAAAAATGCCGGCGATCAAAGAGAGGATCAGAATGGCACTGTATCGCTCGGTTATAGACGTGGTGACTTCCGGATAATTGATGATCGAAAGCAGGTCCGCAATGGAGCCGCTGGAGATCGCTGAATACAGCACAAGGATAAAGTAAACAGTCCAAGTGATTGTGAGCGTGCTTGTTGTCAGGCGCAAAAGATTGGACAGGATGAAGGCACCGGCAGCCGCAATCAGCAATGTCTTCAAAAAAGAAAGGCCCAGCACGTTCTGCGGAATCAGAATATTCCAATGCCCGATGATGTAAAACAGCGTCCCGAAATAAGCGAGCAGTTCGCTCAGTCCGCTGCCGTTGCGTTTGCTGATGAAAATAAAATATACGGTCGCCAGCGGCCAAATGAAATCAAAGAACCCGTAGCCGTCCCGCCAGCCGCCAAAAGCTGACGCAATCCCAACAACCAACAAAAAGTAATCCAATCGTGCTAATGTTCTTGCCAAAATTGATCCCTTCTTTCTCTGCCAGTTTCAGTGATGCAAACAAGTATTTCTATATATTCCAGAGTAAGTCTAGTTTACCATGCAGATGCAAGCTTTTAATACAAAATATCAATTTGCCAAGAGGTGAATACAGGATGAATCAACAGACAGATCAGCCGGTCAGCGAGCAACTGAAGCCAAGTGCTTGGGAATTGGAGCTCGAACGCTTCAAATCGATTAAAAATGCCTTCATTTTAGAAGGCAATATTTTTGACTTGCATGCCCACTCAATGGAGCTGGACGGCGAAGTGAAATGGATGATCAACCCGTTGGATTACTTTTTATATCAGTACCTGATGAACCAGGGTTATGAAACTGTGATCTATTACAACCATATTGACGGTTTTTATAACGAATACAATGAAAATCATCTGAAGCAGTTTCTGCAATTGGCGAAGGGAAGAGAGACGGAGAGCAGCCCGTCGCAGCAGCCACAGGCACAACAGGAGGCTGATTCGGTTGAGCGGAATGAAAAGTCGCGCAAGGTGTCTATTGACCGTGCGACTGAGATGATCCGGGAGGCGATGAGCTCCAGCAGTCATCCGATTGGCGTCATTCTGAATTTGTCTTCCCGTTATGTCACTTCCCCGCAAGAACTGAACGATGAAGAGCGGCAGTTTTACTCAAGGCTGTTTCTGACCACGCAGAAACGGCGCCAGCACCGTGTGGAAAGCACGAACCAGCAATTGAATAATTTGCTGTTCTTCCTTTCGAATAAGGCGAATGATATACCGGCATGGTTTTATTTGGATAACCCTTATGTCAAAACACTGCATATTCCAAAGCCGGACCGCAAGACACGGGCACGCTTTATCGAGAGCCAGTTCCGCGGCTTTGTCGGGTCAGAGGACGTGACGCCTGAAGAACAGGGACAGCTGAAGCAGCAGTTCATCGATTTGACGGAAGGGTTCACGAACATAGAATTAAATGGACTCCGGGTGCTTTGCCGCCAGGAGAAAATACATATCCGTAACATAGTAGAGGCCATTCGCCTCTATAAGCACGGCGTGAAGGAGAACCTGTGGGAAGAGGTAGGGGCTGACAGGCTGAAAAACGCCGAACAGTTCATTGAGAACCGGGTCAAGGGACAGAAGGCTGCAATTACGCAAGCGCTGGATACGCTGAAACGGGCTGTCAGCGGCATGTCGGGGCTTCAGCATTCTGGCAATTCGAGTAAGCCAAAAGGGATTCTGTTCCTGGCAGGTCCGACAGGGACAGGGAAAACCGAGCTGGCCAAGACTATTGCGAATCTGCTGTTTGGCGATGATTCGTACTGCCAGCGTTTCGATATGAGTGAATACCAGCAGGCCCATGCCGATCAGAAATTGCTCGGAGCGCCTCCAGGCTATGTTGGCTATGAATCAGGCGGACAGCTGACGAACGCAGTTAAGGAAAATCCTTTCTCTGTGCTGCTGTTTGACGAAATTGAGAAGGCCCACCCCTCGATTTTGGACAAGTTCCTGCAAATCCTGGAAGACGGCCGCATGACAGATGGTCAGGGAGAGACGGTGTATTTCTCGGAAACCCTTATCATCTTTACGAGCAATCTCGGTATGTACACGAATGATCCCTCAGGGCATCGCGTCGCAAATGTGACACCTGATATGCCATACGAAGAGATGCGTGAGTGGATTCTGACGGCGATTAAGGATTATTTCCAGCTTGAACTCGGACGGCCGGAAATTCTCAATCGGATCGGCGACAATCTCGTCGTGTTTGACTATATCCGGGAAGAAGTGGCGGAAATGATTCTCGCGCATCAATTGAGCAAAATTACGAGAGCATTGAGAGAGCAGAAAGATATTGGGGTCGCCCTCTCTGAAGAAGCGCGTGCGTATTTGATCAAAGAAGCACTCGGCAATCTGGAAAACGGTGGCCGGGGGATCGGCAACATTGTAGAAGCGCTGTTCATCAATCCGCTGTCCCGCTATTTGTACGACCAGAATATCCAGTCTGGCAGTCAGCTGACGATCGAGCGGATTTATCATGAAGACGGGGTCGTGCAAATGGAGTGTGCCGCTGACCATGTATAACATCTATGGCATGACCGACATGGGAAGTGTTCGGACTTCAAACGAGGATGGCTTTGCTGTTAATGAAGTTGTCATTGCAGCGGGCGACTACCGTGCCGACGCGAACACGGACTTTTTAACAGTCGTTTGTGATGGCATGGGGGGAGAATCCAGCGGCGACGTGGCCAGTGCCATTGCGCTAAAGGCATTTGCCCGGGCAGAAGGCATTGCTGGAAAGGATGACCTGAAGCGGCTTGTTGAACAGACGGTTCAGGATGATTTGCAGCGCCATATGGACAGGCATCCGCAGACCAAAGGCATGGGAACGACCGCAGCAGGCGTCTTATGCCGGTCTGACCGCATGACAATTTTCCATATTGGGGACAGCCGGGTATACCGTTTCCGCGATGGATTTATCAAACCGCTGACGAAGGATCACAGTCTGGTCGAGACGCTGTTTGATACCGGACAGATCTCTTATCAGGATAAGAGAACGCATCCGGAACGCCATGTCCTGCTGCGTTCACTCGGACAGCCGCAGGTGCAAGTTGAGATTCAGGAATTGCCGCACAGCGCGGAAGTTGGCGATCTGTTTCTGATCTGCACGGATGGGCTGACTGAATACGTAACAGAGGACGAGCTTGAGGCGCTGCTGCAAGAGCCGAAGCCGCTTGACCAGCTGGCACAGGAAATGGTGCGGCGGGCGAAAGCGGGCGGCGGGGCGGATAATATTACGGTCGTACTTATAAAACGTGCAGATTAAGGAGGGAAGGATATGGCATTGATCAAAGACTCGGAAAATATGATTCTGCTTCTGTCAGGGCTGACCTCAAAGCAGGATAAACTGATCGGGCTTTATATTGGCAGAATCAAGCAGACGAAGGAGTACCAAGGGACTCAGAATCTTGATCAGTACGAATATATTTCGGATCCGGCCAAGCAGCTGAGAACCAGGATGCAGGCCATCGACATAGATAGGCCGACAATTGCAGAGGTTCAGGCTGAGCATCAAAAGCTGATCGGCCTGTTTAAAGATTTTCAGAGCCTCGAGGAATCTTCGGCAGACCGGCTTCGAAATGGACAATATCATCTTGATCTCGTGTCAAAAGAGAAGCTGGAAGCGTTGAAGGAAAGGGATCCTGATCTCTATGCGAAGATGGAGATTATGAGGGATGCGGGAGCGAACAGTCCGGCTGAAGCATTCCGCAATTATTTGAAAACCCATCCAAATTCTGCGATTAGTGCGGAATATAAGCAGAACCGAACGCCTGAACTGGAGGATCGTGACCGCAAGCGCGGCAAGTTATTCATCTGGGGCGGAGGTGCGATCGGTGCTGTTGTCTTCATGCTGTTGGGACATCTGTTTCAGCCGGTGCCATTTGCCGTAGAAATCGGTATGATTATGATCTCACTTATTCTGTTCGGCGTTGGCATGAAGCGGCACACCTGGTCACTAAGGCTGTATGCACTGGGACTTCTGGCAGCTTATATCCTGCTTTTAACTGGGGCAAGTTTCATGCAAGAGTTTGGCTGGCTGCCAAAGACATTTAATGAACAAAGTTTAAGAGTATTGCATCTGGACATGCTGTTTGGTTTTGCCGGTGCGCTTTTGGGCGTGAATACAGGAATCCAAGTGAACTTCATTCCATTTCATTTAAGATTCCAATACCCAACTATTTTGCTTTACATAGAGCGGCATTTTCTGTTTTGCGTCCTTGCTTTCGGCATATTCGGGTTCGTATGGACACATGCCTTTTTTGATAACAAGACGGTGTACCAGTCCATTGCCGCGACTGTTGAGAAAAGCTTGGAAAGCATCTCCGGTGACAGCGAAACCTCTGATGCCAAGACGCTCGGAACACTCGTCGTCACTGCAGGAACAGCGAACATCAGGACGGAGCCCGCTGTTACGGAAGAGACCATTACGGGCCAGGTCACGAAAGGAACAGTCCTTACATACTACGATCATAAAAAAGTCGGCAAGCGCACCTGGTACCAAGTGTTGAATGAAGACTCAGGCGACCTGGTGTGGATCAGTGAAATTGCTGTTCAGAAGAAGAAATAATCAACAGGGAAAGGGTGTGGAGATTTGAGCCAGAAGGCGACTGTCAAGATGTCGGGCAATGGAGAGCAGAACAAGACCATGCTGATGGGAAATGAGCAGAAAACGGCGCGGATGGAAGCGCCGGATCAGAGCAAGACCATGCTCATGGGCAATGATCCAAAAACAGCAAGAATGGATATAGGCGGCCAGGCTACAGCAGTTATGAGCACGGATCATCCGGCAAAAAGTCAGAATGACAGCTTTATTCCGGTTGGCGAGATGATTGCCGGCCGTTTCAGGATTATTGAGATTCTGACATACAACACGGGTGAAGCGACCCTGTACATTTGTGATCATGAGGGAGAGCCTTACGTTGCAAAAGTCTTTCATGGCAATATGCGGCCAAAGGATGAGGTAACGGAGAAGATTCGTTCCATTCATTCCAAATATGTCATCCCGACTTTGGAACATGGCGTCCATGAGCGAACAAACCGCTATTATGAAATCATGCCGTATTACAGCAAAGGCGATCTCGCCGGACAGGTTAAACCTTTTTCTGCCGACGTGATTCTCGATGTCATTGCACCATCTGTCAATGAAGGACTGAACGCGATTCATCAGGCCCAAGTCGTGCATCGTGACATTAAGCCGAATAATATTTTTCTCAGTGATGATTCAAGATATGTCATCCTGGGCGATTTCGGCATCAGTTCGTTTCTGGAACACGGGACGGTGGCGAACACCGGGAACTCGAACCGGACCGATGGCTACGCAGCACCGGAATTGTACAGTCACTTGATTTGTAAAGAAAATGACTATTACTCTTTTGGCATCATGCTCCTTGAGCTGGCGCTCGGAGAACACCCGTTTAAAGGCTTTACGAGTGAGCAGATTATGAAGGTGACGATCATGGATACCATTGCGATAGCTAATCATATCCCGCAGCAGCTGTCTCAAATGATTAAAGGACTCACCCGCAAAGACCGCAAGAATCGCTGGGGATATGATGAAGTGAGGCGCTGGCTGAACGGTGAGGATGTGAACGTAGCCGAAGAAGCGAATACAAGAAACATCAGGCCTTACCGCTTTGACAACCAGGACTTTTATACATTGGAAGACCTGGCTTTAAGCTTTGCAAAGAACTGGAATGAAGCCAAGAAGCACTTATACCGGGGGCTCACTCGGGATTTTGTAAAGCAATTTGGTGAAGAGCATATGCTTCGCGTCATTGAATGTGAGGAAATGCGGGATCAGGATCAAGGTCTTTTCCAGCTGCTCATGGGCATGCATCAAAACCCGCCGCTTTGCTGGAAGGGCCAGATATTTAACGGCTTAGAAGAGCTCGGAGAGGCAATGAACGAGAAGCTTCCCAAAACAGATTCCATTTACATGGAGCTGCTGCAAAAGGGCATCCTGTTAAATTACATAACGCATACTGGAGCTGAAGCGTCGGCTCCGGAATTTTACGCGGAAGTGGCTGTAATCACAGATCAGGCGCATGACGATGGCCTGATGGCTTATTATCGCCTGGCATTCACACTGAGCGGCAACTCCGAATTCCAGTATAACGGGGAAACATTTTCGAATGTCGATGCACTCATCGATTTCTTGTGCGAAAGACAGAATGAACTTGATCAGAATGCCAGCAGACTTCTGGAAGAGCCGTACTTTTTCGCCTGGCTCATTCAGCTTGGATACGAGAGCCATCTTGAAAAATGGCGCTCGGTCATCAACTAAGTAAAGGAGAAAGCCATGAGCGGACCTAAATACAGCCAAATGGAATTGGACCAAATGAGACAGCGGCAGCTCGAATTGGAAAGGCAGCGCCGCTTGGAAGAAGAGAAAAGAAAAAGACAGCTGCAGCGGTCGATTGAAAGCGGCAAGACAGAACTGCGCAAGCTGATAGAGACACTCAATCAAACCTTTGAGGGGCTCATTCAGCAGGCGGAGGCAAACAAGCTGGAAGACCGGGTGCTTTATAGAGAGCTGACTTCGCAAAAGGAGAAGACAGCAGAAAAGATCCAGGCATTTTCTCTTTCCTATGATCAAAACAGCATTCCGAATATGGAGAAACAGCTCCAGGTTCTGATGCAATTCCAGAACGATCTGGAAGCGGATGACAAGAAAAAGCTTGATCAGCTGGCTGGTCAGCTGGAGGGTGAGCTGGGTCTGAAAGAAAACTTTGAAGCACGCCAGCAAATGCTTGATGAGTTAAGCAGGGAAACGGTCTCTGAGAAGAAACGGTTTGACATTCAGGGGCTCTCAGGATCAAGAGGAAAACCGGTAGAAGCGGCAACGATCAACATCAAAAAGGAAGCAGAAAAGGCGTATGAGGAACTGAAACCGTTTCTTCAAGACCCGGCCGCATATTTCTATAGTGAGACTGTAAAGCTGTATGAATCGATTCGGTCGATTGCTGAGAATGAAGTGTTTGATCATGCCTATAAGAAATCACAGATTGACTTGAGAATGAGCACATTCCAGATGAATAGGTCGAAGTACATAGATGTGCTTGACAGGCTGTCAAGGGAAAGGGCGGCACATGAAGAGCTGCTCCTCCAATACCAATCCTTGTGCGGACTTTTGGGCCTTGCGGAGAATCCGTTGTTTTCCACGATAGAACCGCAAAACAAAGAGGCACTGAAAGCGGAAGTGGAACGGTTGGACCAGGAATATGCGGAGAAGCAGGAGACTGCGTACATTGTCCAAAGCGTGCATGAAGTGATGGAGAACTTGGGGTATGACATTCTGGCAACAGATTATATGGTAAGGAAGAAACAAAATGTCCATCACCATATTTATGAACTTGGCTTCGAACAGGCCGTGAACGTGTTTGTTTCGGACAATGGCAGCATTCTGTTTGAAGTAACGGGCATTGGCGAGGGCCAATCTGAAATGACGTCTTTAGAGAAACTGAAAGTAACGGAGGCGATGGACGCCTTCTGTACGAACTATGTTGAAATCCGCGATGAGCTGAAGAAAAAAGGGATTCACCTGAAAAACGAAAGCTTAAGTCCTGCCGATGAGCGCTATGCACGCAAAGTCGACATAAGCAACAAAAACATGGTGAAACAGCGGAGCCAGACGAGTGCAGCAGCTTCCAGGAAGAGAAACCAAAGTGCACCGCGGCATCTGAATTAATTGAAGTAGGTGAAAGATATGAAAGAAGGAAGAATTTGTGACAGCTGCGGCTATCATAATACGCTGGGTTCGCTCTTCTGTGAGAACCCGGCATGCGGCGAGGACATTTCACACTTGCCTCCAACGAACTTGGAGGAAGCAGAGGTTGACCAGGGGCCTGCTGATCAGGAGCAGGCTGAGGAATCCGAGAAAGCCGGAGAAGCTCCAGCACCACAGTCACAGGGTCAGACCATCAGGATGACCGGGATCCGGCTTGTGAACACGGCGAGCGGATTTGAGGTACAGGTACCACTGGAAGGCGGCACAATTGGCCGCTCAGGAACCATTCAGCCGGAACACTTCCAAAACAGCCAGTTTGTCAGCAATGAGCATGCACGCATTCAACTGGGTGCAAACGGTTATCTCATTGTTGATTTGGGCAGTACGAATGGCACGAAGGTTAATGGTGTGAAGATTGCGAGCGCCCAGGAATACCCGATTCCTCCGGGAACGCGGATCACTGTGGCGAATTTGGATTATGAGGTGCAGTAAAGGGCGTGCAGCGCCCTTAAAGTTCAAAAAGAACGGTCCCGGTAAAGTTTCCGGAACCGTTCTTTTTAAGTCTTAGACAGGATAAAGCAGAGGCATCGCTGAGTTGAAAGGTGATACCATAACACTGAAGTGGCGTGTTAAGTTTAAGAGTACTTGGCAAAGTAATGCTGAAAGAAATAATCAATTTGTGCTTCTATGGGAACCTGGTTCCAAACAAGAGGCACATTTTTTTTACAAGCCATAAGAGAAGGGAAAAAAATGGCTGCATGCATTTGCATCATCATCATATAAAGCGTATTCGGATCTTCCTCTCCTGTAATTTCCTTTAGCGTATCTTTAATCTTGTTGACGCCCATGGTCCTCATATAATTTTTGTATTCATGCTGTGATTCAAATGAAATATGGCCTTTTCCAAGGATTTCCCGGACGAGTGCAGGATACTTTAGAACGGAACTGGCATACTGCGTTATGAAGGTCTTTAATCTCGCTATTGGCGGAATGGAAAGATCGTCTAAAATAAAAAAGAATTCTTTAAATGAAGCCAATAATATCTTCAGGGCTTCATTGACTAGTTGATCCTTTGACCCGAAATAATAATTGATCAGTGCAAGATTTACATCTGCTAATGCGGCGATCTTCCTTGAAGTTACATGTTCCAGACCTTCTGTGGTGATGAGTTCTAGTGTTGATTTTAAAATATTCCCTTTTGTTGTCAATTCATTTTCGGAGCCTTTGCTCATCTCGGAACTCTCCTAATTAACAATGATAAGAAATGTAAAAATTAAAATTACAATTGAGACTATATTTAAAACACGATAATACGATTGGGCTTGCCGTGTCAAGCTTCTGTCGTTTTATGGTGGATTGAAGCATGGGTATAAAGTTTTTATTGACAAATAAAAGCCTAGGATATAGATTTTTAATTAAACGGTGTTTAAAACAGTGTTTAATCCTTCTCAATTGAGCTGCGGGATTCATTGTTGTGAACGTGGAGTATTTAAAAACAAATAGAAGAAAAGAGCTGAATGCATGACTCAGAAAATAGAAACGAATAGTGAGCCATTCTCGATTAAAACCATTATCGGGCCAATCCTGGCCGTCATTATTGGAATGATCATGGTTATCCTGGACAGCACGGCGATGAACGTTGCGCTTCCTGGAATTGTAAAGGATTTTAATTCTGATGTCACGACCATGCAATGGTCTTTAACCGGTTATACACTGGCATTATCCGCGGTCATTCCGCTGGCCGGCTGGATGTCGGACCGGTTCGGTGCAAAGAACACCTTTTTAATGACGATTCTCTTGTTTACGCTTGGTTCCATCTTATGTTCGTTTGCCAGAACGCCTGAACAGCTTATTCTCTTTCGGGTAATTCAAGGGCTTGGCGGCGGAATGGTCGCACCAATCGGTATGGCGATTGTTTTCCGGCTTGCGCCTCCAGACAAAATGGGGTCCATCATGGGCACGCTTGGCGTTCCGATGCTGTTAGCCCCTGCACTGGGACCTGTTTTGGCAGGGTATCTTGTAGAATATGTGACGTGGCACTGGATTTTCATTATTAATCTGCCAATCGGCATCATTGCCATCCTGGTTGGTATCAAGTTTTTGCCGAAAGTGGAGCGCAAGAGCGTGCCGACTCTGGATTACTTGGGAATTATCCTGGCTCCGATCGCGTTCGCCATGCTGGCCTATGGTGTCAGCGAAGGCGGAAAAAGCTGGTCTTCCACACAAACACTGACCGGCTTGATTGTGGGCGGCGTTGCGCTCATTATCTTTATTTTCGTGGAACTTCGTCAAGAGCAGCCTTTATTGGAGCTGAGAGTGTTTAAATCACCCAACTTCAGCAAAGGGATTGTGATTGCCTGGATCGCTCAAATCGCTTTGTTCGGCGTGATGATCATTGTCCCGTTGTTCTTGCAAACAGTTCGGGGTTACGGTGCTTTGCATACAGGTTTAATCCTGCTACCGCAAGCGATCGCATCGGGTGTAATGATGCCAATTGGCGGACGGTTGTACGATAAATTAGGGGCAAGGCCTTTAGTGGTAACAGGCCTGTCTGTGATTACTGCCGGATTGTTTATGCTTTCACGCATTACAATGGATACAACCATTGGCTTTATCATTACATGTCTGGTGATGCTGGGAGCAGGTATGGGGCTTTCGATGATGTCGATCAATACCCATGTGCTTCAATCTGCCCCAAGACAGCTTGTTGGCCGTGTCACGCCATTGACAACGGCAGCACAGCAAGTCATGGTTTCATTCGCAGTTGCAGGCATGACCGGGTTCCTCATGTCCAGAATTACGAGCCATATGAGTGAAACAGCGAACCCTGTTGAAGCCTCTGTTTCAGCCTATGGGGATACCTTCCTCTTTGCAGCAGGCATTGCCATTGCCGGGGCGCTTCTGGGAATTATTCTGAAGCGGCCAAAGCAGCAGCCGGGAGATGGCCCGGACGATGAATCAGAAACAGCAAACCCTGCCATGATGTCAGGGCATTAAACAGAAGAAAGATCCTTTCCCGTTAGCGGGAAAGGATCTTTTTATTTTGGACATGGCTATCTGGTGTAGATGTGTGTATAAAGCAAGTATCCCCCTCGCTCCAAAGAGTCGGGGGGGATTTTTAAGGTTTTATTATTTAATCGCTTTGCTCACTTTTAACTTCTTGCCTTTAATCGTCGTATTCTCCATGGCTTGCAGGACGAGTGATCCTTTTCCATTCAGAATATCAACATACGACATTTGGTCATGAATGGAGATGATGCCGATATCCTCTGCTGTGACGCCGGGGATTTTTGCAATCGTCCCAACAAAATCAACGGCACGGAGTTTCTTCTTTTTCCCGCCATTGAAGTGGAGTTTCAGAATATCCTGGTTGATTCGGGCTGTTTTGTTATTTTTTACGATGCGTCTGCTG
>Ga0153921_1001030_pt1 | contig 13071 bp, 11 predicted proteins | sample TSNJ005MetaG_FD_104691 | JGI IMG/M metagenome (GOLD analysis project Ga0153921, IMG submission 104691) | Attine ant fungus gardens microbial communities from New Jersey, USA - TSNJ005 MetaG | ecosystem: Host-associated > Fungi > Mycelium > Unclassified | place: USA: New Jersey, Brendon T. Byrne... | reverse complement strand
GCAGGATTTTTGCCGCAGTGCAAGGAAACGACAACGACGCGCACTGGAGGTGCGCTAGGCGGAGTTGACGCGGCAATGAGGCAAAAAGACAAGGAAGATGTAAAGTTTATTTCCACGCACTGCCTTAGTTAATAAATGAGGTTAATGACATGGAGGTTGTTTATGTATAATTGGATTCATGACATCTTGATGAGCACGAAACTCGATAAATATACGGGTTTTGTTGCCTATACGCTATCGATTATTGTAATGCTTCTTATCTGTATCACTCTCAGAAATATTATTAAGATTATTGTTGTTAAGATTACTTACAGGGTTGTCAAAAAAACCAAGCATGATTGGGACGATATACTGTATAAAAACAAGCTCTTTCATCGTTTGTCCGATCTTTCCGTTCCTGTTGCTTTCTCGTTTTTTATAAGAACATTGCCGGAGCAAAACGGCATACTGGAAACCATGTCGACTACTGCCGCAATTATAATTGTAATATTCTGCATCAATTCAATTATTAATTCGGTTGATGAGATTTACAGTGGTTTTGAAATTTCAAAGGCTATGCCTCTCAGAGGTGTTTTTCAGGTAATTAAGGTCATTGTTTTTGTATTTGGAGGAATAGTGGTAATAGCCACGCTGATAGGTGAAAGCCCCACAGTGCTTATAGGCAGTTTAGGAGCTATGACGGCGGTTACGTCTATTGTTTTTAAAGACGCGATATTAGGATTTGTAGCCGGTATACAACTAACCTCAAATGATATGATAAAAATAGGCGATTGGATAGACATACCTAAAAGCTCCGCCAATGGCACCGTTATTGACCTGACAATGACGACGGTCAGGGTGAGGAACTTTGATAATAGTATATCTCTGATTCCCGCGTATTCTCTGGTGTCGGACGCCTTTATCAACTGGCGGGGCTTGCAAAGCTCAGGCGGACGAAGGATCAAAAGAGAAATGTTTATCAATGCTTCCGGAGTACGTTTATGTGATGATGAAATGCTGGCGCGCTTTAAGAAAATTGAGTTGATAAGAGATTATATAAGTCTAAAAAACGAAGAAATAGTAAAATATAACGCCGCCCACGATATGAGCGAGCCTGTCAACGGCAGGAGCCTTACAAACATTGGTACCTTCCGGGTTTACATCTTGGAATACCTAAAAAATCACCCCGGCATACACAAAAATATGACTTTGATGGTACGCCAGCTTGACGCGGGCGACAGCGGCATACCTTTGGAAATATACGCTTTCGCAAATACTGTAGATTGGGTTGAATACGAAAATATACAATCGGATATATTCGACCATCTTTACTCTATTGTGGAGCATTTTGGGCTTTCGGTCTATCAGAGGCCGTCGGGGCATGATATAAGTCTGATAAATAAATAAGGAAAAATTGTCCGCCTACCGTCATCCCGGGCTTGACCCGGGATCCTCAAAACTTTGCCAATACTAATGGGATTGCGGGTCGGGGCCCGCAACGACGTAATGGATACATTAAAGGGATTGCGGGAAGGAGCCCGCAATGACGTAACAGAAAGTAGATTTGCTTAACCTGTTCACTTAAAAATCTAAAAATCCTCTATCAACTCACTTAATGAAGGAAAAAGTCCCAGCGGAGTTACTTCCAAGTTTTCAAGTCTGTGTGCAAGTCTTGCGGCCTCATCCCGGGAGAAAAGGAAATAATGGGTTTTCTCGTCAGTAAAGCAAATATCGCCGTTCCCTTTGTCCTGACTCTGCTCAATGGCAATCCCATAAGCTTTAATTACTCTATCTCTAATGTGCAAGCTATTACAGGTAACGAAATAGTATGCCTTTAAGCAATATTCTTCTGAAGAAATTATTTTTGTAGCTATCATCTGCCGCTTTGTCATTTGTACACTCCCCGTTTTTGTTACTATTATATTACAACCGGCTTAAATTGGGGGAACTAATCATTCGACAATATCTTGCTATAATTGATACTTTTTTGACTTATTAATCATAATTTCATTACAGCTTATTTCCATATAAACTCCGTCCGTTCGATGCTCTTCGGTAATTATTTCACAGGATTCATAAATTTCATTCCTCAGCTTGCCGTCTGAATAAGGTACTAAAATGTATACCTTTTGTCGAAATGTTTTTAAAACATTTTCGGTTTCAATTAAAAGCTCGTCAAGCTTATGACCGGTTTCGGCCGACAGAGACAAAACCATTCGGGCTCTTGGGTCAGAGGGCAAAGGCAGCTCTACGGGCTTGTCCGTTTTGTTGAAAACCGTAATGACCGGTTTTTGCCCGCAATCCAGCTTATCAAGGGTTTCGTAGACTACCTTCATCTGTGATTCCCTATCCTGGCTGGAAGCGTCTACTACATGAATCAATATGTCCGCGTATTTCAGTTCCTCCAATGTAGCTCTAAACGCCTGAATAAGATGATGAGGCAGCTTCTGTATGAAGCCTACGGTATCCGTAAGCATTATGTTGCCGCCTCCGGGCAGCTCTTTTTGACGGGTAGTGGTATCAAGCGTTGCGAATAGCTTATCCTCCGCCAATACTCCGGCTCCGGTAAGAGCGTTAAGCAGAGTGGACTTACCCGCGTTGGTATAGCCCACAAGTGAAACTACCGGGATCGGGTTCCTGTTCCGCTGCTCACGCAGAAGACGGCGGTGTCTTTCAATTTCGGTAAGCTGTTCGTTTAATTCCTGTATCCTGTTACGGATATGCCGCCTGTCGGTTTCCAGCTTTTTTTCACCGGGGCCTCTGGTACCTATTCCTCCTCCAAGTCGGGACAGCACCTTGCCCATGCCTGCCAGATGTGAAAGCCGGTATTTAAGCTGGGCCAGCTCTACCTGTACCTTTCCTTCGGAAGACCGGGCGTGCTGGGCAAAAATATCCAGTATAAGCAAGGTCCTGTCCATTACCGAAATATTTAACATATCGGACAGGTTGCGCTGCTGTGCTGGGGACAGCTCATCATCGCAAACTATCCCGTCGGCGTCGTGAAGCGATATTAAATCCTTCAGCTCTTCCAGCTTTCCTTTGCCGATATAATGACCGGGATGCCGCTTTTCCCTCTTTTGTGTTAGCGTATCTAAAACTCTGGCCCCGGCGGTATCCGCCAGGGCGCCCAGTTCTTTAATACTGTTTTCTATTTGAGTTTCTCCGTCCTCTATGCCAACAAGGATGACCTTTTGAGCTTCTTCTTTTGTATCGTACATTTTCTCCTCCATGATTCTCGCGGTAATTTTCCCATTTTTAAGCATAAATGTAGTCTACCACAATTTATCTGAAAAATGTACCATTCATCATAGCCACCAGGAAAAAAATCCCCGGAAGGCTTAGACTGGGGGCAGAGCTGTCAAGCCGGGCCAGACACCTATCGTCCATGTCATATATGCCGTCATCATGAATAGAGCCGTCGCGGGCTGCTTCATTAATTGCCCATACGGGTCTGCGAGGCGGTTGGACGTTCAGATCAGTCTTTATCAGTCCGGCAGTGTCCATTAAGACCATCATGTCTATTATCCTATCCATCTGATGTTTTTTGTCTTCCGGCATGAAGGGCTTCATTGATTTAAGAAGCTGCACTTCTTTTGACGGTTTTTTCATGCAGTTAGTATGATGGCGTTCAATCGCCTTGTTCAGCTTGCCAAAATATTTTTCCTGAAACAGATTCATAACTAGGGCCGTCGCCTCCTGCATATCCTTTTGCATAACGGACGGTTTTGACATGATTTGGGCGATTTCATATATTGTGTTATTCTCTGACATGAGTTTCCTCCTGCAATAATAGATTTTCAACATCAATGATGCCCCAGCCTTGCTGATTTTTTGGGTAATTTAGATTGACGGCGCATTTTTTCAGCATGAATTTAACGTCGTCAGGCACAAGGGAAGGGTATTTTTCTAAAAGCAGCGCTATGGCTCCGGTTACTATAGGCGTGGACATAGATGTGCCGGAAAGCTGTAGATAATGCTTATTGATAATTTTAGATTCTTCGGAAGTCAGCCGGCTGTTTGCGGGTGTTGGAGTCAGGCAAGATATAATATTGGCTCCCGGCGCTACTACATCCGGCTTTACTATACATTCGGGCGTAGGGCCGCGGCCGGAAAAATTCACCAGTGAATTGCTTGAGACAATTATTTCTTTATAATCGTCGGAGGTACCTACGGTGATAACTTTTCTGCTTGTGCCCGGAGAGGTTACGCTTGATGGCGTAGGGCCGTTATTTCCTGCCGCTATGGTTATGACAATGCCTTGATCCCAGGCGGCTTCCACCGCTTTCACCAAAGGGTCGCGGCTGTCCGCTTCGGCAGCTCCTATGGATAGATTCATAACGCGTATATTGTAACGCTTCTTATTATCCATAACCCATTGTATTCCTGACAATACCCTGGCGGTGTTTCCACGGCCCAGGTGATCCAATATCTTCACGGAAATTATATTAGCCTCAGGGGCAATTCCTTCGTATTTTCCTCCGGAGCAATGGCCGTTTCCGGCTGCTATGCCGGAGACATGGGAAGCGTACCTGAAAGAACAAAAACTGCTTCCATTCTTGTTCTTTGCGGTATAACAATACAATCTCTTTACTAAATCATTACATTATTACTAAACTTAGGTCTTAGCATTTGACTTTTACTGTAAGCGCCCTCATACTTAAAGTGTAGCAGAAATTAGAGAACCTCAAGTCCTAAAGGAGGCAAAGGATTATGAAGAAAGCGAAAAAACACAGAATTCTGGCATTAGCCCTGGCAATTGTATTTGCTTTTTCCGCAGGGGTAATTCCAGCCTTGGCACAAGAAACTAACAACCCGGCCGCAGCAACCATACAGGAGGTGAAAGTCGCACCTGAGGTTGCCGCCGACACTGTCAGTGTCCCTGTCACAATAGAGGGGACGAATTTTAGCAGCGCCACACAAATAAAGGTCAGTTGGAAAGTACAAGACAGTGCTTATTACGCAGGTTCAGGCTTTGCGCAGATAAGTGCGGACTGTAAATCGGCAACTATTAGTATCCCTATCGGGAAGAATGCTACCGTAAACGATATAAAGTGGATGGTGAGCGCTTCTGTAGGCAATTCAACCCTGAGCGCGCCATTTACGCAAAAAGGCGCTTTGCTGAAGCAAGATGCGCCTACTCTTACAGGCATAAGCATTTCGCATACAACATACCCTGCTGATACAATAAGCGTACCAGTGACAGTTAATGGTTTAAATATGAATGGCAAAACAGCCGGCATCGTTTGGAATGATGGTGTAAACCCCTCGTCCAACGGCTCCGTAACATTTGTATCAGCTAGCAGCGCCGAATATAATATTGCCATCCCTGCAAACACCGGCCCCGCGGATAAGATTTGGAATATCTCCGCAAGTATAGAAGGTTCTACGGTAACAACCAGCTTTGTGCAAAGCGGCGCTCCCGACAAACCAGTGCTTAGCGGCCCAACACCAAAAGACAATGTTTATTACCCGAAAGCAACATTAACTTTTTCATTTAGCAAAGACATGATACATGACGGCAGTGTAGATATAAGCCCAAAAGAAGGCGGCAATGAAAGCGCGAAAATTAATTGGGAATCAGACACTGAAATAAGTGTAGAATGTTCGAATTTGATAGCAAACCAAGGCTACTTACTTACATTCACCGGTTTACTTAGTACTGATAATCTTGCGCCGGAATCAAACACGGCCGCTTTCACAACAAAGGCCCCAACGCCTCCGCGAATAATTGATTGCACGCCGACAAAAAACGAGACAGGTGTTTCCGTCAAAACATCAGACGTTACACTTGAATTTGACCAGCTAATCGGCACAATCGGCACAGTTACTGTCAGCGGGCCAGGGCATGCAAACGGTACCGTTTTAACTTCCCGCACCGGTACCGGAAATAAAAAGCTTACATTTACCGGCCTTTCCTCACTGGTTTATGGCGAAACTTATACGGTCAGCATTAGCGGCTTCAAAAATGAACAGGGCGATTTGATGGATCCTTATTCTTATCCCTTCACGATTGAGAAAGCACCGGAAGTAAAACCGGAAATTAAAAGTACAACGCCTGCTGACAAAGCAACAAATATTCCAGTAAACGATGGCGAGTTTACGCTGGTATTTAAGGATAATGTTGCAGACATTGGCACTGTTGTGCTAAACGGTACTAATTATTCAGGCACGGCGCTTTCTTTAAACATCGGCGGAGCAGGCGGAAAACAGTTTGTTTACAAGCTGCCGGACTTGGCGGCAGGCTCTAAGTATACTGTAACTGTCGACGGCTTTAAAAACGGCGCCGCAATTATGGATCAAGCTATAATTACTTTCGAAACTCAGGCTGCCGGCCCCGCTCCGAAAGTCGAAAGTGTTGTACCAAACGGCGGTTCTGTAAATGTATCAACCAACCTGCTTACAATAACATTTGACATGCCAATGGATGCTTTTATTGGTACAGTTAGCATAAACAACAGCGCGGCGCTATCCAGCCCGAAGTGGGATGGTAACAAGAAACTAAGCTATACCTTGAGCGGCTTGCGGCCTGGTATTGAATATAGCGTGGATATTTCCGGCTTTAAAAATTCAGGCAAAACAGTAATGGCAGGCATCCATAAACATAAGTTTATAACCGCTTCATCCGACACAACACTGCCTACGGTTATATCATTAAGCCCAACGGGCAATTCAGTTCCGTTGTATACAAATAAGCTGCGCATTGAATTTAGCGAAGCAATGGATACCGCTAAAACCGGGAAGGTTATGTTGAACAGTACACAGCTCTCCAACCCTAAGTGGACAGGGAATACTATTGTTGAATATACTTTAACGTCATTGGCCGCGGTGACAACTTATAAGGTTACAATACAGGATTTTGCCGACCTGGCAGGTAATGTAATGGCTGCCGATGTAAACCGGTCATTCCGCACAGCTTCTAAGGATACTGTAAGCCCATGGGTGTCTTCGTATGATCCGTCAGGCAACAGCATTAATGCTAATACAACAAAGCTTTCAATAACCTTCAACGAACCTATGGACCCAGCCTTTGGCTCCGTAAATATTGACCGCGGCATTTCATTAAGCAGCCAGCGGTGGATTGATGAATACACAGTTGAATATACAATGTCGTCTCTCAGCTACAACAGAGAATATGAAATTACAATACGAAACTTTAGGGATAAAAGCGGCAATGTAATGAGTACGGCATACAAGACTTTCCGTACCGAAACTAATGCCGACTATACAGTTACCTATTACGCAAACGGCGGCAGCGGGAGTATGTCGGATAGCCCCTTTGGCGTAGACAGCGGAGACAGCCACACTGTAGTGAGGAATGAATTCACCCGCTCAAATTACAGGTTTGTTGAATGGAACACCCGCAGCAACGGCAATGGCACAAGCTATAACCGCGGAGATGTGATCCGTAATATCCGCAGCGATATTAGCTTGTATGCCATCTGGAGCTATGAAGGCAGCAGCGGCTCTTCAAGCGGAACTACTGTTAATCCTTCAGGCGGCGGAACCGCCGTAAGCTCAAGCACTGTTACCAACAGCATTGAAAAACAGCTTGACCGCAATGAAAACCCGTCTCTTGAGCTTGGCAAAAGGGCAACGGAAATTGAAATAACAGGGCGCACGCTGAACAAGGTAGCGGATAACAAAAGATCTCTTAAGATAATAAAAGATGAAATGACTATGACACTATCGTCCGAGTTCATTTCATCACTAAACTTAAGCAGCAATGATGATGCTGAAATCTGCATCAAGCCTACAACAGCAACAGTACGCAATTCTGTTTACAATATTGACAAAGACAATGAGGACCTTGTTGATTTGGCGTTTGAAACGACTATAAGCATCAACGGTAAAAACCATGACTCCTTCGCCAAATGGATTGATATGACATTGGATATTTCGGACCTGGGGCTGACAACCAAGCAAAAAGACAAACTCACAGGCGTCCGTTTTATCAGCAGCAATGAATATGTACAGCTTGGCGGTACGTGGAACGGCAACAAATTTACTTTTAAAACGGCAACGTTAAGCAAATACGGTGTGCTGATTACTGATAATATAACAAAGATTCTGATGAATGTCGGCAGCACAGCCTTCACGCTTAACGGCGGCACGCGCTACATTGATGTTGCGCCGGCAATCAGCAATGGCCGAACTATGGTGCCTATCCGGTTTGTAGCGGAAAGCTTTGGAGCAACTGTTGAATGGTACGATCCAACCAAAACAGTAACCATACACCTTGACGGAAAAACACTTCACTTAACCGTAGGCGTATTGTCCTCTGGTATGGACGTCCCGCCTTATATAGCAAACGACAGGGTTTTAATACCTATCCGCTACGTTTCTGAAAACTTCGGCGCAAATGTGCTGTGGGATGAAACTAACAGGAGTATTGAGATTGTAAGATAGGCAGGTTAAGGCAAAATGTCCACCTGTCGCCACCCCGGGCGTACCCGTCATCCCGGAAGCACCCGTCATCCCGCGCGCACCCGTCATCCCGGGCTTGACCCGGGATCCCCAAAACTTAGCCAATATTAAGGGGATTGCGGGTCGGAGCCCGCAATGACGAACAGACCACTAAGGGGATTGCGGGTCGGAGCCCGCAATGACGATGGCCGGAAAACACATAAAGCAGGCAAGACCAAGTCCATTTTACGCGGATTGGTTTTGCCTGCTTTTTTTGTGTCATAGGAAATTGCGGAAAACAACTGTAATTTTAAGGCTTTTCCACCGCATACAATAAAACAAATCGGTAAAGAGGATTAAGAGGTTTGATTTTATGGCAAAAAAAATTGTTATTGAAGAAGTTTATAAAACCAATAACGAAGATGTAAAGAAAAAAATCATACGCCGTAATTTGATTAACATGATTAAGAATGTCCAAGAAAAAGATACATGCCTAAAAGCTTAACCAAGCCTTTACAACCGCTCATTGGTTGTGACCTCTTTTTGGAGGTGCAACAGCGTGGAGAATAATAAAGCCGCAATTTATTGCCGTCTTTCGGTGGAGGACATGGACAAGATTGAAAAGGGCGATGATAGCGAGAGTATTCAAAATCAAAAGCTGATGCTTATGGATTACGCTATGAATCAAGGCTGGAGTATCCACAAGGTATATTCGGATGACGATTACTCCGGTTTGAATAGGAACCGTCCCGAATTTAACAAAATGCTTTCAGAGGCGGAAGCAGGGAAATTTAATATAATCCTATGCAAAACGCAATCCAGGTTTACAAGGGATATGGAGCTGGTAGAACGGTACATACACGGCATGTTCGTTATGTGGGGTATTCGTTTTGTCAGCGTTGTGGATAACGTGGATACAGCCGTAAAGGGCAATAAAAAAGCCCGGCAGATTTACGGTTTAATAAACGAGTGGTATTGTGAGGATTTATCCGAAAACATACGGGCGGTTTTCAGGCAAAAAATGCTTGACGGCCAATTTCTCGGCTCCTTTGCCCCTTTTGGCTATAAAAAAGACCCGGATGACCGCCACAAGCTAATTGTGGATGAAGAAGCAGCTAAAATTGTAAGGAAGATATTTGACTTGTACATAAAGGGGCTAGGCTGTCAACAGATAGCTAAAACACTAATAGCCATGGAGATTCCAACGCCTACGGTATACAAGCAAATGAACGGGTTTAACTTTAAAAACCCCAACGCAGCCGAATATTCCGTCAATTACGGCGTTTGGGCCAATAACACAATTAAAAGGATTCTGCAAAACAAAGTCTACATAGGCACTCTCATTCAGGGAAGAGAACGCAAGGTAAGCTATAAAAGCTCAAAAGTAGTAATAGCGCCGGAAGAAGATTGGATTATCATTGAAAATAATCATGAGCCGATAGTAGATGAAAAAACCTTTTATACCGTACAGAGCTTAAGGAAGGGCAGAAGAATAACCCATCAGCCTAAAAACGGATGTAAAAGCCAGGGTAAGGCGCATCTTTTAGCGGGAAAGGTAAAATGCGCGGATTGCGGCGCAAACATGACGAGAAGCGCCCCCGCCAGAAACGGCGAGCATTATTTAAGGTGCGCGTTGGCTTACAAAACAAAGGACTGCGGAAAACAATGCGCTCCTCATACAATTAAGCTGGAGCAGCTTATAAAGATAGTTGAAGAAAGGGTGCGTTCCCTTATAGATGAATATATTTCAGATGATAAGGAAGCCGCCATATTGTCTGAATATTGTTTTGAACGGGAGGATTTAAAGCTTCAAATAGCCCGCAGAGAAAGAGACTTGTATGACGCCAAAAATAGATATACCGAATTATCAAGAGTTGTTACTAATTCCTACATCGACAAGACAAAGGGCATTTTAACGGAAACGGATTTTTTAGCCATAAAAAACAGGCTGAATGATGAAATGGAAGCTTTGAGGCGAAAACAGGAAACCATTGAAAACAGTATTGAGGAAATCAAGCTGAAGCTGAATACTTTAAGAAATGCAGATGAGATTTTGAGGAATTATATAGAGTTCAGCTCCCTAACTCATTCAATGGTTAATGATTTTGTTGATTTCATAGAAGTTTTTGATAAAAATCAATCTGGAGAGCAGAAGGTCGCTATTCATTGGCTCTTCTAATAAGGAACTGTCTGAAAATAACTCGGGCATTTTCCTTGTCTTTTGGCGAATTGCTGCGTCAACTCCTTCTAGCGCACTTCTAGTGCGCGTCGTCGTCGTTTCCTTGCACTTCGCCAAAATCCTGCGGAAAATTTGTCCAACTTATTTTCAGACAGTTCCTTACGCGCATGGTTGACTGATCATGCGCTCCCTTTCACATCAAATATGGACAAGTCTTTTTAAATCCCCAAGTAATCACCACCAGCCAATGCTCAAGCTGATAAGTGATATTCAAAGCATCAGTTAATAGTATTGATGTTTGCAGTGCGGACATTTTGGATAGTCTATGTCATGTTTTTTTCCGCAATTAGGGCAAATCGTTTTACTAATATGTGTTCCATCATCAACAGCGTCGTCGTCTGATGTACTATTTATTTGACGCGCTTCAATAATCCCATCTCGTACTGCAGCTTTTATTACACCGTATAGAATGATATAAAAGATAACCGCGCTTATAACCACTAAGACAAAATCCAACCTTGTCACCACCAGTATGAATATTATATGTTTGCCTTTTCACTATTGCGGATTTCATGTAATACCGTAAGCCCTGCAATTTCTGGTAACATAAGTCCAGTATTACACAGTTTCCATAAAGAAGCAACTTAAACATCACAAAAACACAATAGACAGCCAATGGACAGGAAATGTATAATAATCTACAAATATGCGGTTTGAATTAACGGAGGACTATATATGGAATTTAATGAAAAGCTGCAACAGCTTAGAAAAGAAAAAAAATTGACGCAAGAACAGCTCGCGGAAGAACTTTTCGTATCCAGAACCGCTATATCAAAGTGGGAAAGCGGCAAAGGATACCCTAACATTGAATCGCTCAAAAGCATATCTAAAATTTTCTCTATTTCAATTGATGATTTGCTTTCGGGTGAAGAATTGATTACTCTTGCTGAAAATGAAAACCGCACGAATATAAATATGACTTATACCTTGATTTTTGGGATTTTAGATTTGACAGCATTGGCTTTTTTGTTTCTTCCACTTTATGGGCGGCAAGACGGCGAAGTTATTCGGATGGTAAGCCTGTTTGCAGATCCCGATGCAAATGTTATCACACGGACAATATATCTTGTGTTACCGATTCTAATGGCTATCATGGGAATTGTTCAGATAGTCATACAGCAATTTCTGAACGAAAAATGGTATAGCAATAGCAGAACCGGCTCTATTCTGTTGCACGCTTTTTCCATTCTCGCTTTTGTTGCAACGAGACAGCCTTATGCTACTTCCCTCCTCTTCCTGTTTTTTATGATAAAGGTTGTGCTTCTGATAAAAAGCAGCCGTGTTAAATAAACGGCTTAAATCTTTGCAATAGAGCCCTCTGACACGAAAAGTGTCGGAGGGTTTGTTGCGTTGCGACGATTGGTTTCTTGAATGCTCCTGCATCTGGCCGCACAATAAAAACGCAGCTGCACACTTTCACGAGAGGAAGGATAAAATGAAAAATCAAAAGTATTTTATTTTTGCTGGGGTATTGTTTTTATTATTTATTCTGTTTACAGCGGCAGCGTTGACATTTGATGTTTGCCCCATAGGCCCACGACAATCAAGCGTGGGGTTTGCCGGGATAAATGGTTTTATGTTAAAACTGCTTGGAGAAAACCTGCTTTGGTATCATATTACCGATGGGCTTGGCATCGTGGCTATTTTCGCCGCCTTAGGATTTGCGGTATTGGGATTGGTTCAACTGATAAAGAGAAAAAGCCTCAAGCGTGTGGATAGCAACATTATTGCTCTAGGAATATTTTACCTGATTGTGGTTACTTCCTATGTGCTTTTTGAATTATTTGTTGTTAATTACAGACCAATTATTTTGAACGGAGAGCTTGAACCGTCTTATCCATCTTCCCATACGATGATAGTATTGTGTATTATGGCTACCGCTATAATGCAATTTCATAACCGGATTAAAACCAGAACTGTTAGACTTGCGGCAGAGGCCGCATCAATTGCCATTATTGCGGTAACTATAGTCGGTCGTCTGATTTCCGGGGTTCACTGGTTTACCGATATTGTGGGTGGCTTATTGCTTGGGTCGGCGCTTATTATGTTTTACTACGCGACTATCCGTACCAAACATTAAGACGACAAAGTTTGCATGAGGGCAAAGAAATGTTTAGGCTCGCCGGTACTAAAATATTCATACCAAGATTCAAGTGTGTTTGATTGAAAAACACCTAAATGCTCAATAATTTGTTTCGCCCACAACAAAGCTCCGGTGGAACTTGCGGTAATAAGGTTGTTATCCGCTACAGATGGCTTGTCTATATAAAAACTTTGCCCTTTATAACCAGGAGAAACCATTTCAAGAAATCCTGGTCCATTGCTGGTATGCGGACGCTTATCCAATAGCCCAAAGTTGGCAAGCGCAGCGGTAGCCCCACAGATTGCGCACACCGCAGCGCCTAATGAGAGAAATTCGCTTGCTTTTTCGATGATAGCGCCATGCTTTG
>Ga0153921_1001027_pt1 | contig 13137 bp, 11 predicted proteins | sample TSNJ005MetaG_FD_104691 | JGI IMG/M metagenome (GOLD analysis project Ga0153921, IMG submission 104691) | Attine ant fungus gardens microbial communities from New Jersey, USA - TSNJ005 MetaG | ecosystem: Host-associated > Fungi > Mycelium > Unclassified | place: USA: New Jersey, Brendon T. Byrne... | reverse complement strand
TGGTCGAGTGGGGATTGCTCGAGCGCGCGGGTACCAAGTACAGGCTGGGCCTGCGTTTGTTCGAGCTGGGCCAATTGGTGCCACGTCAGCGGATTCTCAGGGATGCAGCCCTTCCGTATATGGAGGACCTTCTGTTGGCGACGCAGGAGACCGTTCATTTTGCGGTTCGTGACGGCATTGACGTTCTCTACATCGAGAAGATCATCGGGCATCGCGGGCTCAATCAGCAGTCGCGGGTAGCCGGTCGGCTCCCTTTGTACTGCACTGCGACTGGCAAGATCATTCTTGCCTTCTCTCCGCAGTCGGTTTTCGACGAGGTTGTCGAGCAGGGTTTCACCGCATTGACCAGCCGAACGACGATGTCCGTCAGCGTGCTGCGCCAACAACTCGAGCGAATGCGCAAGGAACAACTCGCAGTGGAAGTCGAGGAGACGCGGCTCGGATACATGAGTGTTGCCGTACCCGTGTTCAGTGGGCCGCGCACCCTGGCGGGTGCGCTGTCGGTGACTGCTCCGACGGCTCGGCTCAACGTCAGCCGGATCACCGGCGCACTGCGAACTGCAGGCGTCGGGATCACTCGAAAGCTCCATGCCATGAAATGCACACATTCACCCAGCGACCCGCTCGCTCTACGTACCATCTGCAGCCCGGTGATGTGCTCTTTCAACGGTTGCGGCAAGTAGGGCGCACCTAGCGACGTGCGCGGAACTCGCTCTTCTCGCAGTCCCAGGTCTGCGAGCCGACGCCCCGAGCCCGTAGCACTGCTTTCTGCACCTTTCCGGTCTCTGTGAGTGGCAACGACTCTACGACGTCGATATACCGGGGAAGGGAGAAATACGGAAGATGAATCTGGGAAAAATCCAGAATCGAGGTGGGGTCGAAATCTCTTCCGGGGCGGAGGATCACGGTTGCCATGACGTCGTCCTCGGCCAGGTCCGACGGCACCGGGAAGACCGCAACCTGACTGACCGAAGGGTGTAGCGCCAGGACTGCTTCCACCTCGGCGGCGGAAATGTTCTCACCTCGACGTCGAATGACATCCTTGATCCGATCGACAAATCGGAACCATCCTCCCTCCTCGCGAATCACCCTGTCTCCGGTGTGGATCCAGCTTCCCGGCTCGGGGATAGGGTCGCCCAGATACCCCTGTGAACAGGCGCCTGCCACCGTGGTGCGGACTACCAGTTCGCCGGGCTCTCCGTCAGCCACAGCGGTACCGTTGTCGACGACGACGGCCTCGTAGCCGCTCATCACCATACCCATGTACCCGGCTCGTCGGTTTCCTGGAAGCGTGCCGATCACGAGATTGGTTTCAGTACTTCCGAATCCGTCCACAAGTTCCACACCGAATCTCTGTGCAAACGGTTCGATCAGATGTGTAGGGGTTGCCGGGGCAAGCGCTACGCGGACGCTGTGCTCTCGATCCTGTGACGACGGGTCAGCGTTCATCAGCATGGCAACCATCGCGCCCAGGAGATAGTCGACAGTCGCGCCGATCCGGCGAACCTCGTGCCAATGATGCCGAACCGAAAAATGTTGACCCAGTACAAAAGTCGACCCTGCCCAGAGGGACTGAACAAATGTATTGAGCGCATTCGTGTGAAAGAGCGGCAAGCAGTTGTACAGGACGTCATCCGCGGTGAGCCCCAGTGAGGCGCCGACGCCTTTGCCCCACTGCAGGAACTGCGCGTGCGGGCATCGGACGCCTCGGGGCAGACCGGTGGTGCCGGAGGTGAAGAGTATCGCGGCTAGGTCGAGCGGATCGAGGGTCTCGGGCTCGCAGCCCGGATGCGAACCGGCAGTGGGGACGTATTGTTCACCCATAACCCACACAGTACCGTCGAATCTGGTTACAGCGACCGAGTATTCGGGTGAAACGAGGATCCGTTGTACGCCGGCCTGTTCGAGTGCACTGGCAACACTGTCGGCTCGGAGGGCCGTATTGAGCGGGACGACAACCGCACCGATCCACGCGCATCCGAGAACAAGGTCTGCCAGTTCGATCCTGTTGCCGGACAGCGCCGCCACGCGCTCCCCACGGCTGACGCCGTGATTACGGAGATCCGCCCCCATCGACGCTGCTCGATGCCGCAGTTCGCGGTAGGTGACCGTGATCCCGTCGACGACGAGGGCCGGGTGCTCGGGGCGCTCCACGGCTCGCTTCCGGATCAACTCCGGAAGCGAGCGCGGAACGGCATGTGCGTCGCGGGGCATGAACGACTCCTTGCCGATAACTCGTAAGACGGGAACTATCCCTGTCAGGGTACGACGACGGCCCGTCCGGCAACCTTGCCCTCGCCCATCAATTGCAGTGCAGTTGCGATGTCATCGAGCGGAAATTCCTGTACTGCAACGGAAATCTTGCCCTCGACAAGCAGCCGAATCATCTCCGGTGCCAGTTCGGCTTGGCGGGCTGTCTTGCGAATCATATTGACGGGCAGAATTCGGACGTCGCTGAGCAGCCAGTTCGGCAAGTCGAGGGTGAGGCTCTTGCCCAACGTGTACCCGATCAGTGCCGCGCGCCCACCGGGGACAACACTTGCCAGAAGGTGCGGCAAGCCGTCACCCCCAAGTGTGTCGATTACCGCGTCGACGCTGGGTTCGGAACCCAGCACGCCGGCAAGTTCGTCGCCCTGTCCGACGACAGGACACACGCCCTCCGGAAGCAGCGCAGCCTGATCCGCGCGCGGGACGACACCGATCACCTCGGAAGCTCCGGCAAGCAGGGCAAACTGCGCTGCCATCGATCCGACTGCCCCCGACGCCCCGGCGACGACAACTCGTTCGCCCGGAGCGACGGCTGCTACGTCATTGACGGCAACGTAGCCGGTTGTGCTGGGCAAGAAAAAGGTTGCCGCGACGGCCGGTGAAAGCGCGGGATCGAACGGCGTGAATGCCTTGTCCGCTGCCACCAGATACTCGGCCCAACAGCCGTTCTTGAACAGGCCGACTCCGCCACCTCGGACGAGAAGGCGCGTCCCAGGCTCGTAAGTGTCGGATTCGATTACCGTCGCCGCTCCGTCTGTTCCACCGATATGTGGCAGGTTCGGCTTGACTCCGAAGTTTCCGCTCGCGACGGTGATGTCGAGATGGCCGAGCGCGGCAGCGTCGATGCGCACGAGCGTCTGACCGGATTCACGTGTGGGAATGTCGATGTCGTCGATGACCGGTGAAGTGCCGAACTGATGGAGTCGGGCCGCGCGCATTGTGTCTCCTAGGAGCGATCTGTGAATGGATGTACTGAATATGAGTGCGGTCAGGACAGGATCGACTGGTCGCGAAGTCCGGCGATCAGTTCGTCGCTGTATCCGAGCACCGACTCGAGGACGTCGTCGGTGTCCGCGCCCAGCACCGGCGCAGCGCGTCGGATCGAGCCGGGTTCGGAGTTCCGGCGAACGGGGATGCCTTCGTGGAGGAATGTTCCGGCGAGGGGATGTTCCTGTGCCGAATAGAAACTGCGTGCCCGAAGATGTGGATCGCTCTCGACCAGGTCGCGTCCGTCCTGGACGGTGCCGGCCGTGATACCCGCCGATTGCAAGCGTTCCATGACGGTTTCGGGTGACAGAGTCCTGGTCCAGTCGGCGATGGCGTCGTCGATACGTTCGTGATCGGCTTGGCGGCTTTCTGCACTCGCGAAGTCAGGATTGCCGATCCATTTCTCTGCTTCGATGATGCGGCACAATGCATTCCATTCCGTGGTATCGCGAACGGCAATCGAGCACCACCGGTCGCTGCCGAGGCACGGGTACACGCCGTGTGGTGCCAGTTCGTGATGGCTGTTGCCGATCGGATCGGGGGACTGTGACCGGGCAGCTCGGAGAACGCTGGTACCCATGTGCGCTGCCATGGCTTCGAGTTGTGACAGGTCTACGTGCTGTCCCCGGCCGGTCCGGTCGCGGTAGTCGAGGGCTGCCAGCATCGCGACGCCGGCTTGCAGTCCGGCGACGATGTCGCCATGACCGTAGATGACTCCGACAACGTCATCGGCGTTCCAGCCGGTCAGTGCGGTCAAACCGGTACTTGCCGAAACGATGTCGGCATACGACACCCAGTCCTTGCGAGGACCGGTGTGACCCATCCCGGACATCGACACGTAGATGATGTCCGGGTTGAGCTCCCGGAGTTGTTCGTAGCCGAGCCCCATCTTGTCCATGACCGACGAGCTGAAATTCTCGACCACGACGTCGGAGTTCCTGATCAGGTCGCGCAGTACCGAAAGGCCCTCTGCGGATCGGGTATCGAGTGTGATGCTGCGCTTGTTGCGGTTGACGTCGTTGAAGTACCCGCTGGTGTTCGGATTGTCGTGCGGTCCTCGCGAGAGATGCATGAACGGTGCAAAGCGAGTCGGGTCCGGGCGTCCGATCGATTCGACCTTGATGACATCGGCACCGTGGTCGGCAAGGATTCTGGTGCCGTACGGGCCCGCCAACACCCACGTGAGATCCAGGACGCGGACACCTTCGAGGCTGGGCGTGCTGCCACCGCTGAACTCGTGGGTTTCGTTCACTGCCACAGGCGAGGTGGCCTTCAAGAGTTCCTGATGCTGGCCCAACCGGGCAGCCTCGAGCGTTCCGATGCGCCGGCCTTCGGGGAAAGCGAAGCCGAACCCGAGATCGCGGTAGGTACCGTGATCTCCGGTCACGTCGGTGAAGAAGTCCCGGTCGTTGAGTTGCGGGTTACGCAGCAGTTCTTCGGGCCGGTCGACCGCTGCCCACGGCAACTTGCGTGACTGCGCGCTGACCGCGAATTCTTCCTTCGGCCACTTCGCGATGAAGGCGGACAGAACGTCGAAAATGTGTTCCTGATGCGTCTTTCGGTAGACCGCGTCGGACCACTCCGGTTGATCGAGATCGTCCTGAGCATCGTTGTCGATCAGCCAGGCCAACATGCCGTCCCACATGCGGGGGCTACCGCCGAGGCCGCCACCGACATAACCGTCGGCGGCCTGGAACAGTCCGTGCGGAACGAGCGGATGTACCCGGCCCGGACGCGGTGGTACGCGGTCCTCGTGAATGTAGGCAAGAGTGCCCGCTTCCAGCGCGGCGGCAACACATTCCTGAGCGCTGATCTCCAGCAACGGGTTGTGGCCCTTGGATCGCGAACGCAGTCCGAGAAGCACGCCGATTGCGGCATTGATTCCGGCGAGCTGCTCAGCCTGGAGTTCGGGGAGCAGCAGTGGAGGGTGCTCGGGATCGCCGACCTGGGCCATCATCCCGCCGAGTGCCGCGACGGTCAGATTTGTTGCCTTCCAGTCACTTCGCGGTCCGGTTGTGCCGAAGGGTGTCACTCGTACGTGAACGAGAGATCCTCGGTTGTCGCGTAGAGCGCCGGTCGCGCTGCCGTCGAGCAGGACGTCGGCACTGCGCAGCAGTGCTTCGAAAGCGAGGCGATCGTTGCTGTCGTCGATATCGAGGACAACGGACTTCTTGCCCGCATGCCAATGCAAGTACGAATCACCCTGGGACTCGGTGCGACTGGGGTCACCGGTGGGTGGTTCTACCAGAATGACCTCGAAACCCAGCCCGACCAGGATGCGCCCGGCGAATCGCGCAAACGGACTGGAAATCTCTACGACCCGTACCGGGGGATGCACCACAACTACTCCGTTTCAATCGAAAGATATCGCCGAACCGACTGGTGTCGAACGTAGTTCTGCGGGCCGGTGGGCGACATGATTTCGGTCTGCCCACCGGACCCGTTCTCACTCTCCGCTCAGGCGGCGTTCTGCTCGAACCATCCCGAGAGGAGGACAGCGGACGGATCGATGTCCGCGGAGATCTTGCCCTGCTCGCGGAAGAATGCAACAAGTTCGTTTGCGCGCTCCACGTCGTCCTCGGTGAATCCGCGTCCACCGAAATCGATTTGGGTCACCCGGTCTGCGGCCTCGGCCGGGGCCATCTGGATAGACGCGGCAATTGCGGTTGCAGCCCGATCCGGATCCGAGTTCACGATTGCCGACGCTTCCGAGATCACCTTGAACACCTTGCCTGCGGTTTCTTCGTTCGCGGACAACCAGTTGTCCGAAGCGATGATCCATTGGGCGTACTTGGCGCCGAAGTCGCCGGTCGTGGCAACAACGCGCCCGCCGGTATTGACACTCTGCGTCACCCAGGGGTCGAAGGACAGGAAGCCGTCGATGTCACCGCGCGCCAGCAAAGCAGGCTGTTCGGGCGGGCTTGTGCTCACGAGTGTGACCGTCGTGGGGTCGATGCCGAGACTGGCCAGGTACTGGTTCGTGAAGTAGAGGCCGATGCCGGGGAAGACGCCCATGGTCTTGATCGACTTCGGCTCGACGCCATTCCTCAGTACAACCTGGAAGTATCGGTCGGATTCCTGAAATACGCCCAGCGCCCGCAGGCTCGGATTGGCGGCCATGACGGACAGTGCTGTCGAGTCGGCATTGCCGGAGAGTTCCGAAGTTCCGGCTACGACGTTCTGGGCGCCCGCCGCCCCGCCTTCCGTCTGGATGACCTGGACGTCGAGGCCGGCGGCCTCGAACATGCCCTCGTGGTCGGCCAGGAAAATCGGGGCGTACGACGGGTCTACACCCACCGCGATCCGTACCAGGCCACCACTTTCCGCGGAGTTGTCGGTAGCGGGCCGGGTGCATCCGCTGACCGCGATCGTCAGGGCGGCGAGAGAAGCGACTGCGCCCACCCATTTCTTCTGAAATTTGTTGAGCATGATGGCCTCTCGGTAAATGGGAGCTGTCAGCGTCCCGTGAAGGTGGGGGACCGCTTGTCGAGGAATGACTGAAGTCCCTCAGCAGCGTCGTCCGTCTTGATCAGGTCGAGCACTGCCTCGAATTCGAGATCCAGCGCTTGATCGAGCGGCAACGACATGCCCTCGTCGACAATGCGTTTGATCATTCCGATGGTGGCAGTGGGTTTCGTCGCGAGTTCGCGTGCGAGGTCAGCGCAATGCGCATCGAGGTCGGCGTCCGCAACGACGGTGTCGACCAGGCCGATATCGAGTGCATGCTCGGCGCTGAGGCGCTTGCCTTCGATCATGAGCACTTTGGCTCGGTGAGCGCCGATGAGGCGTGGAAGTCGCTGGCTGCCACCGGCACCCGGAAAAAGCCCAAGTCCGATCTCGGGGAAGCCGATGGTCGCCGACTGCGCCATGATGCGGAAGTCGCAGGCCAACGTCAGTTCTGCTCCGCCGCCGAGTGCGTGCCCGTTGATCTTCGCGACGACAGGTTTGGGAGCCGACTCGAGGATCCGCTGTACGTCGACCCACGGGCGCATCGCGCGCTGAGTTTCTTCCGTCAGCTCGCGCATCACGGTGATGTCCGCACCGGCGACGAAGAACCGTCCAGTGCCCGTCACGACAATGACGCGGACGGTCTGGTCCGACGCGAGTACCGGCAGTATCTCCAGAAGCTCGGCGATCATGCTGGGGTTGAATGCGTTGGCTGGAGGTTTGTCGATAGTCACGGTGGCAATCGAGTCTGTGACGTCGACGGTGACGAAGTTGTAGGTCTGGCCGGTCTGTCTCGTCAAGTGAGCTCCTGTCAGCGGGTTGGCGGGGTAAACCGGTCGAGCCGGGGGATGTGTAGTGGGAAGTATGGTGGGGACCCTCACGCGGCGGTACCGCTCGGGTTCGGTCAGTAGACCAATGCGGATGCTGATCGCGTAGGAACTTTCTTCGCTGTGATCACGGCGATATTTGCTCCTGTGACAGGATTGAGCCCGTGACTTCTGCAGTACCGACACCGCCCGCGCCCTCCGTCGACAAGCGTCCCGAGTCGATTTTCACCATTGGGACCAGGCTCGAGGACCGGCTCGGACGCACCGGCACCATCCACACACCGCACGGTGATATCGCGACGCCGTCGTTCGTGGCCGTCGGAACCAAGGCCACGGTCAAGGCCGTGCTGCCCGAGTCCATGAAGGAACTCGGTGCGCAGTCGTTGCTCGCCAATGCGTACCACCTGTACTTGCAGCCGGGACCCGACATCGTCGACGAGGCCGGCGGGCTGGGCAAGTTCATGAACTGGGACGGGCCCACCTTCACCGACAGCGGCGGCTTCCAGGTCATGTCGCTTGGTGTCGGGTTCAAGAAGGTGCTCGCGATGGAGGCCGTCGGTGTGCAGTCCGACGACGTCATCGCGAAGGGCAAGGAGCGTCTCGCGACAGTCGACGACGAGGGCGTGACGTTCAAATCGCACCTCGACGGCAGTAAGCATCGCTTCACCCCCGAGGTGTCGATGCAGATTCAGCATCAGCTGGGTGCCGACATCATGTTCGCGTTCGACGAGCTCACCACGTTGCTCAACACCCGCGGCTATCAGGAGCGATCGGTCGAGCGTACGCAGGCCTGGGCGATCCGCTGCATCAACGAGCACGAGAAGCTCACCGCTGAACGCGCTGACAAGCCCTATCAGGCTCTCTTCGGCGTGATTCAAGGCGCGCAATACGAAGATCTACGTCGTCAAGCCTGCCGCGGACTCGAGTCGATCGAAGGCGAGAACGGATACGGCTTCGACGGCTACGGCATCGGCGGCGCTCTCGAGAAGCAGAACCTCGGCACAATTGTGCGTTGGTGTAACGAGGAACTACCCGAGAACAAGCCGCGTCATATGCTCGGCATCAGTGAACCGGACGACTTCTTCGTAGCAATCGAGAACGGCGCGGACACTTTCGACTGCGTCAATCCGTCGCGTGTTGCTCGCAATGCCGCGATCTACGTCCGCTCCGGCCGGTTCAACATCAACACCAGCCGATTCCGTCGTGACTTCACGCCTATCGACGACGAGTGCGACTGCTACACGTGCGCCAATTACACCCGCGCGTATATCCATCACCTGTTCAAGGCGAAGGAAATGCTCGCGTCGACGCTGTGCACGATCCACAACGAGCGATTCACCGTGAAGTTGGTCGACGACATCCGAGCCAGCATCGAAGGCGGATACTTCCACGACTTCAAAGCGGACATGCTCGGAAAGTTCTATGCGGCGAAGACGCCTGCACCTCAGACGTAGGTCGGTTCGCGCTTCTTCACGTAGGCGATGACGCGGTAGGTGATCGGCATGACCAGAACCTCGACAAGCGTCTTCCACAGGAAGCCGACCAGCACGTAGTTGATGAAGTCTTCCCACGTACTGATGCCGATGACACCGGCTGCGATGGAACAGAAGATGAGGGTGTCGGCGAATTCGCCGACGACGGTCGAGCCGATCAGCCGCGCCCACAGGTGCTTCTCCTGCATGCGCTTTTTCATCATGACCAGGACCAGGGAGTTCAGCAGCTGGCCGACGAGGTAGGCGGCCAATCCTGCGACCAGCAGCCGGGGAATGACGCCGACCACGGTTTCGAGGGCGGCCTGGTTCTCGTAGAACTCTGCCGACGGGAGTTGCACAGCGATCCAGAAGCACGCGGCGGCAAGAATCAGTGCGCCGAAGCCCAGGTAGATCGCGCGTCGGGTCGCTTTGAAGCCGTACACCTCGCTGAGTACGTCACCGAGGACGTAGGCAAGCGGGAACAAGAAGAATCCACCATCGGTGATGATGGGCAGAATCTGCAAGGGACCGAGCGAGAAGTCGGAATCCGCAAAGAAGGCGACCCCCTTTGTCGCCGCCACGTTCGAGATCAGCAGCGTTGCGGTGAAGAGCGCGACGATTGTCGGGTAATAACCCCGGCTGACGTGCGCAAATTTGGTTTCGTGGGTCGATTCGTCTTGCTGATCCTGAGCTGTCACGTCCGTCATCCAAGCACCACAAGGCGCTCGGATGCGAGTTGGCGACCGTCCAGTTGCGCAGAACACACCGAAGGCCCTGCGGTTTCACGTGGAACCGCAGGGCCTTCGGTGATGCAAACGAACTGATCAGGCAGCTACATGACCGCCGGTCAGCACGCGGTATGCGTAGGTACTGGCGATCAGCGCGACGGGCGCCGTCACGAGAAGACCGATTCCGCACAGCAGTGCGCCGATGATGTTGATACCGATCAGAGCGAGCGCCAGCAGGATCAACGTTCCGACGTTCGACGAGGTCAACGCGTAGCTCGATTTGATGCCCGAAATCGCATCCTGATTCTTGTCCACGATGAAGGTCAGCGTGTAGTAGAGCAGGAACGCCGCGATGATGCCGGGAATGATGCACAGAACCAAACCGACATAGGTGGCGACGGCGACAAGGAAACCGCCGAGAACAACTGCACCGATGTTCGTGAATTGGAAGAAGGTGCCGAAAGCCGGCTTGATTCCGTCCAATTCGCTCAACGCTCCACGAAGGAATGCGGCTTGGATGATGTAGCCGACGATTGCGGTGACCAATCCACCCACGATCGACAGCGCGCTGAATTCGGTATTGGTGTAGTCGAAGCCGTTGAAAGCACCCTGGATGAGTCCGGCGATCAGAAAAGCGATGATCGAGATCCCGATCCAGACCAGTGCGTTGTCTTTGAACTTGTTCCAGCCGTAGGAAATTGCCGCACCCACAGAAAGCTGGGGGGCGCCGAAGCCTGCGCCGTAGTCATTCGGGGGCGGAGGCGGGAAGTTGCCACCACCGGGAGGAGGCGGGTACCCACCGGGAGGCGGGTAGTTTCCGCCGGGAGGGGGATAGCTTCCACCCTGCGGGGGTGGAGGGAAGTTGCCCTGTGGGGGCGGCGGGTAGCCGCCGGGCGGGGGATAACTTCCACCCTGCGGAGGACCGGCCGGTGGAGGATAACTCCCCGGAGGGGGTGTTCCCTGCTGGCCGTACGGATCCTGGGGTGGGAATTGCTTCCCGTCTTCTGGGTTCTGGTTGGGGTCTTGCCCACCGGTTGTCATATATGTCTACCTAACCCTTGACTACCTGAGTCCCACCAGCGAGCTCGTCATGCTTGCCCTGCTTGGTGGGGCTGTTGTTGATGGTGACCGCGATGACGATGTAGGCGACCAGCGCGAGGATTCCGCCGATGATCGGAATGATCGAGAGCAACGTGAAGGCGTTGCGAATCGCAGACTGCTGGACGGAGGGGCGAGGTGCGCCGCCCGGACCGTGCACTGAAAGGCCCAGAATCATCTTTCCCAAAGTCCGACCCTGCGTTACTTCCATTGCGATGAAGTAAGCGAAGGTCAGAATTCCCGAGAACAGTCCCGAGATCAGAATCAAGCTGTCGGAGTCACTGACCAAGAGAGCCAGAATCGCGGCGATGATGCCGACGATGATTCCGTCGATGATGCGGGCGCCGAGTCGAATCCACAGATCACCCGGCTGAGCACCCGAGGGCAGTCGATTTCCTCCGCCGTACGCACCTTGGTCGTTGAACTGCGGAGGCGGCGGGAAGTTGCCGCCCTGCGGAGGCGGCGGGTATCCACCGGGCGGCGGGTAGTTGCCACCTTGAGGGGGCGGGAAGTTCCCGCCCTGTGGAGGAGGCGGGTAGCTACCGCCCTGCGGGGGGCCTGCGGGAGGTGGGTAACTTCCGGGAGGAGGTGTTCCCTGCTGGCCATATGGATCCTGGGGTGGGAATTGCTTCCCTCCTTCTGGATTCTGGTTGGGGTCGTACCCGCCGGTTGTCATGTGTTCCCCTCAGTCGTAAATATCGCGCTCGAGTGTGACAGTGGATATGACCCTACTGGGATCAAAGAGCGATGTGGATGACATCTGCTCACTTGGATTCGGAGGTCACCTGTGGTTTAGGCTGCGTTGTATGACGAGTTCTGGGGGCAACAACGACGATTCTTCGAGCGATTACCAGGCAAAACCTGGATACGGAGAATTTCCGAGCCTGCCGCCCGAGGGGTACGGCGTGTCCCCGTCCGAAACGCAGTCTTCACCTGAAGTTCCCGGATATACCACTCCCAACGAGCAGTACCCGGGTTATCCGCCGCCGTCGTACAACCCAACCGGTAATACGCCTCAGCCGGGTGGAATTGGTGAACCCAATCCATACCTGCCGCCGCAGAATTTCGGACCGCCGAATCAATATCAGCCGAATCAATATCAGCAACCCGGACAATACGGACAAGCTCAATACGGACAGCCCCAATACGGTCAACCGCCGAATGCGTACGGTCAACCGAACCAATTCGCTGGTGGATACATCCCGCCGATGCAGCCAGTCGGCACCAATGGTCTCGCAATTGCGTCGTTGGTGGTATCGCTTGCAGGCGGTTGTTTCTACAGTCTCGGCGGAATCATCGGAATCATTTTGGGAATCGTCGCGCTCAATCAGATCAAGCAGACAGGTCAAGAGGGACGCGGGCTTGCGATAGCCGGAATTGCGGTCGGAGCAACCTTCTTGGCCATTTTTGCCGTGATTCTCGTGGTCGCACTCATCGCGAGCGCATCGTCGTCGTACTGAAGTGGCGTCGTACTGAAGTGGCTGGCGCTCACACGGGAGTGACTATGGACGACGCAGGAAGCGGCTTCCCGAAGTAATAGCCCTGGCCCATGTCGCAGCCGGCCTGCAAGACGTTGGCTGCGTGTTCCGCGGTTTCGACGCCCTCGGCTATCGAATCAAGCCCGAGCTTCCGCGCGATGTCGGCGATTGACTCCATGACCATGAAGGCGCGGTCTCCAGCACGACCCGCTGCGCTGACGGCCCAGGTCAAGGATTGGTCGACCTTGAGAATGTCGAGCGGCAATTCCGACAACGCGGAGAAAGACGCGAAGCCCGCCCCGAAATCATCCAGCGCGATTCGAATTCCCTCGTTATGCAAGACGTGAAGGGTCTCGGCGGCATGCCGACCCACGACGCCGAGTTCGGTGACTTCCACGATGATTCTGCTCAGTGGGGTTTCTGAACTGTCCAGCGCTCCGAGGATCTCGTGAGCGGCGTGCGGGGTAGCGAGTTGGCGAGGTGAAAAGTTGACCGCGACCATCATGTGCTCAGGCCACGACGCTGTTTGGGCACAGATCATGTCCAGAGCCTGCAGCCCGATGGGAATGATGAGCCCAGAGGATTCGGCGGAGCGCATGAAATCTTGGGGTTCGATCAACCCTCGAAGCGGATGGCGCCACCGCAGAAGTGCTTCATAGCTGATAATTGCTGACGAGTTCAGATTGACCTGGGGTTGATACAACACCTCGAATTGATGGTCGTCGAGTGCCTCGCGAAGCTCGCGGACCATGCGTATTCCTTTTCGTCCTGAGTCGCCCGTGCCGCACGTGCGTGTCAGCGTGGATGCTGCAAGTGGGTACTGCGGTCGGAT
>Ga0153921_1001025_pt1 | contig 13146 bp, 11 predicted proteins | sample TSNJ005MetaG_FD_104691 | JGI IMG/M metagenome (GOLD analysis project Ga0153921, IMG submission 104691) | Attine ant fungus gardens microbial communities from New Jersey, USA - TSNJ005 MetaG | ecosystem: Host-associated > Fungi > Mycelium > Unclassified | place: USA: New Jersey, Brendon T. Byrne... | reverse complement strand
TATCCATGAACGAGGGGCACTTACTATGATACATGTGTTTCGGGATGCCGGTATGGAGGTGATTTATACCGGCCGATACCAGTCTGAAGCCAACATTGCCCGTACGGCAGTGGCGGAGGATGTAGATATCATCGGTGTGTCGGATCTTACCGGCGGGCTTCCCGTTATCTGCCGGAAGCTGCTGAGGGAACTAAAAGGACTGGAAGCAGATATTCCGGTATTTTGTGGTGGACTGATGACGGAGAAAGATAAGGAGGAGATGGCCGCCATGGGGGTGGCTGGAACCTTCGATACAGGCAGTACTCCGGATTTGTGTCTTGTACATGTGAGGAATATTCTGGAGACGAAATGCAGGAGTGAGGGTAAGGCTTATGGGAAGGATGATAATCCGGGAACTGCTTGAACGGTTTGACAGAAGGGACTGGAAGGTTCTGGGGAAGGCGATTTCTATTGTTGAAAATCAGGAAGAGGGTTGTTGGGAGATTCTTAATCATGCGTGGAAGACGGCACAGGAGGAGTGTCTTGTTGTCGGCATTACCGGTGCCGGAGGTGCGGGAAAGTCAACCTTGATCGATAAGCTGATCCGAATCTGCCGGGACAGGGACAGGACCGTGGGAGTCCTCGCCGTAGACCCCAGTTCGCCATATACAGGCGGAGCGATGCTGGGTGACCGGGTTCGCATGAATGCACACAGCAGTGACCCGGGAGTGTATATCCGTTCATTTGCCAGCCGTGGGAGCTTTGGGGGGATTTCTCAGGGAGCGAAATATGCACTCTACCTGTATAAGGCATTCGGTTTTGATGTGATTTTCCTGGAGAGTTTGGGAGTCGGACAGGCGGAGACGGACATTTCTTGTTTTGTGGATGTGACAACTGTAATTCTGGCACCTGGCAATGGGGATGCGATTCAGCTTGCCAAGGCGGGAACACAGGAAATCGCAGATATCTTTGTAATTAATAAAGGCGATAAACCAGAGGCAGAGATGCTTCGCCTGCAGCTAATGGCAGAATTTGCTGTAGTGCCGGAGGAATATCGGCCGTTGATTGTTAAGACCACTGCTAAAGATGGGACAGGAGTGGAGGAACTGACAGATTGTTTTAGTCAGGTAAGCAGACGGCTTCTGCCTGCCCGCAGGATAAAACAGCAGATACGGATCGAGAATGAAATTTTTACTGGCGCAGCCTGTTTTTACGAACCGCAATTACGCAGGTATGCAAAAGAATTAACACAGGAGGTTCTGGCCGGGACAGCAACGCCCTTTGAGGCGGCAATCCGACTGGGCAATAAGATCTTGATAAAAGACCAGGGAGGAATATATATGCAGATGAGGGAAGCAATTCAGAGCAGAAAGTCTATTCGCGGTTATCTGCCAGAGCCGGTTTCAAAGGAAGTATTGGAGCAGGTAGGTGTTGAAGCTTCCGGAGAGTAAGCGTCCGGTGGTTGGGATTGCCCTGGGATATCCGGAGCCGGAATTTCCGGCAAATAAAGTGGTCAGCTGCCGGGAAAAGGTCGAGAATATTACCAGCTGGACAGGGTTTTATTAAAGTTGGTAATATCATTGGCGTATAGCACTAAGCAGCGTGGTAGCATTGTTTGGAACTTATCAGATTGCCGCCAATGGAATTGCCCAAAGTATCTGGTCACTGGCGGCATTTGTGTGAGGTATAACGCTATTTCATAAGACGGACAGCGTGATAGCCTTCATGAACGGCAGTAAAAATTTTCCGAGGCGCTTCTGCGTCTCCCACCACTGAAAGGGACTTCACTTTATCTTCCAACGTTTCTTGCAGCGCATTATTCGATTTGTAACCAACCGCAATGATTACATTGTCACAAGGAATGGTTTCCGTTTTGTCGTCCTTTTCATAAGTAAGACCGTCTGCCGTAATTTCAGTTACCTTCGCACCGGCAACAACGTTTATCTTCCGCTCTTTTAGCATATCCCGCAGAGCTAAATCATTGTTGAGGCAGTGATCCGCTGTGACAAGGATATCATCCAGCATTTCCACAATGGTCACGTCTTCGGCGGTCTCCTTCATGTACGCGGCGGTTTCGCAACCCACAAGGCCGCCGCCGACAACTACTACGCGCTTACCGGGCTTTGCCTTGCCTACAAGTGCGTCTGTGGAGGAAACGGCAAGCTCAATGCCTTTGATTGGCGGCATGACGCTGGTGGAGCCGGATGCCAGAATCACCTTGTCATAATTGCCGTCAATAACCTCTTGAGTAGTCGCTTCTTTCAAAAGCCGCACCTTCACGCCTGCTCTGTGGATTTGTGTCTCCATGTAAGAAATCAGCTTCAAGACGTCATGCTTAAACGTAGGAAGACCTGCCGCCCAAAGATTTCCACCCAAACGATCCGTTTTTTCCCAAAGCTCCACGTCAAATCCGCGTTGTGCAGCAGCAATGGCCGCCTGCATTCCGCCGGGGCCTCCGCCAATAACCAGAACAGAGCGTTTTTCATCATTGGGGACGGGCAGAGTATAGTCTCTTTCGGCATAACACAGCGGATTTACCGCACAGGAATAATGCTTTCCGCTAAATCCGCCCATGAGGCATTCGTTACAGCCAATACAGGGGGCGATATCATATGTACGTCCCTCCTTTGCTTTTTGGGGCCAATAGGGGTCGGCCAAAAGCTGGTGAGCAAGACCCGCGTAGTCTACGCTACCGCTTTCCAGTGCATTTTCAGCAATCAAAGGGTCTATTAGCTTGCCCTGCCCCAAAACTGGCAAGGAGGAAGCCGCTTTTACCGCCGCTGCAATTTTCATCTGGTGAGCGTGGTCGCTGTATACGGTGGTAATTGCCTTATACCATGCTTCATAACATCCAACATCCACATGAAGCGCGTCAACCAGGCCGGACTCCTCGAAAATATTGGCCATTTCCAGTCCTTCGGAAAGCTCCCGGCCGCCGGGCACACCGTGGTAAGGCGTGAACTTCACAATTACTGGAAAATCCCTGCCCGCGCCTTTTTTAATAGCCGCAAGGCACTCCAGAGTGAATCTCATGCGGTTTTTTAGCTCGCCGCCGTATTCATCGGTTCGCTTGTTCCAAAGGGTTGAAATAAACTGATCCAGCATATATCCGCCGTAGCTATGCAGCTCTATTGCATCGGCACCGGCATCCCTGGCGAGTTTTGCGGAGTATTCCATACTGCCCACCAAGCTTTGGATAGCGTCCACCGGAAGGGTGCGGCATTTCAGTTCGGGATGGAAAAATGAATAGCACTCACTGGAGGAGTAAGGGGGAGTAAAGGGATCTGTCCAGCACATCCTTCCAAGCCCGGGAGAAAGCTGTACGCAGACCTTGGCACCGTGATGGTGACAACGCTCAATCAATGTGGCCAGACGCTCCACATGATGAATTTTGGAAAGTTCCGTACAAGGGCGAGGTTCATACTTTGTGGATACTACATTTGCGCCGGTAATTAGCAATCCGGTACCACCCTTGGCACGTTCTTCAAAATAATTGATTCCTGCGAAGTTGTAGCTTCCGTCCGCTTCGCCCGTCGTACCCATAGGTGCCATAAAAATGCGGTTCTTCAGCTTCATTTTTCCGATTTGACCTTTTTCAAATAGTTTTTGCATAGAAATTCCTCCTTCGTCAACATTGGCTATTTTATTACCGCAGTAATAAAATACATTACCGCAGTTAACTTCATTGTATTATTTAGAAAAATATTTGTCAATGCATTTTCTTTATAAAAAAACCTGTTATAATTATATAATTAAACGAACATACAACGCGCAGGAGGAAAACGATGTCGGAGCGATCTACGCGGGAAAAGATTATTGATACCGCTTATGACCTTTTTCGAAGGAAAGGGTATGACAAAACTACAATAAACGATATTTGCGACGCATGTGGCATCACAAAGACCACATTTTATTATCACTTGGATTCGAAGGAGAATCTAATTGCAAGCTACTATAAGACTGTTACCCAGAGCCTTGCCAGTCGGATTTTCGACGTGCTTGCCCAAGAAAACTACTGGGAGCAGTTAGTAGTATGCTTTGAAACTATTGTGGAGTCTTCAGTAAAAATCGGTCCGGATTTAGATGCCCAACTCTTTATTATGAATTTGCGGAAGGACGAGGGCACCTTTGATATGAACGACGACCTGACAAAAATGGCTGTTTTGCTCATTGAGCGGGCGCAAAAAGTCGGACAAATCCGCAATCAAAGTCCGCCGGAGCAACTTTATTACGCATTTGCTCATGCATTTATTGGATATGAGCTGAAGTGGTGTATCAAAAAAGGCGGTTTCGACCGAAAAAAACATTTGAGAATGTCTATGGAAAATATCTTTGACGTTGACACTTCTTTGCGATCGGCATGGCAAGATGAGTATTATTAATTGCATGACATATCAACTATGCGTTGAGAAAAGCATTTACTTTGGAATCAATCTATACTAAGAAAATTCGTGCCAAAAACAAGTTGTATTCCAGAAACAATCATCAAATTATTTTTCTTTATTCAGAATAAAAGCTATGTTATAATGTGAACGTGCAATAACAAGCAGAGAAAGCAGGAGTGGTTAAAATGGCTGATGATAACACGAGGTTTATCTACGCGGATATGAAGTTAGTTGAACGGGAACGAAAAGACCTGGCTCGGTTATATACATTTTTGCGGCGTTATCTTACGAAAACCATCTCTGTGGCGAAAAAAAGTTACTTTGCGATTGGAGTGATATCTTTTGATGGGGTACTGCTGGATTTGTATGCGAAGGACAGCCAGCTGCTGGATCTGTTATATCAGGATGGAATCCGTGTTTCTGCCGTATGGCGGGAGATGGGATATAATGCAGTGGAAGAGGGACAAAGGCTTCAGTTACCGGTCAGCAGCATTGGGGAAGAGAATGAAAATGTGGTATTGAAGCAATATTCGGTTTACTTTGCCCCGATTAACATGCTTAGCCCCTATGAACCCTTTGAGCCGATGGAACGCTGTGGACTGGCACTCATTGTTCCGGCCTGTCATACCTGGGAAGAGTATGAAACCTTGGTAATGGGCATGGCTCACGATATGATGATTACGATCCAGTTCAATAATATCGCCACGATGTATTATGAGCGAAGCGGGAAGGGGCTTCTTTCCATTGACAGTATGATGAGTCCGGAGGGAGAATATTTAGCAACTTATTATAATGATGAGCTATTCCGTATGTTGGGATTAGAACCGGTTGATATGTACTATCAGCCGGTAGTGAAGCTGATTGACCCGCTGCCGGATAATAAAGAATTATGGGAGATTGTCAATGAGCATAAGACGGTGCAGGATTTCCCGATTACGGTGAAAGCGCAGGGGAAAAGCCTTGACTGCATTGTCACAACCGATGTCTACAATCAGCCGTCAGTCAATGCTCATGGTGTTACCTTTTATTTTACCACTCATCGGCGGATGATCGCCAAATTGTCGGAAAAGATGGCCAATGGAGCGGTAAAGACATTTGATGATATTATCGGCGAGGATGCGGGGCTGAAAGGTCTGATTGAACGTGCCAGGCGAATGGCGGCAACGGAGAGTAATATCATGATCCTGGGGGAAAGCGGCACCGGCAAGGATGTGTTTGCCCAGGCAATCCATAACACCAGCAAACGCCATGACAAACCATTTATAGCCCTGAATTGTGGAGCCATGCCCAGAGACTTAATTGAAAGTGAATTATTTGGCTATGAAAGCGGTGCATTTACCGGAGCGAGAAAAAACGGCAATATGGGTAAATTTGAGCTGGCTATGGGCGGAACGATTTTTTTAGATGAGATCGGCGAGATGCCGCTGGAGCTTCAGGCAAAGCTGCTGCGGGTTGTGGAACAAAAGGAGATTATGCGGCTCGGCGGTTCTAAAATGATTAAGGTGGATGTAAAGATTATTGCCGCTACGAACGTCAATATCTGGGAGATGATCGAACACAAAAAATTCCGTGCCGATTTGTTCTACCGCCTTAGCACCATGCGGCTGAATCTGATGCCGCTTCGGGAACGCCGGAGCGATATCGTTTTTCTGGCCGATTTCTTTATCCGGCGGATATCGGAAAAGATCGGAAAGACTAATATTATGCGGCTGACACCAAAATCCAGAGAACTGCTTTGTGGACTGGATTGGTTTGGCAATGTCAGAGAGCTTCAGAATCTGATTGAGTGCATTGTTCAGCTATATCCCGGAGACATGATTTTGCCGGAATATATTATGGAGAATCTAACCGGCTTTCAAAAGGAACCGGTAAGAGCGACAGAAGAAATTCTCCAGGAGGCAGAGGCGACGGGAAGCGTCACCCCGGTGTGGCCGGTCAAGCCATCAGCACTCGGATATGACGAAATCAAAAAAGCGCTGGAGATGTGTGGAAATAACCGTTCGGAAGCAGCAAAGTATTTGGGAATTTCCCGCCGCTCCTTATATCGTCGCCTCGAAGAGTTGGGCATTGTTGCCAAGTAAATATTTAAGCCAGTTGGGATGTTGTAAGAATAACGTCAGTTATTTTTACTGCATCCTTTTTGCTTGCCCTAAATTCTTCTTAATTCCGGTGTGTCAAGTGTGCCATGAGCCGGCCAGAATACTCAGATGTGCCAAAAGTGTGCCTCTCGTGTGTCATGATCGGAATACCAAAGTTAAACCTGATGAAAAGCATTGATTTTTAAATTGGCATGTTTATTGCTTGTAATAATGATATAGAAACAAACAGCAGTATTAACATCAAATAACAACAGGTAAGGAGAGGTCATTATGAGTAAACCACTAGAAGGATTTCGGGTTTTGGATTTCAGCCAGTTTATGTCTGGGCCCATGTGTACATTATTGCTGAACGACTTTGGTGCAGAAGTGATTAAGATTGAGAACCCGCCGATTGGAGACAACACCCGTTATGGAAACATCATCGACAATGGCACCAGCAGTCACTTTGCAACCCGGAACCGGGGGAAAAAGAGCATTGTCCTGAATATGAAAGAGGTCGCCCACAAAAATTTGTTCCTGGAACTGGTTAAAACTGCAGATGCAGTAATTGAAAATTACAAACCGGGCACCATGGCAAAATTCGGAATCAATTATGAAGTGTTAAAAGAAATCAACCCCAAGATTGTATTCACCTCAATCTCCGGATATGGACAAGATGGACCATATTCCGATCATGCGGCGTTTGATCAGACGGTTCAGGCTGAATCCGGTATTATGAGTATCACCGGATCGGAAGGCGGCGAACCGGTGAAGTGTGGTGGTTCCATTGCCGACTATTCCGGCGGACTGATGGCTTGTATCGGTACTCTGATGGGGATTATTGAAGCACAGAGAACCGGCTGCGGCAGAAGAGTGGATGTATCCATGATGGATTCGCTGATCTTCTGTATGGAAAATCAGTTCAGCTCCTATTTAAGAACCGGCAATGTGCCTAAGCCCAGCGGGAACAGCTATGCTTCTTCCGCACCGATCGGAGCTTATAAATGCAAAGACGGAAAATCACTGATGATCACGGTTGGAACGGATGCCCAGTGGAAAACCTTCTGTGCGGCATTAAACCAGCCCCAGTGGTTTGAGAATGGGAATTGGGCTACCATGACACAGCGGGCGAAAGATTACAAAGCTATTGACGCTGAAGTGCTGCGGGTATTTTCTGACTATACCAGCGACGAGGTTGCTGAAATCCTTCAGAAAAATAACTGTGTATATGGAAAGATCAATGATTTCAAGGCAGTGGCAAACCATCCGCAGGTAGCATATAGAAAGACGATTGTCAATGCCGCATTCCAGAATGGAACCACCTTTCAGGTACCTGGAAACCCGATTCACATGAGTGATGTGGAGCGGCAGACAGAGTATTCGGCGGCATCCCTGGGCCAGCATACCTTTGAAGTGCTGAAAGAAGTTGCCGATGAAAAAACACTGCATGAGCTTTTTGACCCGGTTTTTGAAAAAGTGACTGCGGCAACTGATGCAATTTATTCCAAATCCAAATAGTCAGAGAAAGGAGCTTTTGAGTTATGGAACGGTTGATCGAAACAGGAAAAATAGAGGAGGTTATTTTCGCCCGTTTTCTTCCTGGCGAGGATATTCTGGAAGCGCTCTATGAAATTTGTATTAAGAAAGATATTAAATCCGGCATTATTCTGGACGGCAGCGGAAGTGCGGTTGATTTTACCTACCAGCATTTCCCAATCAATCCTAAGCTGTGTCCAACGAACGTAACCATTGGTGTTATGGACGGCAAATGCGAAATGAGCCTGCAGGGAACAATTGGTACAACCATTTGCAATCTGGCAGGGGGTGATACCCCCGACGGCGTGGTCGATAAGATGTTCCCGACGGTACCGGGACTTTGGGAAACATACCGGGATAAGTGGGCGATGGTCGGTTCCATGTCAGGACCCGGTACTCCTTATATCCATGCACACTGTACCGCCAGCAACAGAGATTTTACGGTTTGCGGTCATCTGATGCCGGGAACAAAGGTGGCTTCCGGTGATCCATCCAAACCATCTCATTTTACGGTTATCATCGCCAAAATCAGCGGTGTGGAACTGCAGGCAACGATTGATCACAAGATCGGTTTCTATCAGAATCTGGTAAAAACAGAAGCGTAAATGAGAAAGGAGGCTGCTTATGCGGCAATTATTTCAGAAAAATCCGGTATTGGAAGCAATCAGGAACGGCCGGGCACCGGTGGGATTTTTTAACTATATCAAAGATACCACCATACTTGACATTGCCGGTACCGTTGGTTTTGATTTTGCCATTATCGACGGCGAGCATGCGGTCATGGACCGGGAAACCATGGAACATATGATTCTGGCGGCACAGGTAAATCATGTGGTACCGATGATTCGGGTACCGGATGTAATCCCTTATCTGCTTCGGAATTATATGGAAATGGGGGCGTTGGGATTGCTGGTTCCTCATATCAGTACCGGAGAAACATGCAGGCTTGCACAGGATGCCCTGCGCTATCCGCCATTTGGCACGGCCAGCTGCTGTCGTTCCATCCATGCCGATGGATTCCGCCCGGCCAACTGGATGGATTACCTGGATTGGGTCAATGAAAATCTTTCCTTTGTCCCGATGATCGAAGACCCGGTGGGTGTAGACAATCTGGATGAAATCCTGGATGTTTTAAAACCAGGCCGCGATATGGTAATGTTTGGAAAAGCTGATTATGGTCAGTCACTGGGAAGTTTAAACCGGGACGGAACCATCAATCCGGCTGTTAATGAGGCTTATTATAAAGTTCTAAAAAGATGTAAAGAGCGTGAAATTGGATTTATGGCTTGTCCGTCCGCATCACCGGGAGGCCAGACTTCGGCCGATGTGCAGAGAGTAATTGACGAGGGCTGCAGTGCGGTAGTACTGAATACGGATCAGATGACTCTGGCAGATGCGTTTCAGGGGATTGTCGGGAAATGTCTGGATATGAAAATCCAGTAAAACAGATTTCAGGAGGTTTCTATGAGCACGAATTATACGGAAAAACAGATGCGGATTAAAGAACAATTTTATGCTGACAGAGGAAAGTGGAAATGGAATGACACATGGGAGACGATTCTCCACTTAAATGAGGATATTTTAAGTGCCTATTCCTCCATGTCATCGGTACCGCATAAAAAAGGATATATCGATCCAAAAACAAAAGGGTTGATTTATATTGCGATTGATAATGCAATCACTCATTATTATACCCCCGGTTTCATGTCCCACTTGCGGCATGGTATGAGGGATTTGGGAGCAACCAAAGAAGAGCTGATGGAAGTATTTGTAATAACCAGTACCATCGGCGCTTCGACTTATACCGTAGGTGTACCAATTTTAACAGAAAAACTTAAAAAGTGTGGAATTGACATACCGGCACAGGAACTTACCGTGAAACAAAAAGAATTAAAGGGACGCTTTATTAAGAGTAATGGTTACTGGTCTTATGATATGGACAGTATTTTAAAGTTGGACACGGAAATGTTTGAGGGCTTTTTGGATTATGTGGCAGCATCGGCAAATGGTGCGCTTGATCCGCAGACCAGAGAACTCATCTATATCGCGGTAAATGCGTCTCCGACGGCTCTCAATCAAACAGCAATGGAGCTTCATATTGAAAAGGCTCTGGAAATTGGCGTAACCGCAGAGCAGATTATGGAAGTATTTGAATTAGTAGCTTGCCTGGGAATCCACTCGGTGACCGTGGGAATTCCGGCAGTCAATGAAGTATTAAGTGAACTGGAGGAGAAATAATATGGATTTGCATTTAAGTGGTAAAGTTGTTGCGATCACGGGGGGATCGGAAGGAATTGGAAAAGCAACCGCCATGGCATTTGCCAAAGAGGGCTGTAAGGTTGCTGTCTGTTCCCGCTCTCAGGTTAAGCTGGATGCAGCTTCGGAAGAGTTTCGTGAGGCGGGTTATGATTTATATACCAAAAGTGTGGATGTCAGCATTTCCGAGCAGCTGTATGGATTTGTTGATGATGTTTATCATCAATTTGGCAGAATTGATATCTGGATCAACAATACTGCTATGACTATCGTTAAATCCATTCTGGAGCTTGATCTTTCCGAATGGGAGAAGATTATGAAAACAAATCTGGATTCCTATTTCATCGGAACGCAGGCCGCCGGCCGCTATATGAAAGAGAGCGGCGGTGGTGTCATCGTCAACGTGGCGTCCTTTGGCGGAATTATGCCGCCAGTGTACCGCAGTGCTTATTGTACCAGCAAGCATGCGATTAACTGGCTGACCAGATGCTCGGCAGCGGAGTTTGCACCATTTGGCATCCGGGTCAATGCGGCGGCGCCGGGAACGATTAACACAGCAATGCAGAAAGCGGCCGGGCGGAGCTCGGAGGATGTTGCCAGGGTAGCAAAAAACTTTGCCCTGCATCGTCCGGGTGAATCGGAAGAAGTAGCAAATGTCATCTTATTTCTGGCTTCGGATATGTCCTCTTACTGTGATGGTATTGTAGTAGAATGCAGCGGCGGTAAATTCATTGCCCAGGATTGTGATACAGCCTGGACACAGATGAGATAAAGAAAGGCGGTTTATTATGGAAAAGAAAACACCGGATTTTAATTCTGTCATTGGCAAGGGGCTGGGTCCCCGTTTTATGGATTACACATGGCGAGATGTTGCTTTTTATGCCCTTGCAGTAGGCGCAAAAAAAGATGATTTGACTTATATCTTTGAGCGTCCGGGGATGAAAGCCCTGCCCACTTTTGGTTTACTTCCGTACCTGAACTCAATTCTGATGCAGCCACAGCGCCATGTGCCGTATGCACCAGGTGAACTGGTGGGTGATCTGGTGATCAAGGCGCTGGATGGTTATATTCCTAATCGGCTGCATATGGGCGTGGATCTGATTATGCATCAACCGATTGCTCCGTACGGCGGAAGATTTTTGACTGAAGATGAAGTGGAGAACGTGTTTGACTGGGGCGATAAGGGCATTGTCAGCCAGACCAAGATGGATATCTATGATAATGCCGGACAGCCGGTATGTACCATGCGCAACCAGCATTATATCGATGCATTTGGCAATCATAATGGGCAACCTTTTAAATCCAGTAAGCGGCAGTTCCCGGATCGGGAGCCTGATTTTGTGGCAGATGATCATATCGCAGACAACCTGGCAGTACTTTATCGTCTGTTGGGAGATACATATTCCACCCATATCGACCCGGCTGTTGGTCAGGGATATGGATATCAGGGAACCTTTGTGCAGGGACTTTGCTCCGCCGGATTTGGCTGCCGTATGGCCATTCAGTCAGTTATTCCGAATGAGCCGGAACGCGTAACCCGATATGCCGCACAGATGAGAAGTGTAACCTTCCCGGATACAAAAGTGCAGTTCCAGGGCTGGAAAATGGATGACAATACCATGTACTTCAAGCTCGTTGCGGATAACGGGAAAGCCATTCTGGATAACGGACTTTTAGAATTTAAATAAGACATAAGAAAAAGAATCTGCAGCCAGTCTCAGGTGTATCGGGAAACTGGCTGCAGATTCTTTTTTTGCTGTCATTTACTACTTTGGCGGAGTTCTGGCACATGGTATTCTGACACATATTCGAAATCATTCAGCCGAATGGGGGGTGAGGGAACGATATACGAATCTCCGTCAGAATAGGAAGCTTTTACAAACGTCTGGCGATGTTTTACCTGTGGATGCGCAACTACATCCCGGAAGTTATTAAGACAGCCGTAAACACAGTGACGGCTCTGCAGCAGGGCAATCAGTTCATCACGGGTATGTATAGAAAATGCTTTCCGGACCTCCTCGTTGATTTCCGGGTAATGTGCGATCCGATTCTGAACAGTTATAAAACGAGGGTCCTCAATCCATTCTATGTGTCCCAGAACTTCTGCAAAGGCATGCCACTGTGTATCAGTTGCCACAGAAATGGTTAATTCTCCGTCCTTACAAGGAAATACACCAACCGGTGCAGAGAGGTGATAGTTGTTTCCGATTGGTTCTGGAACTACTCCATTTTTTAAGTAGATACTAAACTGGCTCTCAAGACCAAACAGCACGGTGTCCATTGTGGAAACATCAACAAACCGGCCCTGTCCGGTTTTCAATTCGCCGATCAGAGCCATCAATGTGCCAATACAGCCCATGGCTCCGCCTAAATACGCTGCGATTGGTCCGCCGCTTAGAGTCGGTTCTGCCCCTTCTTCACCGGTGATACTCATGATGCCGGATTCGGCCTGTATTGTCTGATCCGAAGAAGTTCTATTAGCATAAGGACCATCGGCGCCATATCCGGAAATCAGACTATAGATGAGTTTGGGATTCCATGACTGCAGGACCTGCTGAGTAAAACCGGTCCGCTGTGCCAGGTTGGGCACATCAGTAATCAATACGTCACAGCTTTTAACCAGTGTCTGAAATGTCAGCATATCCTCATTGTGATTGAAATCCAGAACTATGCTCGCTTTTCCGCGATTTTGTGCGGCATAGTGGCTGCGCTCCAGAATTATTTCAGTGGATTGCTCAATCTTTAATACAGCGGCACCAAAATCGCTGAGAAGCTGGCCGCAGACAGCTGCAGTCATAGACTCACCTAATTCTAAAATCCGATATCCTTCTAATGGCTTTTTAGTCATAATGGTCCTCATCAATTCCGCATAATTCTACTTTCGCCCAACGCTCATAGAGCTTTTGAACAGC
>Ga0153921_1001023_pt1 | contig 13150 bp, 13 predicted proteins | sample TSNJ005MetaG_FD_104691 | JGI IMG/M metagenome (GOLD analysis project Ga0153921, IMG submission 104691) | Attine ant fungus gardens microbial communities from New Jersey, USA - TSNJ005 MetaG | ecosystem: Host-associated > Fungi > Mycelium > Unclassified | place: USA: New Jersey, Brendon T. Byrne... | reverse complement strand
TACCTGGACATCATGAATGAAAATGATGAAAAGATGTTCTATATGGCATTGTACGTGGTCGTCATAGGCAATTCCATGGAGGAATTAGAAAACAACGTGCTTTCCATCTGCTCCAAAGCTGAAAACCGCAGGGTAAGGCTGGAACCTGCCATGTGGAACCAGATGAACGCCTTAAATACCGCCCTGCCTACCGGAACACGCCTGTGTGATGCCAGCCGTCCGATTCTGACACAGTCCCTATGCGCTTTTTCGCCGTTCAATGTACAGGAGCTTCACGATAAGGACGGGATTTTTTACGGGATCAACCAGGTGAGCAAGAACATCCTCGTGGGAAACCGTAAAAAGTTGAAAAATCCGCATGGGTTTGTTTTGGGGACAACCGGCGGCGGCAAAGGCTATACGGTGAAAGACGAAATGTGCCAGGTAGTCCTCAAGACAACGGATGACGTTATCGTGATTGATCCGCAAAATGAATACAAAGAAGTTGCAAAAGCATTAAAAGGGCAGTTCATAGACATCAGCTCGGCATCAAGGAACCATATTAACCCACTGGATCTGGATACATACCAGAATTTTGAATCTAAGCCGGCTTTTGTTGCAGACAAGACAGAGCTGATGCTGGGAATCGCAGGGGAAATATTGACAAGAGAAATTACCATGGGGCAAAAGTCAATCGTAGGCCGGTGCGTGGGTCAATTGCTAAGCAGGGCGCTTTCGGATATGGAACATAAGAAAAAAGTAAAATCACCTACCATGGACGATTTTTATGAATTAGTGCAGCAACAGGAGGAACCCGAGGCAAAGGATTTGAAACTGGGATTCGAGCTTTTTGTAAAAGGGGCATTGAATATCTTCTCAAAACCGACCAATGTGAATACGAAAAACCGGTTCATAGTATATGGTCTCAATGACCTTGGGGGTGATCTGGCACCGGTCGGCCAGTTGGTCATGCTCGAAAGCATACGTGACAGGATAGCGACGAATTTTAAGAAAGGCATAGCGACCTGGCTGTATATTGATGAATTTCACAACATGACAAAACGTTTATACACGATCCAATACCTGCAAAAGATATGGAAGGAAGTGCGGAAACTCGGCTGTCTCTGTACCGGAGCAACGCAGAACATGGCTGACCTGCTAAAATCCGCAGAAATTGAAACCATGCTATGCAACAGTGAGTATATTTCCCTGCTTCCCATGGCACCAAACGAAGCAGCCGTTATGCAGCAAGTGTTAGGTTTAAATGAAAACCTGGCTGAATATGTCCGGGATACAAAGGCTGGTAACGGCCTGATTAAATTTGGTGATAACAGGTGGATCCCTAAAGAAAATGAAATAGCAAAAGGTACCTTGATTTATGACTTGTTTAATACGGATTTCCATGAAAAGCAGGAAGCAAGAAAGTATAAGTTAAAAAACCTGAAAAAAGAAATGGCAGTGATGCCTTTTGAATCGCAGATCCAGTCAATGGGATTAAATGCATGATAAGCAGGTGAGCGCAAAATGGAAATAAGGAAAGTAAAGACCGATAGAGATATTGATACCAGGGAAACCAAATTGCATATGATCGTTCGTGGCAGTGCCGCAGGACACTATACGAAAGAAGCCATGAAAAAATCCATGCATGTATCGAAAAAGGGGACTAAGAACGGCATCCGCACTATTAAAAATGCCGTCCGGTCTAAGGATATCCGCAAACAGCTCAAGGTACTTACCCCTGAACAACGGAAACAATGGAATTCTTATTCCTTTAAGAAACAGACACAGATCTTAGAAAAAGCGCAGGGGACAGCAGCCAAGTCTGTAAGTCAGAAAACCCGGAACAGAACGGTATCCGTTCGGGAAGCAATGGTAAAAGAACTGAAGGAACGTGCGGTGGGAGCTAATGGCGGACAAGGCGACCAATGGGATGTCACGGTGCCAAAAGGCGATACTGTAAAAGAGATGAAAAAAAACCTGAAACAGGGGGAAATGGAAACGGTTACCTTTTATTCAGATAATGTCAACCGTGGTTCGAAACAGGTAAAGAAGATTGAGGGAAAGTATAACAGGGCTTTAAAGGCAGAAGAAAAAGAAAATACGAGACAGTACAGGACAGCCCTGCTAACTATGATCGATAAAGAGATCAATAAGTCGAAACAGATTAAAGCCATGCAGCAAGCCGACCAGATTTCACAGATGGAGACTGAAAATGCGGCGGTATCATCACTGGGAAGGCATGCAGCTATGCCATTAAGGGCAAAAATACAGGCTTATTTTTCCCGGAGAGGGGAAAAAGTCATACGGAAAGCAGGCAGCATGCTTCTAAAACTTGCGCTTCCCATCATACTTCCATTAATATTGCTGTTTTTCCTGCTATTAGTCGTGGTGAATATTACAGGCGGCAGTTCAGAATCAGGAAGCGGAGCAGTACAGGCGATAGGGGGAGGAGGATATTCAGCTACCGGGGAAGAAATTGTTGAATACGCCCTGCAATGGCTGGGAACACCCTATGTGTGGGGCGGGACAGATTTAAATGTTGCCGTGGATTGTTCTGGATATACTTCCAGTGTTTATGCGCATTTCAATATTTTAATACCACGGATAGCATCCGCACAGGGGAATTATGAAGGCGGACAGTTGATTGAATCTTTAGACCAGGCAGTGCAGGGGGATTTGATCTGGTGGACTCCGGAGCATGTCGGGATATACATAGGGGATGGAAAGGCTGTCCAGTCTTCCGGGGGCCCGGCGAATTATGATCTGGCACATGCGGGACTGGGCGTTTCCATTGTACAGGCGGACTATCGTAATATAGGTTCGATCAGACGGTTCGTAAACGATGTTACAGGTGGTAACGTTGGTACTGGCGGGCATAATGTTGATCCGACCGACTACACACAGGATGAGATAGAGCTTATATGGGCGGTCGTAGCGCAGGAAGATAATGCCAGCTACGAGGGCGCATTGGCGGTTATCTCCTGCGCCATGAACAGGGTGGATTCACCGGCATGGCAAAGCTGTGGAGGTAATTCACTGCAGCAACTAAAAGCCCCTGGTCAATTTTGTTATTCCATTGATATAAACTGGATACCCCGTTTAGGAGGGAATGTTCCGGCATATGTAAAACAGGCCGTGTCTGACTGCCTGGAGAGAGGGATCAGGAATCACAGCTTCTGCAGTTTCCGGAGCACAATGGGAAGCCAGACAGGGGGAAACGCCGTCCAGATCGGTGGCAACTGGTTCTTTTAATGAAATGAAATGTTCTAAATTAGAATAAAACCGAAAAAGTTATAGATAGCGGCAGGGAAAGGAGGATGGACATGTTAAATAAAAAAAGAAGTAAGAAATATTATATTATCATGCTGATTGTTGTCATCGTTGCAACCACGTTGATATCTTATATATTAGAAAAAGGCGTAAAAGGTGTCATAGACAGGCAGATTGAGGTAATACAGAGTGAAACAGAAACAGAGTCTGGCCAGGAAGAATCATTGACTAAACCAGATAAAGAAACGGAACTTACGGCTGGTATCCCTGAAACGGAATCCACGAAACAAGAGCAGACGGCAAATGAGCAGAACAATACTTATGATACACGGCTGCAGGAATATTGCGAAGGTTTCGATACCAGGATCGAGGGGAAAGAAAAGGATATATCGGATTTCCTCCAAGATAAACAGGAACAGTTTAAACAGACAGTTGCAGAATATATTTTTTCCGCTTATGGGAAAAGCGACGTGGAATTCGTCACTATTAAAGAATTTGTATCTGCCGGTGACGAGGAACTTGCTTACCAGATAACTGTGAACATGGGCGATTTGGAACTTCCCTTTATTAGCACCTACAATAAGAAACATGATTTTTTCAGCCTGTATTCACCAACGGGTACAGAAGTTCAGTAATAGCTGGTCATTTTAACGGCTAATGGGAGGTGTTTATACATGTATTATAAAAAGCAAAAGAAAATAGTAATTATTTCAGCAGCTGTCTTTCTCCTGGTTGCGGTCATTACCTGCGTGATTTCTTATAAAAACAAGGATCGGGAGAACGTGCCTGAAACGACGCTTTCAACGGAATCTGAAAACGAGCATGAACATTCCGTGATAATTTATAAGTCCGGCGGGGAGATAGCCTATAATGAAAGGCTCAAAGTTTCAGAAGATGGAGAGAAAATCATATTAAAGGCGAGTGAAAGCGCAGAGATTAAACTTGCAGTTACTCCGGAAACGTCTAAATCATTTGTATATGCGGATATTGTCACGTCAAAAGGGGACGATGTATCAAGCAGTCAAAAAGAGCAGGGTGGAAAAGGCTATATTTCTTTTTACATGGAGTCAAGTGATATCATGATTCACATATTTTATGATGATGCAGGCGAAGCGGCAACGGAAACCGAGTCGGAAGTTCAGGAAACCCAGGAAACCCAGGAAAGTCAGTATGACATTGAAATAAAAGGATTGACCAAAGCCATATTAGAAACTTACGAAGGGAAATTCAGCAAAGAAGAGTTCGTAAGAAGCATAGGTGATTATTTCAAAATAAATGATGAAGGTTCTGAATATGCGCAGGTAGCAACAGTTACTTTTACTGATGAAAAGTATTCCGGTGAACATGCGGAAGGCATTCTGCATTATGCATATTTTAATGATGATTCGTCATGGAAGATATTAGTAACGTACCTTGAGGGGGCTTATAGTTTCTATGATTGTAAAAAAGAAGCTGAATTGGAAGAAAAAGCACGTAAAGAAAGCGAGAAAAAGGCAAAGGAGGAAAGTGAAAAACAGGAAAGTGAAAAACAGGCAGGGAAAGAAAGTGAAGCACAGTCGCAAAAAATGAATGATAATACCACAGAGACACAGGCTGGAAACACAACTGCCGCTCAGACAGAAGGAGAAAACCAATCCGTCTCATTCTCGTTTAACCTTGAAAGCATACCGACGGACCTGGTGCGGTTCGCCGGCGATAAAAATGCCTTTTTTAATGCGGTGTTTGATTATGTATATCAATCCGGATTTACAGGGGATGTGACGGGAAATGTCACTTCTTTTAGCATAGAGGGAAATAAACTTACATTTAAGATCAGTTTAAGCTCAGGGCAATCATTGAAAGGCAAATACAATAAAAAGAAAAACAGTTATACATTTAGCGGGCTATAGTGAGGAGGTGTAATATGCATAGAAAAATTTTAGAAAAAATTCAATTTGAATATGATTCATTTGTTTTAGATATGACTCATACCAGCCGGGCAAACATCTATGCAAATGCAAAGCAGATTTTAATTAAGAAGAACATTCATGAGGCGTTCGGGAATATGGAGGGCAATCGGTTTTCCGAGGAACAGTATCAACTTATGTTGGTAGAACATAATTTACTGGACTGCCTTTACCTTAAAATGTCGGAAATGCCGATGTATTTACAGTTTGACGATATCGTTATGCAGCAATTGGAAGCATTTGTCATGGACGGGAAGCCCCGATTTGACTAACAGGAACCCATAAATAAAAAATATCAGGAGGATTAAGATGAACGGTGAAATTTCAAAAAACAATAAACAGGAGACGCTGTCACGGTTACAAAAGTATCTATTGTTAATTAAACAAAAGAAAAACGGAGAGAATGAGGGGAAGAAATCATGAAAACATTTTCAGAGTTTACGTCAGTGGTAAAAAACGAGTTAGAGAATCACCTTCCAACAGATTTTAGGGGAGCAATAAAACTGGACCCCATTACAAAAAATAACGGAGTTGTGAAAACAGGACTTACAATCTACAGACCGGGAGAAACCGTCCAACCAATGCTTTATTTAGAGCCGTTCTATCAGGATTACACCGATGGAAAAGAATTGCCGGACATACTTAAAGAAATCGCTGAAACCTATGTGGAATCCATTCACAGAGGGGACGTGCCAGGAAACATCAACCCAACCTCTTTTGATTCTGTCAAAGACCGTATCACCTGCCGCCTTGTAAGTCAAAAAGAAAACACGGTATTTTTGAGGCAGGCTCCTCACAGGCAGATGGAGGATCTGGCAGAGATCTATCAAATCTCAATCATGGAAAGCAAAGATGGGGAAGGCTCAATCAAGGTAAATAATGCATTGATGAGGCAATGGAATATTTCACCAGAAGAATTGCATACGTTAGCCCTTCGGAATACGGAGCGCATGTATCCACCCACTTTTCAGACCATAGAACAGGTTATAATAGCGATGATGGCCGGAGAAGAAAGAAGCGGGAATCTCCTGCAGGATAATCGTAATTTCCAGCCTGATTTGATGTATGTGCTGACAAATAAAACAAATATGCATGGCGCAGCGGTACTTTTGTATCCAGACGTCCTTGAGCGGGTGCGGCAGGTTATAGGCTCCGATTACTATGTGCTGCCCTCCTCCGTCCATGAAGTTTTGGTTATTCCGAAAGACGGCATCCATCAAAAGCAGGAATTGGGAAAGATGGTAAGAGAGGTAAATGCGACACAGGTATCACCGGAGGAGAGGTTATCCAACTGCATTTACGAATATCAGTCAGAGAAAAAAACCTTAAAACAGGTGAAGGAATCCCTGCCTAAACGCAACGAAGTACGGCGTTGAAAAAATAGTAAATCAAATCTGAGTATAAGAGAAGTCTCGCCATTTTTAAACGCTATGTCACCAACAGACCTGGGCTGCGGCAAGGCTTCTCTTTCTGAAAATGTATCAGGACCACGTAAGGATGATAACTCGGAAATTCCAGGAAAAAGAAAGCAATTTCCGCCGGTAATAGTTGATGATTCATTCGATTAATACTATCTTTACTATTAATACTACTTTTACTACTATAAGGGGGTATTAGGGGGACTCCCCTAACAAGGACTGCGTTTGTATATACAAATGCGTATCTTGCCATTACTGTTAACAGTAATGATGCGGTTTTGATGGTAAAAGTAGTATGAAAAGTAGTGGCAAAATTAGTATCAAGTTGAAAAGTGATATTAAAAGTAGTACGAAAAGTAGTATCAAAAGTAGTATCACAGCCCAAAAGTAATACTAAAATTAGTAGTAAAATTGATGGTAAAAGTAGTATAAAGGGTGGAAAATTAGTATTAAATTTGATACTAAAAGTAATATCAAAAATAGTATCAAGTTGAAAAGTGATATTAAGAATAGTACTAAATATGATATGAAAAGTGCTATTAGTATAAAAAGTAGTATGAATTTGAGTTATTCTGTGTTGATTAATAGATGGAGGAGATGGAAGTGAATAGAGAATTAAGGTCAAAGACGATGATCGTGCGGATGAAGCCAAAAGAAATAAAGAAGATAAAAAGCCTTGCAGGAAGAGCAGGGCTTTCTTTATCTGATTATGTGAGGCGAAATTCGTTGGCAGAAAGCAAAGAGGTACCTGATTCAAAAGAATTTATTGCGATGCAATCGGAGTTCATTTTCCAGATCCAGAAAATAGGCGTGAACATTAATCAGATCGTTAAATCTTACCACAGCTATTGCTTCACTCCAACCGACAAAGAGAAATTGCTGCAGAACCTGGAAGAAATAAAAAGCATGATGGAACAGCAGCTGAACCGGCTGCAGGATATGGAGAGGAGCTGACGATGGCAATTACGAAACTGGGGCATATGAAGGAATGCGCCGGCCGGAATCCGGCCGCACATTTAAAAAATGCAATAAAATATATCCTGAACCCTAAAAAGACAGGGAATGGTGCATTTGTCGGAGGCAACTGCGATTGGCTGGATCCGTATGAAACATTCATGGATACAAAAGAACGGTTTGGAAAAATGGATGGCAGACAGGGCTATCATATTATTCTTTCGTTCCCACCGGGAGAAGTCACGGAAGGCCAGGCCCTGAATCTTACATCAGAATGGGCCGAACAGTATCTGGGAGATGATTACGATACGGTATTTACGGTACATAACGACCAGGAGCATATGCACGCCCATATCATTTTTAACAGCGTCAGCCGCACGACCGGATATAAATATCATTATAAAAAGGGTGACTGGGAACGTTATATTCAGCCCATCACGGACAGCCTGTGCGAAAAATATGGTTTAAGCAAGCTGGAATATGAAGATATGGGTGGAAAAAACCAGCCATATAATCTTTGGCGTGATGAAAAAGAAGGTAAAATCACGGGGCATGACATCGTGAGGAAAGATATGGATATCGCAATACAGCAATCGGACTCCTATGAAGGGGTCCTGCGTTATTTACAGGAAGAAATGCAGTATGAAATACGAAGCGGCAATTCAAAAACTCATCAGAGGTACATTTCCCTGAAACATAAAAACCGTGCAAGTGCGGTCCGGAACTATCGCCTGGGAAAAGAATACACCGTTGAAGGGATTCTTAAAAGGCTTCAGGAAAAGAACCCTGGAAAAGAAAACAGGCAGGAAGTAAATGATAAATGGTTTAGACGTCCGCCACGTATCAAGCAGACAAGAATACATATTCCATATGAGAAGTATAGAAATGGGAAAAACCTATCTAAATATCAAAAACAGCATCTAAGGAAAATGTACAATGCAAGACATATGTATTCGACAAAATATCAATATGTTCCTGAATACCGGCATGATGTTCTTATAGTTGGCCGTTTACAATCCCAGATCATTTATATGCACAGACACAACTTAGCTACAGAAACAGCGGTTCAAGAGAGAAAAACATATATGGTTCAGACGGATATAAGGCTAAATCAGTTGCGTCAACAGGTGTATTCAAAATACCGAAGCTTCAAACCAGGCTTTAAAGCACTGAAAGAATATAAACAGCTGAAAGCAAAGTACAGCCAGACAATATCGCTTGGGCAGAAAGCCGCCATCAAGGAAAGGCTGAAGGAAATAGAAACCGCATACGATATTCCAAACCTTGATAAGAACTATGAGGATTACCAAGAGGGCCTGCAAAAAGTAAGAAAGGCAAAGCAGGAAATTAAAAAAGAGATCAAAACCCTTGATAACATCCTGAAACAAGACACAAAAACAGCAGAACGTGTCAAAGATGTAAAAGAAATCAAGCAAAGAAAGGAAGTGGACAGGAGAGCAGCAAAGTGAAGCAGAAGTATTATAGCAGCAAAGAAAGAAGGAGGTTAATCCGCATGAATATAGAGATTGGTGAAATTATAGTTGTTAAAGTGCCAGAAGAGATTGTAGCACGAAAACCATATACCAGAAAAGGAAGGTGAACATATCAAATGGAGGAACTAAAAAACTCATTGGAGCAATACATAAATAAAAACAAAATTAATAACAATGCGATAACGAATCAGATATGGCTAGGGATGCAATGTGGTTTGAAAGAGTCCCAGATTGACTTGTTCGCACTGCCATCCAATTATAGTATTTTACAAAGGGATGTCCTGAGGACGGCGATCCTGGATGGAATGCCGGAAGAAGAAATTAAGAAATTTCATCCGGAAATGTCTTTGGAAGATATGCGTCAGCAGAAAGCGGGATATATGCAGTCTATATTCTCAAAGCAGTCAAAATCAAGTGAAAAGGAAGATACCACCAAGACACTGGCAAGATCTGTTGAACTCCTTATAAAACAGTGCGAAGAGCAGTTGCATGAAAACCGGCAATTAAGTGAGTTCGTAAGAAAAAAAGCAGAGGAACAAAACGTGCCTGAAGCAGCTCACAAGGAAAACATTAGTGTGGTCGAAGCACAAAAGGAAGAAAGCAGCAAAAAAGCAGAAGAAACAAAAAAAATGGAGAGAGAGGAATCAACTCAGCTTCCCGAACAGACGGAGAAGACTACTGTTTATAAGAGACTCTTAAAGTTATTTTATAGAAAGAGAAATTCAGAGGAAAAGCAGGAAAAGACAATTATGGATTTGCTTTGCAATCCGGCCTTTAGCGCTTCACAAATGAAAGAAATTACTGCGGGGCAGAAAGAGGGACTTTCTTTACCGGAGATAGAGCGGTATGCAAGACCGGAATATGATTCGGAAAAAATGAGAGAACTCCGCAGCTTCATGGTAATGATGAAAAACAGCAACAACAGACAGGATGCCGGGGAAGAATGAATTTTGAATCCCCCATGGTGGCAGAGAAAAATAGGAAAATCAAAAAATCCAATCAAACCAGATAAAAAGTGGAAAGGAGAATTATGGAGAAATTAAATGATACCGGCTTTGAAATAAGCAGTCCCCAAAATCATGATTCATTCGTGGGCATGACAGAAAAGTTGAACACGCTTTTCAATGAGCTGTGTAAGGAAAATGACACATTAAGAAAATTCATCAGGGAGAATGGGCTGGAGAATGAACTTAGAAATTATCAGAACGATTTATCCGATAAAAAGGAAAATTCTTATCATAAAATAATATCCCCTGAAAAAATCACTCTTGAAATGGGTAGAGAACAGCAGACTAAATCATTAGAAAGAAATGAGGAAAGGGTACAAGATTATCTTGTAAGCCATTTTTCCTATCGGGAATTAAAGCATGAATTGAATGTCAGGAGTGGGAATATCACCATAAATGACTTTGAACATGAAAAATATGGCCATGGGGAAAGGGAAACCCCAGACTCTACCGGAGATGAGATGTATAAAGGGAATTTCAAAAAAGGCGATAAAGTTATTTGGAAAGAAAGAGATAACAAATATTTTTTGGGAACCATTGAAAACACAAAGTGGAATTCCAATTATATAATGCGTGATGATAATAAAATAGATGATGTGATACGTACTCAATATCTTTCTATCCGATTTGGAAATAATGAGCTAAAAGAAGATGTTCGTTATTCATATGTATTAGCTGCAAATACAGTTAATATTGCTAAATTCCCAGAACTACCGCAAACATTAGGTGATTCTACTTTGAGTGAATATTCAAAAGAAAATTTAGAAAAAGCAGTCTCTATTTATGAGAATCGAGCCATAAAGGGGGAATCTGGATATGGTGAACTGGTTGACATGAAACATGTACAATATAACGATGGTTTGAATGATTATTACCATACTTCGACTGAATATTTTGATGCTATCAAAGATGCTGTTACTGAGAGGATGATGTCTTTGGGGATAGAAAAAGCATCACCAGCTAATTCTGACCAATTAAATAATTTGGATATGATTTTGAAAGCAACGCATGATGAAAGAACGGTACTTGAATGTATTGATAAAGATACGCACCCTGATATCATTCACGCAATCGGAAAATGGGTAGATAAAGGAATGACAACAGAAGATATTGCAAAGTTATCCGTGGAGGATATTGCCAAAGAGACCTATTTAACGGACTTAGATGAAATAGATTATTTTGTAAAGCCTTTTAAAGAACAAATGCAGATAGGAGGGGAAGTAGGTGATGGAACAAGGGAAGTACAGCCAGGAGATTCAGGCAGAGATGAGAAATCAGAAGACGGGCAATCCCTCAGGGGTTTGGGGAAACCAGAAAAACAGAAATCTATAAGCGAACCACAGAATGAAGGAAGAAATACGGTTAAGAAAGGTGGTAGATAACATGGAAGGGAATGGATATGGAAGTTCAGAAATACAGGATGCTATCATGGTCCTTGAGTTTTCAGGGAAAACTTTTGGGATGATGCTAAAAGGTGGAATTGGATTTGCACAAGGGATCTTTAAGGCAGGCAAGAAGGTAAAAGACTGGAGCAGTGTAAAATTAATGCAGGCAAAGATGGGGCTGCATTATGCAAGCAAAGGGACGCACAGCTCTATGGATATCCGGGCGATGGAAAAGCTGACAGGAGGAAATTACCGTATCTTTAAGATTCCTTTAGAAAGGGGTGTAGGAAACGGTAATTTGGGCGATATTCAAAACTTCTTTGATGACCTCAAAACACTGAAAATACCATTTGCAGAGATGCCAGACCTGAATGTGGGCGACGGCTTCATTGAGATCGCATACAACCCATTGGATGCGGAGAAATTGCAGAGCTTTCTTAAAGATTATAAATTTCCGAATGGTAAGACGGCAGAAACGATCAATTTTGAGGATTATGCAAATAATGCGACTGAAGAGGGATGGGACACGTTTGTCAAAGATGCAGTAAAAAATGCAAAAGCGGAGGAAGCAGTAAAAAAAAATGTAGTGGATCCGGAGCAGAGCATTAAGGAAATAAAGGATTTGCGAAAGGACGCAAATTACAAGGATCTGCTGTCACAAAGAGGTGGGCAGGAAATTACAATTACAAATCGATTGATTGTTAGTGAAACCGAAAGCCATTACATGACAAGGATACCATATCAAAAAGACATGTTCATCATGCTGCCAAAACAAGTATCTTATAAAATTGATGATGGAAAGACACTTGCTTCCATACTTGAAAATGAAAAATCCTATCTGGTTTTTGACAGAGACGGAAAAAAGATAGATAAATTAACGGGTACAGAAATATATAAAAGGCATTATGATCCGGTCAATCGGAAGATCAAACCAATTCGTGAAAATACGTTTTCAAAAACAAAAACACAGACCACACCGAGCAGGCCATTGAATAATGCTGTTTCATCGTCCTCACTCAAATTGGCACCTGTTCCAGGAGGTCTAAAGAAAGGAGGCAGATAGCATGAACCAAATAAGAAAGCCGCAATATGGATTCTGGATCTTCCTGGGGATAATCGCCCTGTATGTTGGATACCTGGTCAGTGGAATTTTTATAGAAGGCGAGCCTACCCTGGAGACAATATCAGGCAGTTTGGAACATGTTTTCAGGAATCCAATAAAAAATTATTGGAACGCCATGACCCCAAAATGCCTTCTTGCTGCAATCATTATCTGGATGATTGCTTTTTTAAATCATCTAACAAGACAGGGAAACTATATGCCCGGCCAGGAGTATGGTACTGCAAGGTGGAAAAATATCAAAAAGTTTAACCGGCAGTTTGAAGATAAGGATAGCCCGGACAATAACCGCATCCTTACAGATAAGGCAAGGATCAGCTATGATTCCCATAAGACAGGGATAAATAATAACATGACCATTGTCGGCGGTTCCGGCGCAGGAAAAACAGCATATGCCATAGCCCCTAACCTATTGCAGTTCCATGGCAGCAATGTTTATACAGACCCCAAAGGCGGTGCGAGGCGTTCCAGTCTGAAAAGGACTGGCACATCTCAACTGAATAATTATTTCAATTTAATAATGAAAACAGTTCGAGCTGGAGAACTGAATACGTGAATAGTCGAATGAAGGGGTAACG
>Ga0153921_1001020_pt1 | contig 13179 bp, 9 predicted proteins | sample TSNJ005MetaG_FD_104691 | JGI IMG/M metagenome (GOLD analysis project Ga0153921, IMG submission 104691) | Attine ant fungus gardens microbial communities from New Jersey, USA - TSNJ005 MetaG | ecosystem: Host-associated > Fungi > Mycelium > Unclassified | place: USA: New Jersey, Brendon T. Byrne... | reverse complement strand
CATATACTTGATAACAGTTTAATACACCTAAACTTATAATAATAATTATAAATTAGTATAAAACCCTAATAAGTATCAAAATTAAAAAATAATAATTAAAAAGCTTTAATGAATCAATCAATAGGAATGTAATACTAATCATATCATATAATATCTTTACTTATCATATATCTTATTTCAGATATCTATTGTCTGAATAGGCGCAAATTAAACAAGGATATAAAATATAAGCTCAGTATAATAAATACAAAATAAATATAAAAATGATAATATAAAATCTATGTGTAACCTACCAACATCTACACAATCTTAAATTATTGAATAAAATTCAAAGAAATAATAAAAATCATAATAAAAATACAAAATAAAATATAAATTAAATTAAATAAATTTAGAGTGAGACTACTATATAATAGTAAAAATTACAATCAAATTCAATACCAAGTAAAATATCTTTAATACCTATACCTGTAATCTCATATAACTATGTAAAAATAAAACTGTAATAATCAAATAATTATAAATAATAACAATAATCTTAGAACGATACATATATAATAAGTAACTCAATAATAAAATATAAAAATATAAAACTACCTGTAAACTCTAAGGATATCTTATCCTCTCTTCCTCTTCCTCTACCTCTAGCACTAGTCTAACTCTATCACTAATTAAGTAAGTCAGTATAGTTAAAAAATCTCAACAAAAATAATAGTAAAAATTCTTTGATCCTCTCAAATATAAAAATTACAAATCTAAATTTTTTTTTAAAAAAGTAAAACTATGATATGTTCATATACCCGTATACGTAATAAAATAAGGTATAATTAATATACAAATAAACTAACTAAACTAACTAAACAAAAAAGAATTAAATTTAATAAAAATTATTAGTCCTCATAGATTGATAAAATAATGTAAAGAGAGGATGGTTATCTATATTCGTAAATTAACCTACAAAATTAGTCTATCCATCACCAGAAATAATCTAAAATTAAAGATAATCATAAAGGTTCGTCCTATAAGTACTCTAAATATAATAACTCATAACTAAATATCAAAAATATTTAATATATGCTGAATGTTATCTGTATATGATAAACTAAGATATAATCAATAAAATAATTAAAAAAAATCATTCTCTAAAACCGCTAAGATGAATAGAGAAGACAATTAACCTGGATGTGTTAAATCAGTCTTTAAGTGTTAGAATATATGAATATAATATATTATATAGTCCTAGGTAAATCTTTATAAAAACTAAAATAGATCATATAAATTATAAAGTGGTTAAGTATAACTATATCAAAAATAAAGTTTACTCATAAAAAAAAGAAGTATTTTCTGTTACTTTTTGTAGAATTTTTGTTCGATTTTGTACTTTTACGATAGGGTGTTGTCTATTTGTATATAACATTATCTATTTGGTGAAATAAGGAGTTAATTGCTATAGTTAAACAGTTAAAGATGTCTAAATCTAGTTCTTCTTATTTAATTCTTCTGATTCGGTTTGGATTACCTAAGTGATAGCTTATCCTTAACTTTTTAAAGCTATTTCTATCTAGCTCAAATCAACCTAGGTTAAACTAAAGTCTTGTTCTATTTTTCTACATTCATGGTACAGTTATATAGTTGATACTGTACGAATCCTTTAAAATTTGATGCAAATCAGTCTATTAGTTTAAAATTTAAACCCCGGTTGGTGGGTTACATCCGTTTTCATCATATTATGTTGATGTTGCTATCCCTTGTTCTCTTACTTAACCTGTAATCTATGATCTAGATGAGTTTAAATTGTTTCCTGTTTCTGCATTTACTGTGTTTGGTTTGTCTCCAATATGTTTGGTTTTATGGTATATTGTCTATATTCCTGAGCTAGGAAAATTATCTTTTTATAAATTCCAAGCATAAGGTCTTAATTAAATTAAAAGGAAAAATCAATATTATTTTTAACTTGTGTGTTGTTTTAGTGTCAGCTTCAAACAGAGGTAATTGTTTTTTACGTCTCTTGTTCACTAGTTCATCAAAATTTACTTAAATTGGATTAAGGTTCTTCAGATGTCTAACTTTAATCATTATCACTCTATATTTCAATACGCAGAGTGCATCACTAATTTTAGTAAATATGTTAAAATATTTTTATATTAGTTCTATCAATATATCTTTAACAAAGGAATCAAATAAATTTCACAATCAATGTATCAAGAGGCTACTTCCATCGTGGTTAATCTTTAAGTTAAAGCTGTATGACAAGTTTGTTGTTTGTATAAAACCGATCGCATTATAGGATAAATCGGGATCAAATATTACTTATATTATCATTCTCCTAACTTCTTTAACTATCTTATCCCTACTTGTTATATAGAACAAATTATTTATTTGAGCCCCAACACATATCATTACTAACTCCTCTCTATGCATACATCTCTTCAGTAAATACATTTGTAAGATACAAATAACTTTCAAAGTCTGTCAACCACAATATACACTAGATATGAATGATATAAAATATACCTCTACATACATAATAATATTTTTAAATTTATGTAGTGGCGATTATGATTAAATATAAAGACTTACTACTTGCTTGAAATTCTATAACTCTACTTAATTCACTAAGAATTTTATGGATCTTATTATATTAATAATCTTTTTTATAAACTCCAGTATGTTGCTAAGTATTGAAAGTTCGTTTTTAACTTATCATCTAACTATTTTAGAGTTCTACCATATAATAGTATCTTTCTACTTTTAGATATTCCTTAATAAGATCATAATCCTCTATATTCTTTTCCTTATTACATTTGCTATGAACAAGTCTTAAATTCTCTAATTTATTTAAAATCTCCTTCAATCTAGGATCCGCACCTTCTAACATTAGAGGAATCTCATGATCTGTCTTTAGATCCTTGTTTCACTCCATTTTCTTTGGTTTTACTTCATTGAAGTGATAGCTGTTCTCAGTTGACAAATCTTTTTTATGATATAGTCATCAAGCGTAGTATACCACTAAAATTAAAAAAAAGGAGTATTCTCAATAATCTTAGTCTCTCACGCTAATAAGGAACTTAAGTCAATCAATTTCTTCTCACATATCGGACACCTGTCTTTCTGCCTAAACATAAGTCTATCCTTCAAATCTTGAGGAATTAAAGATAATAATTTAATTAATTGAATGTACTGTACTGGAACTAAAAATATAGAGTTAAATCTAAGGCTCTTATAAGTTTTTGAAAATACCTAAGTTCGATTCACTAAGAAGGTCAACTAATTTAGGAATAGATAATACCTTTTCTCTTCTGATCTTATTATCTTCTACTTTAAGAAGGTTTGTAGTTCCAAATGTTCCTTTATGAAGTTTATGTGACCCATCGATGGAAATATGATCTCTTAATGTTCCGTCTTCATTCTGGAAATATCCTTTGATTTTGAAATGGAGTGGAAATGCTTATCCAAATTTCTTAAATATATCTTGAATCTATTGAAGACAAATCAATCAAGATGCTGTATGATGGGTGTTTGTTTTGGAGCAGGAGAAAAGTAGTTTGATCATCCTGTTATTTTTTAAATGATATACTTCATAATAATATCTAAAGATTTATTCGCTCTTGTCATATCACTAAGTTCCTTGATTTTGCTCATGAAGCTTGATGTAGCTTTCGTTGAAGGATAGATTTACAATCCTAGCCCTAATTTTCCTCCAATTATTTTATAATAACGCGTTATCCAGTTAACCTTAGTATGTCTAACAATATGAAAGGTTCATCCTAAAAAATCTAATTTTTCACCCATCTTTCAACGTATGAGACTAGTTTTTCTTATGGGGATAGTTCTAATCCTTTTACACGTAAAAATTCTTCTATAGCGTTTTTAATGTTATATAAGACTTCCAAGTCATTACTTACAATGACAAAGTCATCAGCATATCTTAGCATAGAGCTACCTTTTTTGACTCTCAGAATTCCTCCCACTTTGTTTGACACATTATTGTCTTCATATAATTTATGCTTGCTCCTATCCATGATCCGCGTTACTCTTCTAAACTGGGTGGTTTACCGCCGATTGCTTCCTTAAGGAATTAATTGTCATTAACAGTCTTCTTGAGACCCTCAAGTGTTCAGTTCATTATTATTGGAGAACCTTGTGGAACTCCTTTATTATTTTAATATCTCTCGGTCAATACCTTAAATTCTTTTTCACCTTCGTGAGCTACAATTCTTGTCTTCATCCATTGAGAAAGTAAATTAACGTATCCCAAAGGCATAGGGAGATTATCTAATACTCAATTATGGTCAAAGTTGTCAAAGCATCCTTTAATGTATGCATCTAACACGTATTTCTCTCATTAATAGTTTGGTTTAATCTCTTTTTGAGATATATTGAGAGTTAATCACATCATAATCCATCATCAATTCACTTCTTGACAGGAAATTGGCATCCCTCTTACTTAATATTCTATCCCCGTCAGACGAGACATTACTTCTTATTCATCTTATTTTCCATAGAGCGCTGTAACTGCGTGAAAGCAATTAGTTCACCCCTGAATCCTCAGGAAGCATCAACACCGAGTGGCTCTATGTAAGGTTCTATTACTAATTTTAACAAATGGCTCTATCATCCATTGTTGGTATTCCCATACCTCTTAGTTACCATTAGCTTTTGGGATCATTACCCTGAGAACATCTTTACTTTGATACTTCTTAAGATTTTCATTATTTAATCTTCATAAAAGTTCGTATTTCAATATCGAGTTCAATTTTAATTTCTTGTAAGCAAGCTTGTTAAGGTATTAAACGGGCTTATCCATGTTTTCTCTTAACATATTACGTTTATCTGACACAAGTTTTTTCCCCTCCTAACCTTTTATCATCTAACCCTTTCTACACCTTTTCCTTCTTTGGAGTTTATTTCCTGTTGATAATTTATATCTACCTAATTTATTAAATTAATTTGTTTTAGATACTACTCTTTACAGTTGTGTTAGTTTTTTTTTACTGAGTGGCATATTCTTGCTGTAACTAATAGTTAATTTAGGTTTAGCCTTAATAATAAGGCAATTAAACATATGGTCTATTACTTAAATAGTAATATCTAACAGAGTTACATTAAATAGGTATATAGTAATTAGAAGAAACAATATTTTATGTAAATTATTTACAATGCAAAATTTGGTTAGTTTATAACTACCTTAGACTTCACATTTTGTGAATAATGTTACAATTAATCATAATCTTAACAACTATTGCTAGAATTATTAGAATAATTTTATTCTGTAGTATGGAGACATAATGATTAATAATTTACTTAATTTCAATTATTTGATAAAAACCCAAGGTTGGATAAACAAAGATTAATTAATTTCTATAGGATAAAGCTACACACTTATTATATCTCACATAAAAATATGAAAACAAACTGTAACGCAATAAACACTAAACCTCTAATAACAAATTTACATTCAAATAAACTATTAGTAATAATCACACCACAAATATATTAAGTAACAAACTATTAACTTTATACCTTATATAGACTCTCTATGAGGTAAATTGGATTAAATTTTGGATATAAATTAACTATTTTAGATATCAAAAAACTATGCAAAAATATTTTAAAATTTATAATTTGTTTAACAGAGCTGATATAAATTGCTATAAAAGTAAATTGAAATCTTGTTTAATTAGTTTTATTACTAATAATAAATATATTTTATTTATGGTTATATTAGCTTTAGTTTTCGAATATTTTAATCTTTAAACTAAATGTATATACTTAGTATTAATAATTATATTAAGTTGTTATAGATTTAGAGGTGAAGGTAAACTTAATAAATTTATTATGTTAATTACAAAATTAGCTTTATCTTTATTATTTGCATTAATAACTAGTGGTTTACTTTATTATTTTGATTTTCCTATATTAAATACAATTCATTGTGATCATGATGATGATACTAATAATTTTAATAATTCTACTAATAATGAAGAAGGAAATAATAATAATAATCCTAGTAATAAAGGTGAATCTACAGATGACAAAAAAAATTTAATTCAAAACAAAAAAGAAATACGAAATTTCAATAAATAAAGAATTATTTGATAAAACAATTGAGGGTACTAAAGAAATAGCTAAAGATGCTTTAAATAAAAGTTTAAATAATAATAAAGCAGCAGCAGAAGTCGGGGGTATATTAGGAAATGCAGCTATGAAATATTCACATGGATTACCTCCTTTAGGGCGAGCAGCTATTGGAATAGGTACAGCAACATTTGGTACTATAGCAATTAAAACAGCATTAGATCTTGGAAATAAAAATTAAAAGACAATGTTGTCAGTAAAAGTACTCCTCCTAGCCCTATTGATAACCCCTTTAATAATATACTAATTGAACCTGGTGATAATTTAAGTTCTTTAGAACTATATCTAAATAGTCATCATACATTCAATATATTAGCTATATTTTTAATTGCTTTTTTTTTTTAATATACATACTTTGTTTTAGATTTATAACTAAAAAAAAATATTGAAATTTTTAAAAAATTTTATACCTGTAAAGTATTATGAAAAGCTACAAAAATATGTAACAAAAGGAGATGAATATAACAATAAATTTATATTAGTATGTTTTATACTTAATTTTATTACATTGTTGATTGTTTTAGGTGCAAATCTATATATCTCAACTGAACTAACTAATCACATACAAGCTTATGTAATAGATTATAATAATACACATGGTATTAATACCTCTATTTTTATATTTACTATCTCTTTATTTTCTAGCAAAGATAAATTAAAAAAGGGATTTAAGCCAATTAAATTTTAATTTAAAAACAACCATCCCATAAAGTTAATTTATACCCTTTATAATAAATATTGGTTAACAATTCAGTTCTTTAGAACTTTTAATAAATATTAACTATGCTTTCACCCAATCTTTCATTGGTAAATTTTAGCTGCTTCATTATTTTACATTATTTAATAGCAGATATTTAACATAGAAAGTCATTAATTTATTATCGAATCTTTGAATAATTCAATCTTTTCACTTAATTTTATTAACACAATAATACATAAATAAATACTATTAAATAACTAAATTACTTTAATTCCCTAAATTTAATTAAAAAGGACTTTAAGACTTACAGGTAGAATACTTAAAATTAGTATTTTTATTTAAAAAGAGAATACCTAAAATTATTATTTTAAGGGGCAGATAAAATTAAAAAATTAGAAGTTATAAAACTAAAACCCTAGTATTTTATTACCAAGATTATTAGGTTATGGGACTTTATATTTAAGTAGGAATTAGGTAACTAACCCTAAAGTATATTTTACCATTACTTAAAACCCTCAAACTTTTTATAGGGAGCATCAATTATTTTACTTTATTCAAACTTGTTAACTTATGACATATATATATTAGTTAAGAGCTAATATTTTGTTGCTACTAAAGCTATTTGTTGTTTATATTAATAATTATTATCTAAGTTTAAATGGAAAATACATCACCTAAATCTCTTAAAAAAATTAAGAAAGCTCAGTATAGAGCAGATAAGGATAGAGTGTATAGAACCCATAAACGTCGGATATAACTACTTTCGGAAAATCAGGAAAATATCGTAATCTCGGCAGATTTTATAAATAATATTCTAAATACTGATGTTGTAACAGAAAAAGTTCTTCAACAATGTGAAAATATCGTAAATAGAGGTAAACATACAATCTTCCTTGGCGAAAGGATATCTCGGGTTACTCTCAATACGCTGAGGATAACGGCGGAATATGAGCAGATAAAACAAGAGGTGACGCACAACGCAATGGGCTGTGTTTCATTAAGGCACCGGATAATAAACAGACATATATTGGGCAATCTAATTATGTAGGCTCTAGAGTTAAAAACCAGATTGGTAAAAATAGTAAACTAATCGCATTTCTTAAATAGGTATCAACCGATAAGGGAAGTGTAACAACTTTTATCATTACTGAGAGTGACATTATGGGTATTTTTATAGATATGTTTAAGAATATTCTTGAACAATATTGTTTTTATTCGTTTTCGACCTACTGAAAACCGCCTTATGCTTTTTAAAAAATAAAAAAGGTGGTAACACTGATTATGGTCAAACAAAGCCAATTCATCCTATTGCTTTTAAGTGTTATGCTCTTCAGAATAATTATGTTATCTTTAGGACGGATACTGGTAGTCATAGGGCTAAACTTAAGGGTAGAAATAGATCGTTCTTTATACAGCTTCTCAAAAGTGACTATATCGTTAATGATGTAACTATTAGTAAAGTTAATTACGGCATACCTTTATGCAGCTTATCAGGACAGTGACAGGACAAAAGAGGATTTTTCTTCATTTATGGCTTCTCGTATAGAAGCTAAATTTGTTAACAAAGCAACTCAGGTTGTTATGATTAATGCTGAAACTGGAAAACAATATGACCCCTTTGAGTATAAGATAGCACCCGCAATTTATCTGACTAATAATTAAAATAGTTATAACGATATTTTTTTAAACCGAAGAAAACCATTTAAGGGTTATTTTTTCGAGTATGTTGACGAATAATTTGAATGGTTCTGTACTATAATACACTATATTCCTATCTACGGATTATTATTACCCCTTTTACCCGTTACACATTATCTTAGCTTAACTTATTATATAAGTGTTTATCTTAGTAAGTAAATATAGTAATAATTTTACGTTAAGTTGGTTTTGATTTTCATTTAACACTGACTGGAATCAATTATTATATCGCCCTAACGTTTAATTCTGTAATTAATTAGTATTCTCACGTGTAGATTTCTACTTATGCCAGTAAAAGTACTATTATTGAAGTGAAGTTAAAAGATAACTTGTATTATTATTTATTGATTATTATCTTACATAGTACCGCTGCTGTTTTGGTGTTTTCACCTTAACCATTTGCTGCTAAATAATTTAATGGTCTGTTAATAAGCTCTTTATATTCCTTTATTTACTTTATTATTATTGAAAGGGGTTAATTTATATTTATTATAATTTGATTATGAGTATATCAGAAGAAATGTGATCTCTCTATATTTGCTTTAAAAAGTAACAAAAATGCAGTAAAAAGATTACCTGAAGTATTTAAACGAATAGATTACGCCAGAAAAAAACAAAAAAAAAATAATCCTTACATTCTAATTAAACTTTCGAGGAAACAGCTAAAGACTTAATTTTCCATACAAAGAACGAGGATGCATTAACTGATGCTAGATACCATATTTTATAAATAGAAAGTAAAAGTTCCGATCGTTATTGTTAGATGATTTAATCAGACTAGGAGATTTATTCATTTTTAATTCCATTTAAACTATCACTAATACAGATTATATTGAATATAAATAATAATTATAACTATAATAACAATAATGTTTATTTTAAATAATTTGGTATAAATTATATTCCATTGTAAAAGGTCATAGATTGACTGTGAGTTATGTATTAAACAATATTTTAATTGGACATACATAAATGTTTTATTAATTTAGGAAAAATATATAATATTATATTGTAATAATCAGAGATACTAAGTTCTTAGCTCCAGCTAATAATAAAAAGTTTAATAAGTATTGGAACATTATATGATTATGTAAAATTAGTTTTAACTGAATATGAAATAAGTACTATTGATAAATTGTTAGCAATCGTTGAGATTAAATAAAAATTAATTAAATTAATAAATTAGAAAATTCTTACAGTTTTCACCTAAAACATAATTAAAATTTAAGTAAGTAACTAAAGTTAGTAAAATAGCAATATAGTCAATATTAATTTAAATACATAATGGTATATAAATGATGTTAACTTTGAATAAAGAAAACAAAGTGATATAAACACCGGAAAATATATTTTAGTATAAAAAATACTACACTAATTAAAACACAGTATATTTGGTATTAAGATATAACAAAAGCTCACATTGTTATAAATATTAACTTTATACAGATATTAAATGAGAGTTAATTTATGGCTAACAATAACATACATTTAATTGGAACAATACATATCATTTAATTAATAATAAGTTATTCACAAATTATCTAAGTTAATTAGAAGTAATAATATAATTTATATATAAATACTAATTAGTTATATCAAAATTCCTACACATATCATACAATTTCAGTTTTATTTTTTCTATTTATTTTATAAATAAGTATAGCTTTTTGTTATTTGTTTTACTTGTTTGTTTTAATTGTTTATGATGTTTGAATTAGATAATTTATATGTATTTATTCTTGTGTTTGGTGTATTATGTTTACTAGGATATGTTTGTTATGATAAGATATGTGTTATTTTGTTTATTGATTATAATAGAATTAATATTGAATTTAGTGTTATTAATTTAATTTATTAATGATTTATTGGTTATATTTTATATATTTTACATATATTATTGATATTAGTAGCTCATTATATTTAACTTTATTCAATGCAGTTTTTAACTAATTCTTATTATTCCTTTGTACGATTAGTTATGTTAAAGAATGTTATATTATGATTTAGACTAATTTTAGTTAATGTGATACTTGAATTTTACTGTATGTTAGATATTTTTAGATATGGTCTAGCTATGTATGTATATAATATATATTTTTATTATAAGTTAATATTATGTATTGGAATAGATCTGTTTTAAACAAAGCTACTGTAAAATATTTTATTTTAATTATTATATATAATACATGTAGGTAGTTTAATATAGTTTTGATGTTATTTAATTTTATTAATTTTAATATTAATTATTCCTTTATTTTAATCCTATTTTAATAATTAAATATATTAACTATGTTTCATGGGAATGAAAGGTGTGAAGTTATTTTTTAACTTTATTTCAATGTAAATGTTTTTATTGTATGGTATAGAGATATTAGTGATACATATGTAAACATCATTTGATTAAAATATAAATTTTAAAATATTTTACAAAACTCTGAATAATTAAATTTTATCTAGATAAGTTATTAGATAGTAGGCTGGTGGTTCTTATCGTATCGTATCTTTTATATTAAAATATAATATTAATAATACTATACTAAATATAGTAATCAGAATACCTACAATGGGTTAAAGTAAAAGTTTTTAAATTAAACTAGGTGAAGATGACAAGATTATGAAGGGATAAGGGATATGTAGAACAAATTTTTATAATATAAGATACCAATTATGAGCTAGATATGGAGCTTTTCCATCGATGGTTTTTAATTTAAACTGTTCATTTTTCACCCTTTTTAAAACTCTAACTTCTACTAAAATTTAAACTAAATAGAATGTGCTGTTAAGTATAATGAACTATCAAAGTAATCGTAGTAGTCAAAATAAATATCAAACTTTGTATAAAGTTATACATACCTCTTCTTCAAATTAATATCTCATGTATAATTAATATCAATAATGCATATCCAATTAAATAGGTGATATAAAGTTAATAGAAAATAGTAATTATATTACTTATACAAATATTCTAGGATCCTTATCTAAACTATAAAATCAATTTTTATTAAAATATTTTCATATAATCATGATGTTGTACTGAGGATCAATGTCTTTAACTTTAAAGTTAAGTAGTAAAATTACATCTAAATCCTAACTAGAATAAAAATAATACAAATCAAGAAATAAAATATAATTAAAGTTAATAATGATAAACTTTTTTAAAAAAGTAGTTAAACATGAAAATAATGATAGGCAATAGGTATAAGATATGAATTAAAAACTTAACTATAAGTTAGCATGTATTAAGATATGGCGATTTTAAGTGTATAAGGTATGGTAGAACCTTAGCTTACAAATGATTATATATTGGTAATAAAATTTAACATAAAAATTCTTAGTTACCCTATATACTAATAGTTTATATAGATATATTATATAATATTATTATCCCACTAGTTTCTAGTTTAACTATTAAAAATACAATTTATTGTTAATTAATTTTAATTCTTAACGCTATCTGTAATATACCACTATGTTATTCTTATCTAACTAAATTAATTATTTAATTTTATTTTAAAAAGACCTATTATCTTTCCTATTTTGATCTAATTGTATAATTAGTATTAATAATATTTTTATATTATATTAATAATTCAAGTAGTTAATTAGGAGATAAAATTACGATATTTGATATCGCGTAAAGGAGTTATTCAAAGGGTTTTTATAAATTTATATAAAATGTGATATTTTTATCATCTAAAGTTATTATTTAAGGAATTACAAAGATTTTCTTTGCATACAAGTAAATAATCTATTTAGGATAATCTTTATTAGAGTTAGAGGTTAATAAAAAAAAAGGGTAAAATGAACAGTTTAATTTGAAAATAATAAATTGGAAAACCCACCTTGTTTACATCGTACTTGCTATGTTATATTTTAACTTTAAATTAAAATCATTATTAGGATTAATCCCTTTCCATTCTTACTTCATCTTTTACTAGTTTAATTTAAAAACTTTTTACATTTTTGTAATAAACTTCCACTCTTTATCTCCTAACGACTATATTTAGTTAATTAATATTATTATAATAATAAAAAAAGGTTAAGAATCAGCAGCGTAGTATCTCCTATAAGATATATAGCTATAGTTGATATATACAAAGTTTTGTATAATATTTTATTTTTTGATATTTTTCCTTTACTATACTGTTACTTTCCTTTATTTGTTCTACTTTTTTAAATTTAGTTAGAGGTAAATCTTATTTATTTTCTAAACATTACCATTATAAACTATTTATCTGAATTGTTTTAATACATGTTTTAATAATAATATTTAACATTTTCTTATTAATACTTGAATTAATTACATATATAGACTTATATGTAGGAAAATATCCCCTTTTATTCGAAAATAATACTTAATCATAAACTTTATATTAGTAATATAATTATAAGTATTTTACTATATGATATACTAGAGATCGTTTTTCTTTCCTGTTAAACTTTTTTTCTTTCCTTTTTAGATATAAAAAATTATATTCCTTATTGAAATTATATGACAATATAATATATCACATATAACTACACACCTTTAAATTAGAATAAATTTTACTAAACCAACCTATTTTCATTCAATCCATATATTACATATACATGTATAACTAAACATCTTAATATGATTAAAATCTAAAGACTACCCATATTTT
>Ga0153921_1001019_pt1 | contig 13185 bp, 11 predicted proteins | sample TSNJ005MetaG_FD_104691 | JGI IMG/M metagenome (GOLD analysis project Ga0153921, IMG submission 104691) | Attine ant fungus gardens microbial communities from New Jersey, USA - TSNJ005 MetaG | ecosystem: Host-associated > Fungi > Mycelium > Unclassified | place: USA: New Jersey, Brendon T. Byrne... | reverse complement strand
GTGAGTTCCTCGCGGACGGCGCAGTGATCCCTCTCGAACGAACTCACTCCCCTCTGACATGGGACCAGCTCACCGCATCGGTGAACGAACTGACGGTGGCGCTCGGCCCTGGCGCGGACGGCGGTGGGATCGGTGACCTCATCGGAGAAGGCGCCCACGCGTTGGACGGCAACGGGCAAGCATTCAACGATGCCGTTCGGTCCATCTCACAGGCTAGTTCGGTACTGGCGGGTGCAAGTCCCGAAATCTCCGAACTCGTGAAGAACCTGAACACCCTCGTGCAGTTGATCGCGGACAACCAGACCAAGGTCGACTCGCTGTCGAATTCGGTGACAGTCACCGCCCGCGCGTTCAGTACCCAGCGAGAAGACATCAGCGGGGCGCTCGATTCCCTGACCACGTTGCTCGGACAGGTCTCAGCGCTACTCGCCGAACACGGCGAGGCGGTCACCGCCGATCTGGGTGCGCTCGCACAGTTGGCCGGTGCAGTCGCGACCAAACAGGACCAACTGCGCGAGATCATCGAAACGGCACCAACGGGATTCGAGAACGTCGCCAACCTCGTCACCGAAGAAGGCCGAGCCAGAGCGCGATTGAACGTCGCCACCGATCTCTCACAGTTCGACACGACGCGAGAACTGTGCGAGAAGATGCCGATTCCGCTGTGCACCGGGCCTGGGATCGTCAATCCCATCGAATTTCCTTCGGCAGGCAGCTCCGACCTGGCACGCATCCTCGGTGGGGGCAACTGATGGCGTCGAACAAGTCCGTGGTGAGCGTTGTCGTGGCACTTGTCATCGCGGCGCCGTTGACCGGCTGCAGTCTCAACTTCCAGCACCTCCCCCTCGGGCGCGGTCTGCCAGGAGAGTCGTACCCGCTGAGCATGGAATTCGTCGATGCGTCATTACTCCCCGTCGGCGGCGAGGTGCGGATCGGCCAGGCAGTGGTCGGCAGAGTCACGTCGATGAGCGCGGAAACATTTGCAGCCGTAGTACATACAGAAATTGAATCGGACATCGAACTACCCGTCGGCACTCGCGCTCGGATCGAGCTGTCCACCCCGATCGGCGACGCATTTGTCAACCTCGAAGTTCCGGTCGATCCAACGGGCCCCAGGCTCGAACCAGGTTCCACCATCGCGCGATCGGAGACCGTGCGCGGACCCGATGTCGCACAACTGCTCGGCGCCGTCGGAACTCTGTTGAACGGCAGCGGGTTGGCGCAGGTCAAGAAGATCGTCAGTGAGGCTGATCAGATTCTCGACGGCAGGGAGGAGACGATCCGCGATCTGCTTGCGCGCCTTGACACTTTTCTCGGAACACTTGACGACCGAAAGGAATCGATCAATTCGGCACTGAATTCACTGAACCGGCTCAGCGCTCTGATCGGTGACGAGAGCGCCACCATCGACGAAGGCTTGCGAACACTCACACCCGCATTGGGCGTGATCGCCGACCAACGACAACCGCTCCTCGATCTTCTCGACGAAACCGATCGGCTCAGTACCGCAACCAATTCCGTGCTCGACCAGTCGGCCGACCAGATTTCCGAGATCACCGGACGACTGTCACCCATCCTCGACCAGTTCTCGGCAATGGGCCCGACTCTGAGTGAGACCATGTCCAACCTGGACAACGCGAGAGTGCTCCTCGAGCGCGCCAGCCCAGGTGATTACGTGAACATCGACCTCGACGTCGATGTCGAGGGCACCGTGACCGGGGTGCTCAACGAGATAATTCCGGGCGCCGCACCGCCACTGCCACCTCTGCCCGCCTCCGATCGGGAACTGCCGATCACGACACCCCTGCAAGGAGGAACGCGATGAAGAACCGAACCGTCTATTTCGAGATCGTCGCCTTTCTCCTCATCGCGGTGGTCAGCACGACGTATGTGCTCCGACAAGTAGGTGCCGGAGATCCCTTCACCGGAACGTTCTCGGTCACCGTCGAATTGGAGAACGCGGCCGGAATCGCTCCGGGTTCGGAAGTGGCCTATCGCGGAGTCACCGTCGGCGACGTCGAGTCGGTGGAGGTGGACTCTGCCCAGGACCTCGTCGTGATGACGTTGAGCATCGCCGCCGACAAACAGATCCCCAACGATTCGCATGTGGCCATCAGCCAGGACACCGCCGTTCCGGTATTGAAAGTTCAGTTGTCCTCGCAGACCGACGGCGGCCCGTATCTGGTTGAAGGTTCCGTCGTTCCGACTGAGCGCACTTCGATCCCGGTCGCGTTGGGAACCGTGATTGCGAATTTCAACGCTGCTGCCGACACCGTCGATCCGGCAGACCTGCGAACCCTCTCGCACGAACTCGGCGAGGGATTGAACGGATTGGGTCCGGATCTGCAGGCGCTCGTCGACAACTTCGACGTGCTCGCGCGCACTGTCCAAGCCGATCAACCGCGTGTCAACACACTCGTCGAGAACTCGCGCTCACTGTTCACTGCGAACGAGGAAAATGTTGACGCTCTTCCCGAAGTTGCACTCACACTTCGCCAATTGACAGATCAGGTACGAAACTCCGATCCGCAACTGCGCACACTCCTCGATCGAAGCCCGAGTGTTCTCGACAATCAGATACTGCCTCTCATCGAACAGAGTCGTGAGCCGTTCAGTCTGCTGTTGGCCAATTCTCTCGTCTCCACTCAGATCGTCACTGCACGGATGCCTGCCGTCGATGCCTTGTTGGTGGTGGTGCCCAAAGGATTCGAGAAGTTCGGAAGTATCGTCAAAGACGGACGGGCACAGCTTGATCTGATCACAGCACTCGGCCCGGTCTGTATCTACGACACGCCCCGGCGATCGGTACAGGACACCTCACCGACCACGCTCGACAAGAACCAACACTGCGCGGACCAGTCGGGCCGGATCCAGAATCGCGGTTCGCAGAACGTCCCCACCGGAACTGGAACGATCGACGGGGTTGCCGAATACGATCCTGCTCTCGGCACAGTTGCGGCCGGTGACGGAACGTCGATTCGTCTGGGCCTCAACGGTGGTCAGAACACCGTTCTCGGTGACAACTCGTTTGCCGCACTACTAGTACAAGGAACGCAATGACCGAGACACCCCAATCCCAGACCCCCGACAGTCCGACACCCGAGAGTCCGACACCCACAATCGTCGAAAAGCCCAAGCGGCTTCGCAAGCAGACCTTGTTGATCGTTGCCGGCGTCCTGGTCGTGGTCGCGGCGCTCGGATGGGGCGCATTCGCGACCTGGCAGAAATCGGCCGACGAAGACGCGCGTACCAGCGCACTGGACAGCGGACGACAATTCGCCACTGATCTTGCGACGTACAACTTCCAGAACCTCGATCAGAATCTTTCCGTGGTGCGTGACAACTCTGTCGGAGAGTTCGCCGGTCAGTACGCCCAGGTGGCAGCCAACCTGCAGAACATGATCGTGCAGTATCAGGCGACCTCGTCCGCTCAGATCATTTCAGCCGGACTGGCGAGCAGTGATCGCGACAACGCCGAGGTGCTCGTGTTCCTCGATCAGACGATCACCAATACCAACTCCCCCGATCCGAGGATCGACCGTAACCGCATGCAACTTTCTCTGGTCCGCGAGGACGGCGATTGGAAACTGAGCAACGTGCAGTTGTTGTGACTCAAAGGTCTGGCGTCACAGGCAGCCGTGTCGGTGACTGCCGATAAAGTGGCCTCCAGAAGTCGACGTGTCCTTCGTCGACCAGGAGCACAGGTTCGAGGAGTGTGTCGGTAGCAGTGGCAGTGGAATCTTCGGTGCTACTGAAGTGGTACTCCGAGACGGCTCGTGACCTGCCGTGGCGACGCGAGGGCGTCAGTGCCTGGCAGATCCTGATGAGCGAGATCATGCTCCAGCAGACGCCGGTGGTGCGCGTTGCGCCCATCTGGGAAGAGTGGGTGGAGCGCTGGCCGGTACCGTCGGCGATGGCAGCGTCGAGTCAGGCAGAAGTACTTCGCGCGTGGGGCAAACTTGGTTACCCACGACGCGCGCTGCGGCTTCACGAATGCGCGGGCGTCCTGGCCGCCGAGCACGGTGACGTGGTGCCGGAAGACGTCGACACCCTGCTCTCCCTACCGGGAATCGGTTCGTACACCGCCCGCGCCGTGGCGTGCTTCGCCTACGGACAGCGAGTGCCGGTGGTGGACACCAACGTACGACGCGTGGTTGCGCGAGCCGTCCACGGCAATGCGGAACCAGGCAATCCGTCCAACACACGCGACCTCGCCGACGTCGCGGCGCTGCTGCCACGGACACGAGCGCGCGCCGCCACCTACAGCGCCGCTCTCATGGAACTCGGTGCACTGATCTGCACTGCGCGGACGCCGAACTGCGAGAACTGCCCTTTGCCGAACTGCGCGTGGGTCGCTTCGGGCAAACCGGCACACACCGGACCGCCCAAGAAGGTGCAGAAGTTCGCGGGCACCGATCGCCAAGTTCGCGGAAAATTGATGGCCGTTCTGCGCGATAGCCACCGTCCGGTCGAACGCGCGCAACTCGACATCGTCTGGCCGACCGATCCTGGTCAGCGTGACCGCGCACTACATTCCCTGCTGGTCGACGGACTGGTCGAGCAGACCGATGACGGCCTGTTTGCACTGGCTGGAGAAGGTACGCCCTAGCCCACTCGCATCGGGTCGCATGCTTCTGCTGGTTCGACGGTCTGGGGTGGTGCAACTTCAGGATCCGAACGCCGAAACGCAGCGGGAACGACGGGTACCACCGGGTCGCAAGGCGGGAGCGTCAGGATCGGTAGGGCCGCTCCGGACGGTGGCCCGCTCGTCGGGTTCGCCGGCTCGGCGCCGACGTTCGGGCGATCAGTGGACACCGCTCGCGACCCGTCCGGCGACAGAGCGATCAGCAATCCCGTCAGCATGAGCAGGAGCGGCAGCACTATTGCCGCCGCCCACCGGATTCTGTTGACGGGCTGAACAGCCGCGCCGCCAGCGGACCTGACCTCACTCCCCCGACCGGCCGCTACCAGCGCAGCGCCTATCGCCAGTTGGGCGCGCTCGCCGAGATACAGGAAGCCGAGCCCTGCCGATTCGGCGGCTTCGGCGGACAACTGCCGTGACTCTTCCTTGCCGAGCATGGCGACGAGCATCTTGGGCACGGGGTTTCGTTCAGCGACGAGCAGGTCCAATGTCGCAGCAAATGTCGAGCTGTCTGTAAGCAACTCGGCGGTAGCGTAACGGTGCGCCGAGTCCACGACGCCCGCGCGCGGATCGATGGCAGCGATCACAGTCTCACTGCCGTCCGGCCAGAATGCGAGAATCGGCGAAATACCATTCAGGGCGTCGACCGTCCGCAAGTAGGCAAGGCGAGCGTCCAGACCGTTGACCAACTCGATGTTCTCGAAAGTGCTGGAGGACAATGAATCCGGGACAAATTCGCGCACGTCCGCGCGCTCGCACAGCACTCCGAGGACGGTGGGGCACAGGTTCGAGCGCAGGGCCCGACCTGTGGCGACCTCGGCAGCGGAGGCGAGCGCGCGTGCCGACGCTTGCGCAGAGGGAACAGTCCCGTTCGCGCCCCACGGATGACGGAACTCGTCGATCGAGCCCAGAAGGGGTGTGTCCGCGTCTACGAGAGCTGTTGAAATGGAATTGTTTTCGAATACCACGCCCAGGCTTTCACGCACTGGATCCTCCATCGACTGTTTCCAACTGGTTCTGAACTGTTTCAGGTGTTGCTATCACTGTGGAGCTGTATCAGAACGTCAGGCCACCGACCGCCATTGCGCCTGGTTCCAACACCACGTCCACCGGCGCTCGGCCGTCGACCGTGACGCGATACGTCCCCGGCAGGAGTCCGACAAACGAGAAGCGACCCTCGAACGGTTTCACCGTCCGCGCTATCGCGTGCCCGCATTGATCGACGCCGTTGATCACCACCGCCTCCGAGATGCCCGACGTCACCAGACCTGAGATCCGACCATCTGCCGAGACAGCTGTCCCCTGGTCTCTCCGACCACCAACAGAATTCCCTTGTGGATCACACACTCCCGGGGTGGTCGCCACCCGCACGGTGACATCGTCCGACCGCACGCGAGCCGCCCCTCGATCTGCGGTGACCAGTGCAGCAATCGATAGACCGTCGGCGTCTTCCCGCTTTCCCGCAGTCATCGTCGCTGTCCGGGTGAAGTACCGGTCCGCTTCCAGATTGCCTATCAGGCAATGTAACCCGAACTCGTCGACACCCGAGCCATCTTTGCAGTAGTCAGGCACGGACGGTAGAACGAAACCTCGAGGCACCGGAAGCTGCACGACCACGTCCGAGAGCGGGTTGCCCCGGACGCCGATGTCTACGACATACGTCACCGGATCACCCTCTCGGACAATGCCGTTGGACGGTCCGGTATCGAGCCCTGGACCGTCACCGGGGTCGAAGGGCGGCGCACCGTCAATCGCCGTCAACTCGACGGTGAAGGGAGAAGCGGACTCTCCCTCGGCTGCCAATCGAACATCCGACTGCATCGGTAGCGCACCGAGCGCAGCTGCGCCGACAAGTAACACTCCTGTCACCACGACTACGCCTCGCACTCTTCGGGCGCACGCTCTCGGTCGGAGTCGGACCGTAACCGCCTTCGACCACACCACTGACAGACGAGTTCTCTCGACACTCCTTCGATGGCCGACCCTCGGGGCCCGGTCGGGCACTCTCGACCAGATTTGGCGAATCCCGAGCTACGTTCAATAGAAGTCGCTCGAGGGACTCGAAAGCCAATGGTGACGGCATGATTATGTGGGTGAACTTCTCTCACCCGGGGTGAAGTCGCGGGTGAATTGCCCGGGATGACACGCTCTGGATTCGCACCAGCTACGCTCCTCCATGTAGATAGATGGATCGAGACAATCCGCCCAAATCCGCCAATTAGCGTGGGGCGTGAAAGCAGAAAGGGTCCGCGTTGATGTTCGGGAGGGACGGCCACGACTGGGCAGCTATTCCCGAAAGGCGCACTCTCACCGAGTCGATTCCTCGGCAAGCACTGTTCGCGAAACTGGATCGACGCGCCGCTCTGACCGTCGTCCGTGCACCGAACGGCCACGGGAAATCGTCGTTGATCGCATCGTGGCTGCGCGCCCATCTGGCATCCGAACGAATACTCGTCTGGGTCTCGGCCCCACAGCCCTCGTCGACACTCGAAGATTTCTGGGCCGTTGTCCTCGATCGAATCCACGCTGCCGGAATCGCACTGCCCGACGTCGACGATCTCGCCGATCCTTTCACCGCTGCCGCCAAATCCCTGAACGCCCTCAGCCGCCCCGTACTGCTCGTGCTGATCAGGCCGGATCTGATATCGGAACCAGAGTTGGACGATCAGTTGATCGATCTCCTCACCCTCTGCCACAACCTGGACCTCGTGGTCACGCTCTCGGGATTCGGCATGTTCGCCGAGCCATACCTTCTCGACACGGATCACGAGGTCATCGGCGCCGATGAGCTGTTGTTCACGACATCCGATACCGCCCAATTGCTGGAACAGGCGGGGGTGCGCACGGCTGAAGGTGATGCAGAACAAATCACATCCCTGACGGGTGGGCTGCCCGCATTGGTTCGCGCCGCAGTCGCCGCCGTCAGGGACTCACGTAACAGCAACCGTGAGCGAGAGATCAAAACGAACACCGCGCAAGCGATAGACGATTACGTGACTGATTACGTTCTCGCCACCGCTGAGCGCCTAAAGCAACATGAGTTCCTACTCGCGACCGCCTTTGGTCGATCGATCACCGTCGGCGTCGCCACAATGCTGTTCGAGTCCCAGCGCCCTGACACTGCCGAAACCGTTCATGAGATCCGCTCGCGGCTGGTGACGCTGGAGACAGCCGGCTTGTTGTCGCGCGTCGAGGCCGAAGCCGACGAAACATGGGAATTGCCTCCCGCCATTCGACGATCGCTACTCGCGCACCACACTCGCGTGGGAATCGATCCGTCGCAACGTCTTTCATTCCTCGCTCACAATCGACTCGACAACGGTCATCACGCGTCGGCGCTGGACTACGCGGTCGAGGCACAGAACTGGACCCTGGCAGTAGACATCGTCGAACAACATTGGGTGACGATGATCGTGCATAACCTGGACTCGGTTCGCTCCGCCCTCCAACGGATTCCGGCGGAAGCTGCCGACAAGCACTCTGCCGTTGAGGCCGGGCGTGCCTTGTTCACGATGCATCCGAGCAAGCGATCCACGGTAGTCGACTTGCTACCCGAATCGCCGGCCGAACTGTGGGAACTCGGCGCCCAACCCAGCGCGAAGGACGCCTTGAGCATCGCCTGCGTTCAATCGATCATGCTCAGGATGGCCGGTGAATACGGGCTCTCGGCAGAGACCACCAGGCGGCTGTCTCACCTCAGCCGCAGTGCGCTGGAAAACAATCCGGAAGCGGTCAGCGCACAACTCCCCCTGATGCGACTTCAATGGGCGATCAATTTTCAATTGAGCGGCAGGTTCACCGAATCCACGATCAAGGCTCGAATGGCATACAACGGCGCCCTGTCTCACGGAGTCGACTTCATCGCTCGCAACTCTGCGGGTAGTGCCGCCCTGAATTGGGCTTTGGCAGGTGAGCCGCGGCAGGCCAGACACTGGTTCGAACTCGAACAGAAGCATCCTGACCCCGGGGGTTGGCTCGAACCTGTAGTCAAGATCGCCGGCTTGACGGCACGGGCTCTCGCCGCTCTCGACACACTCGACTTCGGTGACGCACGTATCGCACTGACCGACCTCGGCGTTCCGTCCGACACCGAGGAGCTATGGGCGTTCGTCGTCTATGCGCACAGCCAATTCGCCCTGACTCAGAGCAGTGCATCTTCCGCTCTGTCCTTGCTCCACAACGCGATTGGAGTGCATTCCAAGCAGTACACGGCCACGTCTTTCGCGCTTCCTCTGCTGCAATCCGCAGAAATCGATCTCCTGCTCGCACTCGGCGAGGGAAACAAGGCGACGGCTCTGGCCAAGGAAATCGCCGATCCTGCAGCCAACCCGTGGACGCTCGCGTCGGTGGCGCGTTTACGTCAGCGAATCGGCCAGAACGAGGCCGCTGTGGCGCTGTGTCATCAGTTCGACTGGTCTGGCGAATCCTATCCGCGGGCACAGATGGAATCGCTTCTGGTGCAAGCGGTTGCACACTCCGAGCTGGGTGAGCCACGCCTCGCCTCTCAGGAGTGGTCCAGAGCGTGCAGTATCGCGGACCAAACCGAACTTCTGCGTCCGTTCGCGACCATCGGATCGGCGGACGTCGAGAAACTCGAATCGATGGCAGTAACAAAATCGCGTGCACTCGCCGAGTTCTCGAAAAGTGCTCCTGCGGAATCATTTCCGGGATCCGTACGTATCGTGGAGCTGACCGAACGCGAACAGAAGGTCCTCTCGCTCCTGGCGCTCGGCATGGGATCGGCCGCGATGGCCGACAAACTGTACGTGTCCGTCAACACCGTCAAGACTCAACTGCGCACTCTCTACAAGAAGCTCGACGTACACAATCGAAACGAAGCGATCACGAAGGCACGTCAGCTGCGCCTGCTGTAGTCCCGGGTCGGATCTGATTCGGACTACATTCTGTAGGCATGAGCACCGATACCTGTGTCTTCTGCAAGATCGTCGCGCTGACCGAGCCGGCGATTCTCGTCCACGAGAGCGAGACGACTCTTGCATTTCTCGACGCCCGACCGGTGAGTCGCGGACACACCCTGGTGGTCCCCAAGCGTCATGCAGAAAACCTCGATGCTCTCGAAAGCCACGAGGGCGCAGAGATGTTCCGCGTCGGCACGCTCATCGCCGGAGCTCTACGCCGCTGCGACATCGCCGCTGACGGAGTCAACTTTCTCGTCAACGACGGGCGTGCCGCGGGCCAAACCGTGTTCCACTCGCACCTCCACGTCGTCCCCCGCCATCGCGGCGACAAGGCGAAGTTCGCTGCCGGACTCCTGGCCAGGCGAGCCGTCGAACTGGAGCAGGTGGGCGCGTCGATCCGCAGTCAGCTCACCGTCTGAAGGAATTCCGTCACCACTTCGCGATAGCGCTGCGGTTGATCGTCGTGAACCAGGTGGCCTGCATCGGCAATACGTACGTACCGAGTTCCCGGCCTCTCGGCCATCTCTCGCATCTGTCCCTCGGGGGTGATGGTGAACTCTCCCTCGATCAGCAAGGTTGGCACGTCGATCGCCTTCCACTGATCCCAGAAATGCCTCGTGCCCCACTCCTCCGAGATGTCGCGGAAGGTCGACACCTCGCCGTGCAGGTACCACCCGTCGTCGCGGCGGTCGAAAGAGTCGAGAAAGTACTGGCCGGCGACGGGCCCGAAGAATTCCTTCATCGCGTCCTCGGAAGCAAACGGCTGCGGCCACGCCGAGATCATCTGAGCCCAATCCGCGGCGGTGCGTCCGCGAAAATCCGGAGCCATGTCTTCGAGGACCAGTGCACAAACCTTTTCGGGATGCGATGCGGCGAAGCACCACGCGTGCAGAGCCCCCATCGAATGGCCGATCACGATCATCGGCTCCTCGATGGACGCAACGGCAGATGCCAGGTCGTCGACGAATGCCTCGGTGGTCAGCTCTGACGGCGCGGGCCGGCCGTGACCGGCGGCGTCGAACGTGTAGACGTGGCCGAACTCGCGGATCCACGGCACCTGGCGTCGCCACGTCCTCGAGCTGCCCATGAGGCCGTGCAACAACAGAATCGGTTGTCCTGTTCCACCTTCGTCATGCAACACGAGTGTCACGGTACGCGGTGAAGGTGCGCGGGTAATGTCGCTTGCATGGCAGTCGTGAAGATCAATGCAATCGAGGTCCCAGAGGGCGCCGGCCCCGAACTGGAGAAGCGCTTCGCAGCACGCGCTCATGCAGTCGAGAACTCCCCGGGCTTTCTCGGATTCCAACTCCTCCGCCCCACCGCAGGTGAGAGCCGTTACTTCGTGGTGACGCAGTGGGAGTCCGAGCAGGCGTTCGCCGATTGGCGTGACGGCCCTGCCCGCGAAGCCCATTCCGGCGAGCGTGCGAAGCCCGTCGCTTCGGGTGCGTCGTTGCTCGAGTTCGAAGTTGTCCTGGACGTCGCCGCAAAGAGCTGATCTAGAACGATTGTGCCCGCCTTGGCGGGCACAATCGACGGTCATCTCGGCTTACGCGTTGACACGGTGCGGGCAGTAGTGCAAAAGTTCGCATGTAAACGCGATGGTCCGACAGGAATCCGGTGAAAGCCCGGAGCGGTCGCGCCACTGTAATTCGAGGTGAAGTGCCTTTTTCGGCACGACTATTTCGACAGCCAGACACTTCGGCCATCGCATGGACCTAGGGGACGCGAAAATCCCAGGAGGCTTCGATGGCTCTCGCCTATTCTCCCGATACGTCGATCGATTCGACTCGTCTTGCTTTCCTCGCCGCTGCAGTAGTTCTGTTCGCGATGCTCGCTCTCTACCTGGTCGGATTCGACCAGGGCGCTATCTCTCGCACCGGCATGTACATGCATGAATTGATGCACGACGGTCGACACTTGATGGGCCTGCCGTGCCACTAGTCGACAATTTCACGAAGCTTCTCATTCGTGGTTTGTTGGCTGGTTTGATCGCAGGCATCCTTGCCGGCGGAGTTGCATTCGTGCTGGGTGAACCGCACGTCAATGCCGCCATTGCGATCGAAGAAGCCAACAGCGCCACCGGTGAGGTTGCCGGCGAAGCCGCTGGGCATTCGCACGGTGACGAAGAAGAACCACTGGTGAGCCGCGACGGGCAGCGCGCCGGGCTGTTCCTGGCCACAGCGCTGGCCGGACTGGCACTCGGGGCGATCTTCTCGGTCGTTGCCAATTACGCTCGACGACTCACCGGCATGTCCGGGCCGTTGTTGGCGATCACCATCGCCGTCGGTGGTTGGCTGGCCATCGAGGCCGTGCCCTTCTTCAAGTACCCGGCCAATCCGCCGGCCGTCGGAGATCCCGACACCATCAACCAGCGCACACTGCTGTGGCTGGCCGCCGTGATTCTCGGGCTACTGTCCGTCACCGCGGCAGCAGCGGCGGCAAAGGCAGTTTCCGGGCACGAGTTCCTCAGCGTGCGCATCGCTGCTCCGGTGGCTGCGTTCCTGGTGATCGCCACGATCGGTTACGTCTCGCTTCCCGGCATCAACGAGGTGGGCGAGGACTTCCCGGCAACTCTGCTGTGGGAGTTCCGACTTTCCTCGCTCGCTACGCAGGCGACGCTCTGGCTCGTACTCGGGTTGGCATTCGCCTTCCTCACCGAGCGCGCGACCAAGAACACCGAAGTAGCAAAAAAGTACGCCCTTCGCTGAACCTGCTGTGCGCCTTTATTAACCGCGGGCGGTTAATAAAGGCGCACAGCAGTTCTATTTCAGCTCAGGTGATGCACTTCCTGCAGTCCGTACACCGGCGTCGGGATGCCCTCGTAACGCGCCTTCAACTGCAACGCCAAGTACAGCGAGTAGTGGCGCGACTGGTGCAGATTGCCTCCGTGGAACCACAGCGCTTCCTGCTGCGTCGGCTTCCACATGTTGCGCTGCTCGCCTTCCCACGGTCCCGGATCCTTGGTGGTATTCGAGCCCAGGCCCCACACCTTGCCGACCTTGTCGGCGGTGTCCTGGCCGATCAGATCCGCCACCCAGCCGTTCATCGAGCCGTAGCCGGTCGCGTAGACCACCACGTCGGCAGGCAATTCCGTACCGTCCTCGAGGATCACGCTGTTCTCGGTCAGCTCACGAATGTTGCCGTGCGCGAGCTTGATGTCCCCGTTCGCGACCAGTTCGGCCGCGCCGACGTCGATGTAGTAACCCGAGCCGCGTCGTAGGTACTTCATGAACAGACCTGAACCGTCGTCGCCCCAGTCGTGCTCGAAGCCCGCCTTCTCGAGGCGATCGTAGAAGTCCTTGTCGCGCTCACGGATTGCGTCGTACACCGGGATCTGGAACTCGTGCATGATTCGGTACGGCAGCGAACCGAACGTGAGGTCTGCCTTGTGCGTCGTCATGCCCGCGGCCAGTGCACGCTCCGAGTACAGATCGCCCAAGCCCAAATCCATCAGCGAATCCGACTTCACGATGTGCGTCGAGCTGCGCTGCACCATCGTGACGTCGATGCCGTTCTCCCACAGTGCACCGCAGATGTCGTGCGAGGAGTTATTGGCCCCGATCACGACGACCTTCTTGCCCACGTACTGATCCGGGCCGGGGTGCTTGCTCGAGTGGTGCTGAT
>Ga0153921_1001017_pt1 | contig 13218 bp, 9 predicted proteins | sample TSNJ005MetaG_FD_104691 | JGI IMG/M metagenome (GOLD analysis project Ga0153921, IMG submission 104691) | Attine ant fungus gardens microbial communities from New Jersey, USA - TSNJ005 MetaG | ecosystem: Host-associated > Fungi > Mycelium > Unclassified | place: USA: New Jersey, Brendon T. Byrne... | reverse complement strand
GACTGAAAATAAAAAGAAGAAAACCGGTTCCAGCAACCAGGCAAACATCCTTTGCAGGAAAATTGATACGGCGGTTAACAAGAAAGTGCTGCTGGAGGATATGAAATTAAAAGACCTGATTGCTGTCAGCAGTCAGTCAGACATGAACAGCTTTCCGCTGGCCGCCGTCAGCAGTCCGGCAGACATGAATAGCTCATACCTTGCTGCCGCAAATCCGGTGACCAATAAGAGTGAAACCTGTTATCCTGCAATAAAGTATCAGTTTAATGGAAAGAAACTGACCATCCATTTATATATTGAGTATAGTTCTTATAGGTTTAATAATAAGTTTCATGCCGATGGCACTCCTGACTGTACAGCGGAATCAATCAGTACCGTTAAGAATAAGGCAAGGAAAAACGGAAAAAAATACATAAATTTATTTCAAAAAGGACTAAAGAAATATTACCATAACCAGTGGGTACAAGGAACTAAAAGAGACTTTGGAAATAAAGTGAACTTTAAAACGGCACTTGTGATCCACCGAAAAGATAATAGCAAAGAAAACTACCATCAAGACCAACAATTTATAGAAGTAATGATCGGGGGAATCAATAAGTACTATTATAGTAAAGACATATACAGCAAAGACGCCAACCCTTATTGGTATCATGCACTTTCAGGGAGCCAAAAAATTTACATACCGGAAGAAGGGCAGTTAACATTAAATGCCGGCAAGAATTACCAAAGCCCGGTTTCTGATTACAAGGCAGCTTCCGCGCATATAATGGGGCATATACTGGGCCTGGGGGATGCCTGGTATGATGATGTTAACGGGACGGAGCGATGTACGGAAAATAAAGAAACCTGCATCTACGAAAATGGAATGTATTATAACATGATGAAATCATCAAACAAGGGTTTTACCGCAAATGACTTTGAAATGATGCTGCGTGCCTACCAAAAAGGCGGAAAAGTAGTGACACAATATTATAAAACGTATGATAAAGTCATGATTTCAGATGTCATAAAAAATAAAACAGCTCATTAGCCCCAATAGCCCAAAGGAGAAAAGAGAGAATGATAGAAAAATTATTAAAAAAAGGCATTCTGCTATGTGTATTTTTTCTAATTACCGCCAGTATGCAGGGTATGATGTGTAAAGCGGAAACCACACTGAAAGCCCCAAATCCGGTAAGAGTATGGAGACAATCGGATACGTCGTTATATTTGAAATGGTCAAAGGTAAAGAATGCAGATGGCTATATTATCTACAAATATGACAAAACGAGGGGGAAGTACATAAAGTATAAAACAATCAAAAATAATAGTGCCCTCATTTTTAACGACGAAATAGGGAGCCGTACATCAGCCAAGTACAAAATCAGCGCCTTTAAACAGGCAGGAAAAAAGAAAGTCATTGGGCAGCAAAGTTACCCGGCAAGTGCAAGGACGTATAAACAGGGTGACAGGAAGGTGAATGCAGGTAAAGTGAAGGTCAGGGCGGCCGGAGAATCTTATTGCAAAGACTATTCCGTAGATCTTGCATATTATGAAACCCTGAAATTATCGGCAAAGGTAAAACCGGATACGTATAGTAAAGCAAAAGGTAAAAGCGTACTGAGTAAAAAAGTGCGCTGGTATTCTTCCAACACCAAAATAGCAACGGTAGATAAAAATGGGTGCGTGAAAGCACAGGCGAAAGCAGGGAGATGCCATATCTATACGAGGGCACATAATGGAAAAAAATCAAATAAGATATTAATTTTTGTGGAAAATTATGCAAGACCTAAGAAAAGCACTTTGAATCTTGGGGCAGCATGGGCAGACCCGGAAAGATATGGACCGGTATTGGAGATGTTTGAAAGCAACTATAAGACCGTTACCGATATAGCAGAGTATTTCTATATCAATCGACCGGCAGGAAATGAAACATTTAAATGCTGGATGGAAAAAGGTGAAGTAAAGATGTCACCGGAAAAATATGTGTCCGGGAAAATGAAACAGACGATCTATAACTTCATAAAGAATTTTTCATATGATATACGCCTGGATGTAAGTTCTGATATCGTTAAGTTTACAGAGTTGTATGGGTTAAGCGAAGAGTACAGGTATGCAGGTACGAAAGTTGTATTTAAATATGACCAGAATAAAAGGGATCCGAATTCCTATACTACAGAGTATCAGATGGCGACTAATTGGGTCTATGGCAGCTTTGCGGGGATTTAAGCCACATTCTCGATGTCCTTGAAATTTCAGGAGGTTATTATGAAGAAGGAAAGATGGATTATTGCGGTTATATTAATTTATGTTTTAGCAATAAGTGGATGTGGTACACCAACACCACATTATGATGTAGAAACTTACGATGAGTTAAAAGATGCTTTGAATGAAAATGTAGATATTCTGTATCCAGATATAAGTCGGTATGAGCAGGAAGAGATAGAGTATGTAATAAATCATGCACCCGGGGATAAATACGGGAAGCATGGATATAGCATTATATGGGAGCCATTTGCTATTAGTGAAGATCCGACATCTGAGACTGTATTGAGGGAATTTCGGGTTTATTGTGTCACACTCGAATATCTTACTGATATAGCTGATAAATCAAATGGATTGTGGACAGATTTAGAGGATTTCAAACCCAATATGGAAGTGGATGGCATTGCGGTTGAACATAAGTGTTATGAGAAATTTGAAAATCAAGAGGAAACAGAAATTGCCGAGATACCGGAATCAGCTAAATACCCTGATGGCACCTATTACAATTGGAATAAATATATATTTCAATATCTAGGATACCAATATGAGATATCAGGCGCTGTACGCCTGCTGCCAGAAGAACAATTTGAAAAAAATATAGACCAGGAGGTAGAAAAGGGAAGAGCAGAATTACTTGATGCGATTAGAACCATCATTGGACAAAGGAGCAAAAAAGGATGAAAATTTTTTTTGACTATTATTATAATGATTGGTATAAAGTAAGATACCAACAAGAAAAGGACATACGTTTTTAGGTTGGTCAAAAAGTTCTACGGCCAGTCGGTCATCATATCAACCAGGTGGAGATTACAAGTCAAATTCATCTGTTACTTAGTACGCAGTTTGGAAGGCAGATACGTTCAAAGTGTGCCCTCCTGTCGCGTTCGCATGTAAATACTGACCTTGCACTTTAAAAATATGCACCCCCAGAAAAGAAAAAGACTTGACGTAATATTCTTATATATGCTAAAATGTATAAGCGAATGGAAGTAGGTCTTTTTTTTATGCCTAAAAAACAACAGCCTACGCGTGCTGTTACCAAAATATAATGAGAGCGAGGTGGAAGTTGTGCGCGTTAGAGTCACATTGGCATGTATGGATTGTAAACAACGTAATTACAACATGACGAAGGATAAGAAAACTCATCCTGAAAGAATGGAAACAAAGAAATACTGCAGATTCTGCAGAAAACACACAATGCACAAAGAAACCAAGTAATGAGCAGAAAGAAAAGGAAGTGATAAAATGGGAGATGCAGTAAAAACGGATAAAGCTCCAAAAAAGAGCTGGTTTGATGGTCTCAAAGCTGAATTTAATAAAATTGTCTGGCCGGATAAAAAATCACTCAGCAAACAGACAGTTGCAGTTGTTGCCGTTTCTGTGGTACTTGGTGTCATTATTACCGTTGTGGATTTGATAGTAAAGTATGGTATTGATTTCTTGATTAAGTAAGGACAAGGGTGATTTTATGTCAGAAGCAAACTGGTACGTTGTTCATACCTATTCCGGGTATGAAAATAAGGTGAAGGCTAACATAGAAAAAACAATTGAAAACAGGCATCTTGAAGATCAGATACTGGAAGTCAGAGTCCCGATGCAGGATGTTATTGAGATGAAAAACGGGGCTAAGAAACAGGTCCAGAAAAAGATGTTTCCGGGCTATGTGCTTCTGAATATGGTTATGAATGATGATACATGGTATGTTGTAAGAAACACCAGAGGCGTAACCGGATTTGTTGGTCCCGGATCTAAGCCGGTGCCGCTAACGGAAGCGGAAATGGAACCATTAGGAATCAATAATACGAATACAATCATTGATTTTGAGGAAGGCGACACAGTTACTATAACCGGCGGGGTTTGGAAAGATACCATTGGTGTGATTCAGTCTTTGAATCAAAGTAAACAAATCGTTACCATCAACGTTGAGCTGTTTGGCCGTGAAACACCGGTAGAAATAAGTTTCGCAGAAATTAAAAAAATGTAACATGAAAATGATCGATAAGTGAATTCGCAGCTTATCGGCAGTGGGAGGGAAATCCCCCGACAATACCACATAGGAGGTGCCTAACATGGCAAAAAAAGTAACAGGTTATATTAAATTGCAGATTCCTGCTGGTAAAGCTACACCAGCGCCACCTGTTGGTCCTGCTCTTGGACAGCATGGTGTTAACATTGTTCAGTTTACAAAGGAGTTCAACGCAAGAACGGCAGACAAGGGAGATCTGATCATTCCTGTAGTCATTACTGTATTTGCGGACAGAAGTTTTAGCTTTATCACAAAAACTCCGCCGGCTGCAATATTATTGAAGAAAGCCTGCAACCTCAAATCAGGTTCAGGTGTTCCGAATAAGAATAAAGTGGCAACGGTTAAGAGGGATAAGATCAAAGAAATCGCTGAAATGAAAATGCCGGATTTAAATGCAGGCAGCATTGAAACAGCTATGAGTATGATTGAGGGTACAGCCCGGAGCATGGGGATTGTAGTCGAAGACTAAAGTGAATTGCAGAATGTAAATATGAACAATGAACGTGGGAGGGAGATTCCCGCAAATACCACCAGGAGGTTATTTAATATGAAAAGAGGTAAGAAATATATAGAGATTGCGAAAAATGTCGATCGCACGAATCTTTATGATACAGAAGAAGCTATGGCTCTTGTGAAAAAAGTAGCGGTAGCAAAGTTTGATGAAACAATCGAAGCTCACATCAGAACAGGCTGTGACGGACGTCACGCAGACCAGCAGATTCGCGGTGCCGTAGTATTACCGCATGGAACAGGTAAAAAGGTTCGCGTTTTAGTATTTGCTAAAAACGCAAAGGCAGAGGAAGCTCTTGCAGCAGGCGCAGAATATGTGGGCGCAGAAGAGCTGATCCCAAAGATTCAGAACGAAAACTGGTTTGAATTTGACGTAGTAGTTGCTACTCCGGACATGATGGGCGTAGTAGGTCGCCTTGGACGTGTTCTCGGACCAAAGGGCTTAATGCCGAACCCAAAAGCCGGAACCGTTACGATGGACGTAACAAAAGCAATTCAGGACATCAAAGCAGGTAAGATTGAGTATAGATTGGATAAAACGAATATTATCCACGTGCCAGTTGGAAAAGCATCCTTTACAGAGGAGCAATTAGCGGACAACTTCCAGACGCTTATGGGTGCAATTACAAAAGCAAAACCAAGTGCCCTAAAAGGACAATACTTAAAGAGTATTACTATAACTTCTACTATGGGACCTGGTATTAAACTTAACACTGCTAAATTTGCATGACAAAATGCCGTTTGTACTATCAGGTGCAGGCGGCTTTTTATGGAATATAACGAAATAGAAACATGTTTTATTGCAGCAAGTACGTAAGAGGCGTATTTGAAAATATACAAAATGAAGATTAAGAGGTATGTATATGAAGAGAAATGACATTCACAAAATACTAATAATCGGTTCCGGTCCTATTATAATCGGGCAGGCATGTGAGTTTGATTATTCTGGAACACAGGCATGTAAAGCGCTGCGTAATCTGGGTTATCAGATTGTTTTGGTAAATTCCAATCCGGCTACCATTATGACAGATCCTGAGATTGCAGATGTAACCTATATTGAACCGTTAAATGTAGAAAGATTGACTCAGGTTATTGAAAAGGAACGTCCGGATGCATTGCTTCCAAATCTGGGCGGACAATCCGGATTGAATCTCTGCTCAGAGCTGAATCAGGCAGGCGTATTAGAAAAGTACAATGTAAAAGTAATCGGCGTACAGGTGGATGCCATTGAACGGGGAGAAGACCGCGTAGAGTTCAAAAAAACCATGGACAGCTTAGGGATAGAGATGGCAAAGAGCCAGGTGGCATATTCCATAGATGAGGCACTTTCCATTGCGGACGAACTGGGTTACCCGGTGGTATTGCGCCCGGCATATACGATGGGTGGTGCCGGAGGCGGACTGGTTTATAATATGGAGGAATTAAAGACGGTTTGTGCCAGAGGGCTTCAGGCCAGCCTGGTAGGTCAGGTGTTGGTAGAAGAGTCCATACTGGGTTGGGAAGAATTAGAACTGGAAGTGGTAAGGGATGCCAATAACAATCTGATTACCGTATGTTTTATAGAGAATATTGACCCATTGGGTGTTCATACCGGAGATTCCTTCTGTGCAGCGCCAATGCTGACTATTTCAAGGGAATTACAGAACCGTCTTCAGGAACAGGCATATAAGATCGTGGAAGCAATAGAAGTAATTGGCGGTACCAACGTACAATTTGCCCATGATCCGGTAAGCGACCGTATCGTTGTAATAGAAATCAACCCAAGAACTTCACGATCTTCCGCATTAGCTTCGAAGGCGACCGGATTTCCTATTGCGCTCATATCTGCCATGTTGGCAAGCGGACTGACCTTAGATGAGATCCCTTGCGGTAAATATGGCACTTTAGATAACTACGTGCCGGATGGAGATTATGTAGTAATAAAATTTGCACGGTGGGCATTTGAGAAATTCAAAGGCTCTGAAGATAAACTGGGTACGCAGATGCGTGCGGTAGGCGAAGTCATGAGTATTGGAAAGACTTACAAGGAGGCTTTTCAAAAGGCTATCCGCAGTCTGGAAAATAGCAGATATGGCTTAGGGGGCGCAAAAGAATTTGGGACAAAAACGAAGAAAGAATTGTTGAAGATGCTGGCAGCGCCTACCAGTGAACGCCAGTTTGTAATGTATGAGGCCCTTAGAAAAGGGGCAAGTGTTGATGAATTGTTTGAATTGACAAAGATCAAACATTACTTTATTGAGCAGATGAAAGAGTTGGTAGAGGAAGAAGAAGCACTAAAGGCGGATAAAGGAAATGTTCCGCAGACGGAAATGCTTCGTCAGGCAAAACTGGATGGATTTTCTGACAGATATTTAAGCCAGCTCCTGGAAGTGAAGGAAGAAGACATCCGAAATGCCAGAACAGAAGCCGGAATTGTAGAAGCGTGGGAAGGAGTTCACGTAAGCGGTACACAGGATTCTGCCTACTATTACTCCAGTTATCATATAAAAGATGAAAGTCCGGTGGGTAGTGACAAGCCAAAGATTATGATTTTGGGCGGAGGTCCAAACCGTATCGGACAGGGAATCGAATTTGACTATTGCTGTGTACATGCGACACTGGCATTGAAAGAATTGGGATTTGAGACCATTATGGTAAATTGTAATCCGGAAACAGTTTCAACGGATTATGATACTTCGGATAAATTATATTTTGAAGCACTGACCTTAGAAGACGTACTCAGTATTTATGAAAAAGAAAAACCGGTGGGTGTCATTGCCCAATTCGGAGGACAAACCCCGTTGAATCTGGCGGCAGATTTGAAAAAGGCCGGCGTAAAGATTCTTGGCACAACCCCGGAAACCATTGATTTGGCAGAGGATAGAGACCGCTTCAGAGCCATGATGGAAAAATTAGACATTCCAATGCCGGAAGCCGGTATGGCATTAAATGCTCGGGAAGCTCTTGAAATTGCAGAGAAAATAGGCTATCCGGTTATGGTTCGCCCATCCTATGTACTTGGCGGAAGAGGAATGGAAATTGTACATGATGATGAATCTCTGGTCTTTTATATGAATGCAGCAGTAGGAGTAACACCTGACCGTCCGATCTTAATCGACCGTTTCTTACATCATGCAACAGAATGTGAAGCAGATGCCATCAGTGACGGAACCTGTGTATTTGTGCCGGCGGTTATGGAACATATTGAACTTGCCGGTATACATTCCGGAGATTCAGCCTGTATCCTGCCATCGAAACATTTGACCGGAGAACAGATAGAGACGATAAAGGACTATACAAAGAAAATTGCAGAAGAAATGAACGTAATAGGTCTGATGAATATGCAGTACGCCATTGAAGATGGTACCGTATATGTGCTGGAGGCGAATCCTCGTGCGTCCAGAACCGTGCCACTGGTATCCAAAGTCTGCAATATTAAAATGGTGAAGCTGGCAACGGATATTATGACTGCCCATCTGACCGGCAGAAAATCACCGGTTCCGGAGTTGAAAGAAAAGAAAATTTCACATTACGGAGTAAAGGAAGCAGTATTTCCATTCAATATGTTCCAGGAAGTAGATCCAATCCTGGGACCGGAGATGCGCTCTACCGGAGAAGTGCTTGGCATTTCGAAAAATTATGGTGAAGCATATTATAAAGCGCAGGAAGCCACACAGAGTAAACTTCCCTTAGAGGGAACAGTATTAATCAGTGTAAATGACTGGGACAAGCCAGAGGTACCGGAAGTGGCTAAAGGTCTGCACGAGTGCGGATTTAAACTGATAGCCACAGGAAGAACCTATGACAAGATCATAGAAGCCGGGCTGCCTGCTGTCAAGATTGAAAAAATCAATGAGGGAAGACCAAACGTTTTAGATGCGATTACCAATAAACAGGTACAGTTGATCGTGAATACCCCGATCGGCAAGAAAGGTTCGGTGGATGATAGCTATATTCGTAAAGAGGCCATTAAGCATAAAGTTCCCTATATCACCACGATGGCAGCGGCGAAAGCTACCGTAGAAGGAATCCGGGCAGCGAAGAAGGGGCAGATGGGAGTAAAATCCTTGCAGGAGTTTCATGCAGGTATTGATTCTTAAATAAAAACTTGACAAGCAGAATCTTGTTGTGTTATAGTCATTTAGAAAACTGCCGAAGACAGCAGGTGCCGTATGGCATAAGGTGAAAACGCCTGCCGAGGAGTATAATGAATTCTATATAGAATGCGTTATCAGCCTCTTTGCGGTATGCAAAGAGGCTTTTTAATCGGTAGCAACAAAATCTAAAGGAGGTATACCATTCATGGCAAAAGTAGAACTGAAACAGCCGGTCATAGTAGAAATCAGTGAACATATTAAAGACGCACAGTCTGTTGTGTTGGCTTCTTACAGTGGAATCACTGTGGAACAGGATACTGCTCTTCGTAAAGAGATGCGGGAAGCCGGCGTGATTTATAAAGTATATAAAAACACAATGATGAATTTTGCGTTTAAAGATACTGACTGTGAATCACTCAGCAAACATCTGGAAGGACCAAATTCAATCGCTATTTCCAAAGATGATGCAACAGCTCCGGCCAGAATCCTGGCAAAATATGCAAAGATTGCTCCAGCATTAAAATTGATTGCCGGTGTTGTAGAAGGCAATTATTATGATGAAGCAGGGGTACAGGCACTGGCAGCGATTCCGTCAAGAGAGGAATTGATCGGAAAACTGCTTGGAAGTATCCAGTCACCCATTACAAATCTTGCCCGTGTTCTTAATCAGATCGCAGAAGCAAAAGAAGCCTGAGGCATTTAGCAAAGGCAAGCTGTTAAGTACAGCTTAATGAGTAAATTGATTTAAGATCAAAAAACAATAACAAATAATCAGGAGGAAAATAAAATGGCAAAATTAACAACAGCGGAATTTATTGAAGCTATTAAAGAATTATCCGTATTAGAATTAAGTGAATTAGTAAAAGCGTGTGAGGAAGAGTTTGGTGTATCTGCAGCAGCAGGTGTTGTAGTAGCAGCAGGCGGTGCAGCAGAAGCGGAAGAAGAAAAAACTGAATTTGATGTTGAGTTAACAGAAGTTGGACCAAACAAAGTTAAGGTTATCAAACTTGTTCGTGAAGCTACCGGCTTAGGATTGAAAGAAGCAAAAGCAGTAGTTGACGGAGCGCCCAAGGTTGTGAAAGAAAGCGCTGCTAAAGCAGAAGCAGAAGAACTCAAAACAAAACTGGAAGCAGAAGGTGCGAAAGTTACTCTTAAATAGTCAAACAAATGAGACTCCTTGCCTGACGGGCGGGGAGTTTTTGAGGAAAGTTAAAAAGCTTATGCCGGATTCTCATAATGAGCATTCAGAATAGGCTTTTTTGAATTTTGTATGAAGTAAAGAAGGTTGTTACAGAAAAACACCTTTCAATGCTGAAAAAGTTGCTTGACATAAAAATTTTATTGTGGTAACATGAAAAATGCACTATTGTCAAATAGTGCGCCCAAAGGCATAACTATGCCCAAAAGCGGCTAAATTAGTCTAGTTATTCATATAGAAAGAACAGGGGTGAAACGTCAATGGAGAAAAACAGGATACGTCCAATCACAAGTGATAAAAGCCTTCGTATGAGTTACTCAAGACAGAAAGAAGTTCTTGAGATGCCTAACTTAATTGAGGTTCAGAAAGACTCATACCAATGGTTTTTGGAAGAAGGCCTGAAGGAAGTATTTGATGACATCTCGCCAATTGCAGACTATAGCGGCAAGCTGAGTTTGGAATTTGTAGATTTTGCATTGTGTGAGGATGACGTTAAGTATTCAATCGAAGAGTGTAAGGAACGTGATGCAACCTTTGCAGCACCTTTAAAGGTAAGGGTAAGACTTCATAATAAAGAGAACGATGAGATCAATGAGCATGAAATCTTTATGGGTGAATTGCCTTTGATGACCGCTACCGGGACCTTTGTCATTAATGGAGCGGAACGTGTTATTGTCAGCCAATTGGTACGTTCTCCGGGTATCTATTATGCGATTGCCCATGATAAACTTGGTAAAAGACTGTTTTCTTCCACTGTAATTCCTAACCGCGGAGCGTGGTTGGAATATGAGACGGACTCCAATGATATATTTTATGTTCGTGTAGACAGAACCAGAAAGGTTCCAATCACTGTTTTAATTCGTGCTCTTGGAATTGGTACAAACGCTGAAATCATTGAATTGTTTGGCGAAGAACCAAAGATTCTGGCAAGCTTAACAAAAGATACTTCGGAAAGTTATCAGGAGGGTCTTTTAGAATTATATAAAAAAATACGTCCGGGAGAGCCTTTGGCGGTAGAGAGCGCGGAGAGCCTGATCATGAGCATGTTCTTTGATCCGAGAAGGTATGATTTGGCAAAGGTAGGACGTTATAAATTTAATAAAAAACTCATGCTTAGAAACCGTATTAATGGAAAAGTATTGGCGGAAGATGTAGTAGATACAACCACTGGTGAGATTCTTGCAAAGGCAGGTACGGATGTGACCCGCCAACTGGCAGATGATATTCAAAATGCAGCGGTTCCTTTTGTGTGGATTCAAACAGAAGAGCGTAATATAAAAGTACTATCCAATATGATGGTTGACATAACTAATTTTGTGGATGTTGATCCGAAAGAAGTAGGGGTTACAGAATTAGTATTCTACCCTGTCCTGGAAAAAATACTGGAAGAAAATGACACCATTGAAGATATAAAAGCGGCAATTATAAGAGATATTCATGATTTGATTCCGAAACACATTACCAAGGAGGACATTATTGCCTCTATTAATTATAATATAAATCTGGAATATGGAGTCGGATATAATGATGATATTGATCATTTGGGGAACAGACGTATCAGAGCGGTAGGTGAATTGCTGCAGAATCAGTACAGAATCGGACTTTCCAGATTGGAAAGAGTAGTCCGTGAAAGAATGACCACACAGGATCTGGAAGGTATTTCACCTCAGTCCCTGATTAATATCAAACCGGTAACGGCGGCCGTAAAAGAATTTTTTGGTTCTTCCCAGCTGTCGCAGTTCATGGATCAGAATAATCCACTGGGTGAACTTACCCATAAGAGACGTCTTTCAGCACTGGGACCGGGAGGTCTTTCGCGTGATCGCGCAGGATTTGAGGTTCGAGACGTACACTATTCCCATTATGGCAGAATGTGCCCGATTGAGACGCCGGAAGGTCCGAATATCGGACTTATCAACTCTCTTGCTACCTATGCAAGAATCAATGAATATGGCTTTATAGAAGCACCTTATAGAAAAATAGATAAATCAGATTCTAAAAATCCGCGGGTAACGGACAATGTGGAATATATGACGGCGGATGAGGAAGATAATTATCATGTAGCGCAGGCGAATGAGATTCTGGATGATGAGGGACATTTTGTTCATAAGAATGTATCCGGCCGATATAAAGAAGAAACACAGGAATATGAGAGAACTGCATTTGATTATATGGATGTTTCTCCCAAGATGGTATTCTCCGTGGCTACAGCGTTGATTCCTTTCCTGGAAAATGACGATGCGAACCGTGCGTTGATGGGATCCAACATGCAGCGTCAGGCAGTACCGTTATTGACTACGGAGGCTCCGGTAGTGGGGACAGGTATGGAAACAAAAGCCGCTGTGGATTCCGGTGTGTGTGTAGTAGCCAAAAAATCGGGTACGGTTGAACGGGCTACATCTAAAATAATTACAATAAAAAATGATGATGGGTCCAGAGAAAACTATAATTTAATAAAGTTTATAAGAAGTAATCAAAGCAACTGTTACAATCAGAGACCGATTGTTGTGAAAGGCGAGCATGTAAAAGAGGGACAGGTTATTGCAGATGGTCCGTCTACTGCAAACGGCGAAATTGCCCTTGGTAAAAACCCATTGATTGGATTTATGACATGGGAAGGCTACAATTATGAAGATGCCGTATTGTTAAGCGAAAGGCTTGTTATGGACGATGTATATACATCCGTTCATATTGAAGAATATGAAGCAGAAGCGAGAGATACGAAACTGGGTCCGGAAGAAATTACCAGAGATGTTCCGGGCGTTGGTGATGATGCTCTCAAAGATCTGGATGAAAGAGGTATCATCCGTATTGGCGCAGAAGTGCGTGCCGGAGATATACTGGTTGGCAAGGTAACTCCAAAGGGAGAAACTGAGTTGACGGCAGAGGAAAGACTGCTGAGAGCTATTTTTGGTGAAAAAGCAAGGGAAGTAAGAGACACCTCCTTGAAAGTGCCGCATGGCGAGTATGGTATTGTTGTAGACGCAAAGGTGTTTACAAGAGAAAATGGGGATGAATTATCTCCGGGTGTAAATCAGGCGGTGCGTATTTATATTGCACAGAAGAGAAAAATATCTGTTGGAGATAAAATGGCCGGTCGTCATGGTAACAAAGGTGTAGTATCCCGTGTATTGCCGGTAGAAGATATGCCGTTTCTTCCCAAT
>Ga0153921_1001014_pt1 | contig 13248 bp, 10 predicted proteins | sample TSNJ005MetaG_FD_104691 | JGI IMG/M metagenome (GOLD analysis project Ga0153921, IMG submission 104691) | Attine ant fungus gardens microbial communities from New Jersey, USA - TSNJ005 MetaG | ecosystem: Host-associated > Fungi > Mycelium > Unclassified | place: USA: New Jersey, Brendon T. Byrne... | reverse complement strand
TTGGGCAATCTGATGGTCAAGCTGATTTACGGCAAGATTCAGCGAGTCTTCCATTAATTTGCCTTCGTGACTGACCAATATTTCTTTTGTATAAAAATATATAACAATATCAACAAGCATAAGTGACATACTTCCAAGCAATATACAAAACAAAAAACGGTACCTCAGTTTTGATCATATGCTTGTCAGAATGGAAGAAAGCATGTTCTACCAATTCCTCCAGTCTGTTTGCTTCCTCCGCAATCCTTTCTTCTTGTATCTTCCCGCTTACGGCAAGATACACCTGACTGCCATATATTTGACTTAACAAATCATATACGTTCTCTGCTATCTCATATATTTCCCTCTCTGAATAGCGGTTTCCGTTTTTTCCCTTTCTGATAAATAATAATCCCTGATTTGGGTTTAAATTCACATAATCGAATCCAGGAATACTGCTCCTGAGCTCTTCCTCCGGGAAAATTGTTACCAGGCTGTCGAACACATTCTCTTTACAATCAATCAGGATGATCCTTGCATAATCCTTCAAAAAGCCAAGATTATCACCGGATATTTTTTCCTTCAACTGTATAAGCCCCATTCCCCCCTGAATCAATTGTATTAAAATATGCTGCTTCAGATAAGTCATTAATTTTTCCTGTTCTTCCTCTTCCCTATCCTTCTTCCTTATTTGCCGGATGATTTTCAGCATGACTCTTTCGAATTCCTCAGGGTTTAAGGGCTTCAGGAGATACTCGCTGACCCCAAATGAGAGAGCTGTCTTCGCATATTGAAAGTCATCATACCCACTAAAAATAATTACCTTCAAGTCAGGATACTTCTCCAAAGCTTTTTCCGACAGTTCCAGTCCGTCCATAAACGGCATTTTTACATCTGTAAATAGAATATCTGCCGGCTTGTCATTCAGTAGTTTCCAGGCTTCTGCACCGTTAGCTGCTGTGTCAAAACACAGTGGCAGCTTAAGCTTTTGTATGAGGTATATAATGCATTCCAATTCCATGTCTTCGTCATCTACAATTAAAATCTGTAATTCCTGCATGGCATAACCTCCTGTTCAATGCAGCTCCTATTCTTTTACTGAACCTAACGTAATTCCTGTTACAAAATATTTCTGCATGAATGGATAAATAACCAATATCGGAACCGTGGAAATTACAATCTTCCCTGCGTTGAATGTTTTTTGGGACATTTGCAATACCAATTGATCCGATGTTAATTTAGAAATATCTGCTGTATTTATCATCAGAGACTGAATATAGGTTTGTAAAGGAACCTTGGCCGGTGTGTTCATCAGCAGCATACCATCAAAGAAGCTGTTCCAGTGCGTGACTATACTGAACAAAGCCACAGTGGCTATTGCTGGTTTTGCCAGAGGAATGCATATCCGGGTCATCATCTGAAGCTGCCCCACTCCGTCAATCAATGCCGCTTCTTTCACTGCTTTCGGCTCATTTCTGAAAAAATTCATCAATAATATTACATTATAGACGGGTACTGCCCCTGGTATCACAAGTGCCCAGATGGAATCTATCAGTCCAGTGGACTTTATTACAAAATACCAGGGAACAATACTGCCCCCCAGCAACATTCCTGCCACCACAAACCACATATATTTGTCCCTGCTGGGAAACTCCCTCTTTTCCAGGCTCAGAGGATAAGCCATTAAGATAGTCATGGCCATATTGATGCCCACACCAAGAACCACCCTTTTTACAGACACTCCAAAAGCTTGAAAAAATCTGCCTTCCTTCATAATATACTTATAGGATGCAAGTGTAAAGTCCACCGGAAAAATCCCTACTTTCCCTGCCAAAACAGCATTTTTATCACTGAAGGACAAAGCAAGAACATGCATCAGGGGGATCAGGCAGAGCAGGCCCATAAACAATAGCAGCATAATTACCACAGTATCAAAAATACGGTTGCTCTTTGTATTATATTTTAACATTATCTTATCCCCTTTACTTAAAAAATACGGTAATTTGCAAATTTTTCTGCCAGCTTATTGGACACTATAATCAATAGAAAGCTGATAACGGACTTCATTACCCCCACCGCCGTAGCCAGGGAATATTGGGCATCCTGAAAACTTACCCGATAAACATAGGTATCTATAATATCTCCTGTTCGATATACAATCGGGCTGTAAAGGTTATAAACCTGGTCAAATCCTGCATTCATGATATTGGCTATATTCAATGTCATGACAAGTATGATTGTGGGTTTTATGGATGGAAGCGTGATATGCCAGATCCTCTGAAGCCTTCCCGCACCGTCCATTACTGCCGCTTCATACAGTTCCTGATTGATTCCTGCCAATGCGGCAATAAAAATTATTGCATTATAGCCGAATTCTTTCCAGACATCAGACCCAATGATTATTGGTCCGAACCACTTATTGCTCCCTAAGAATACAATACCTTCCTTCAGAATACCCAATTGGATCAGCAGCTGATTAAGCAGACCGGATCCATCAAAGATATTCCGGAAAATTGTCGCCAATATCACCCAGGAAAGGAAGTGCGGTAAATAGCAGATTGTCTGCACTCCCTTCTTGAATCTTACTCCCGGTGCTTCATTCAGTAAAATGGCAAAAAAGATGGCAATCAGCAAGTTACCTACAATCTTCCCTATAGCAATCACCAGGGTATTGCGAAATATCAGAAAAGCATCCGGAAGCTGAAACATATATTTAAAATTATCAAGCCCCACCCATTCCGATTTCATAAATCCCAATATCGGCTGGAAATTCTGAAATGCAATCACATTTCCCAAAAAGGGGATTATGGTATAAACTGTCAGAATAACTACGCCGGGCAAAAGCATCAGATGATACGGCAGGGTACGAAAATCTCTTTTTTCTCTTTTTTCTCTTTTTTCCATAAATGACTCCTTTTATAAAAACATACGATGAAATAAGACCACCCTGCAATGAAGTGGCCTTATCATTTCACATCAGTCCTGAACATACTCCTTTAATTCTGTAGTGATTTCATCACCTCCTAATGATTTCCACTTTTCTACAAAATCATCAAACGCATCAATATCTGCCTCACCGCTCAGAATCTGCAGAAAAGTCTCATCCTCCAGCTTCTCAAGGGTTGCCCACTTTCTGTTCATAGTATCTGTTTTCGCATAGGTCGCTCCGTAAACCTTGTTTATAATGTTCTCGCTGCTTTGAATAAGATAAGATGATGTGGTATATGCCCAGCCATTTGCCCTATTATCCCCAACCGCTTCTGCAAGTCCATTCTCTTCAACCAGTTTATAAGAATTATACCAGTCCGCTGCTTCTTCACCGATTTCATCAAGTCCCTTCACCCCATTCACCACATCCATTACCTGCTGTGCCTTTACTTCTTTGTCGTTATACCTGCTAACCAGCATGGTAAACGGAGCCATATTCCATGCAACGCTCACTTCGTCCGATAAACCCGCCCATTGGCGAATAACTCTTTCCGGACCTTCATTATTATAGTTAATCCAGTTAATCGTCTTGATTACAGCTTCCTTCATTGCCTCAGTTGCCCCTGCTTTCAGTACCACATAAGAATTCGTTGGGGAAATCATATGGGTATTATATTTCCCGTCCTCTGTCAGCGGAGCCAGATACACATTCCAATAAACCTCCGGTTCTGTTTGAGTGATATTCAGCAGCGGCCATGATAAATTCCACCATGCACCAAAAAACACTCCTGCCTGCCCGCTGCTGACCATTTCATTGCAAATCTCATCATCCCTTACCGTAAAAGATGCATCTATGATACCGCTTTCCATCAGTTTCCTGATTTCAGATAATGCCGTCTTTGTTTCTTCCGTAATGGAACCATACACCAATTCTCCTGTTTCGTCTGTAGTCCAAAACTTCGGGTAAGAATGGTATAATGCAAACAATGCATCGACTCCATATGAATTATTACCGCCGGCACTGACTACCGTGGAATCCGCAAGGATTCCGTCAGTCACTCTCCCACCGGGATTTTTCTCTTTAAACGTCTGCGCAATATTTATGATATCCTCTAATGACTCAGGTGCCTCCAATCCAAGCTCTTCCATCCAATCTCCCCTGATAAACAGCATAGGGATTCCATCTGATCCTGCTGATATGCCGGGCATTGCCATTAGTCTGCCGTTAAAAGAAGCACTGCCCAATGTTTGCTCCCTGACTGTTTCATAAGATTCCCTCAATCCATCTGAAACATATTTTTCATATGCATCCGTCAAATCTTCTACTGCTCCTGCATTCACAAGCTGACGCAGCTGAGCTTCCGTCACAACCATCACATCCGGCATATCACCTGAAGCAATTGCCATAGAGACTTTGGTTTCATAATTGGAACCGTCCACAGCAAAATCAAATTCATAATTTACATTCAATGTTTCTTCAAAAAAATCAATATAAAAATTATCAGTGGAAGTCTGTCCGTCCGGATATGTAGTACTTGACGAATCCCCTCGCCCTACATGCAGGGTAACCGGCTCACTGACCGGTCCAAATGGATCCGCATCTTCATGATTCGATTGAGACGCATCCTGTGCCGCCATATCCTGCGATGAGGTATCCGCCTCCTGTACATCTGAGTGTTCAGCATTTGATGGTCCAACTGCATTTTCATTTCCATTGCTGCCACAACCTGCAAGAAGGCTGCCAACTATGCATGCGGCCGTTAAACCGCCTATAATTCGCTTAAACTTTTTCATATGCAATCCCTTTCTGTGTCCATTGACGTTTTTTTGTAAAAGTAATTTGTTTCTGCTTAAAGTATATCCGACATAATTAGCTTCGTACATATCAAAAATCGAACGGTATATATCAAATATTTTACCTGATACATTAATTTTACATACGCTTTACAATACGCTTTACATACAGGAAAATTGATATGGTATTTGTTGACGGTTTGTGCTATAATGCGGCTATATAATCCTTTCATCTTAGCATTATGCGAGACGGAAGACATGGTTGCATCAGCGCCAGACGCTGTCAATATACAAAGAGGGATCCTGATATGAAAAAAATCGTAAACACAAAGCTTTATGCGGGTTTGGTTGCCAGTTTTTGCGTAATCATTTTATTCTCTGTTATTTTAACCGCTGTAGGAGCCATAACCATAAAGCGTGTCAGGGACAATTACGATTATACCGTATCCATGCCTGAGATAAAAATCCGTCTGTTGAAGGATATCAAAACGGATTTTATGATTATGCGCTACAGAGTCGCTAATTATGTTATGAACAGCGGGGACGAGGAGTATATAAATGGAACAGCCAGCCGCCAATATGATACTTCCATGCAGACTCTTATGCAGCATTTGGACGACTATATTGTGCTTAATATGGATGATAACCGGCAGGATGCAGATTCCGCTGAGGAAAACATACGCAACGCTGAAAATTTCAAAGATCTTATATCTCAGTATACGGTATTTGCCGATGAAGTGAAGACCTTTTCCCTGCTGGGTGATGCTCAGGAGGCAGATAATGTTCTTAAAAGCGCTATTTCCATTGCTGAAACGTCATTGGAATTGCTGGATGAAATGATATACGACTCCGAAAAGGATATTCAGCAAGTCAGTATAGATGTGAATATTAAAGCAAGCGGCTCCATCATATTCCTTCTTTCTCTGTCATTTGTTCTTGTTATTTTAGCCGTTGCTTTATCTTTTTTTGTAGTCAGAGCCACCAAAAGTTACATTGCACACCTGCGGGAGGCGGAGCTTGCTGCGGAAGAATCATCCCATATGAAATCCGTTTTTCTTGCCAACATGAGCCATGAGATCAGAACACCCCTGAACGGCATTATAGGATTTTCCGAGCTTTCGCTTGATGACAGTCTCTCTCCCAGAACCAAAGATTATCTTGAAAAAATCAAATACAGCTCTGAGGGACTCTTGCAGATAATCAATGATGTCCTTGATATTTCTAAAATTGAAGCAGGAAAAATGGAGTTGGAGATTATTCCGTTCAGCATACAGGAGCTATTTAGAGTATGTCAGGCAATTATCGCGCCAAAGGCACTGGAGAAGGGTGTCACACTGTTTTGCTATGCCGAACCATCAGTGGGCAAAAAGCTGTTGGGTGACCCCACGAAGCTGCGTCAGGTCTTGTTGAATCTTCTTTCAAATGCTGTCAAATTTACAAATGTCGGTATTGTGAAGCTCTTATCCAATGTAACCGAAGAATCTGAAGACAGTGTTACAATGCACTTTGAGGTAAAGGACAGCGGCATTGGGTTGACACCTGAGCAAGTTAACAGAATATTTGATCCGTTCATGCAGGCGGATAACGGCACTACCCGCAAATATGGCGGAACAGGACTCGGACTTCCGATCACAAAAAATATTATCGATATGATGGGCGGGGATCTGGCTGTAGAAAGCACACCTGGCATAGGCAGTAAGTTCAGCTTTGATCTGACCTTTAAGACCATTAATATACCCGCCGAAACCAGAGAAATAACAATAGAAAAACTGGAAAAACCCTCCTTCAGCGGTGAAGTGCTTATTTGTGAAGATAACCGTTTAAATCAACAGGTTATATGCGAACATCTTTCAAGAGTCGGACTTAAAAGTATTGTGGCGATTAATGGCAAGGAGGGTGTTGACTATGTCCGTGAGCGTAATAATAAGGGCGAGCCTCCCTTTGACCTTATATTTATGGATATACATATGCCCGTAATGGACGGTCTGGAAGCGTCGGCTGAGCTTGAAAAAGCAGGAAACAAGACGCCGGTAGTGGCACTTACCGCCAATGTTATGCCCACAGACAAGGAAACATACCGGCAGTTTGGCATGCCGGACTGTCTGTCAAAGCCTTTTACAGCACAGGAGCTTTGGATCTGCCTGCTTAAATATCTCAAGCCCATAAACCTGGAAGCCGGTGATATCAGAGAGCAATCAGAGACGGACAAGAAGCTGCAGGAGCAGATTTTATCCAACTTCTTCCATGATAATCAAACCACATATCGGGATATAAGTGATGCAGCAAAAGCGGAGGATATAAAGCTGGCACACAGACTGGCGCATACACTGAAAAGCACTGCAGGACTGATTGGCAAGACTACACTGCAGGAAGCAGCCGAAACGATTGAGCGTTCCCTTGCAAATGAATCTCCACATGTTACAGATGACCAAATGCAGGTTCTTGCTTTTGAGCTTGACACTGTTCTTGCCGAACTTGGGGAGGTTTACGGTGTTTCGAAACCGAGTAAACCGTCACAGGAAACCATTGATATAAATAAATCCCTTGCATTGCTGGATGTGCTGGAACCGCTGCTTAAATCCGGTGATACCGATTGTCTGGATATGACGGATGATCTGGCAGCATTTAAAGGCACCGACATTCTGATCAGTCAAATTGACGCATTTAACTTTGCACAGGCAATCATAACTCTTAACGAAATAAAACTGGATTTGGTGCGTGAAAAAAATGGAAAAAAAATTTAAAATATTGATTGTAGATGATGAGCGCTCTAATATACTTACCTTGAATCATATATTGAAGCCAACATATCAGACTCTTGCCGCAATTGACGGAAAGACGGCACTTGCGATAGCAAAGGAGAATACTCCCGACCTCATTTTACTTGATGTAATCATGCCTGACATCAGCGGGTTTGAGGTGCTTGCCGAATTAAAACACAATGACCACACCCGCAGGATACCTGTTGTTTTTATCACGGGTCTGGACAGTATCGAGGACGAGGAGAAAGGCTTCGCTCTTGGCGCCGCGGATTATATTACGAAGCCCTTTCACAGTGCAATCGTTAACGCAAGAGTTAAAATGCAGCTGCAAATGGTTGAGTATGTCCGTACAATCGAGCGTTTGAGCAGGATTGATATGTTGACAGATTTAACCAACAGACGCGGCTTCGATGAGCAATTAATCCTGGAGTGGCAGCGTGCCAAGCGTGAACAGGAACCGCTCAGCATTTTGATGATTGATATAGACAAATTCAAAAATTATAACGACACATACGGACACCTGAAAGGCGATGCCTGCTTACAAACCCTTGCGGCTACCCTCAAACAAACGCTGAAGCGCGGAACGGATATGGCCGCCCGCTGGGGAGGTGAGGAGTTTGCTGTCCTGCTGCAAAACACCGATATAAACGGTGCGATGTCTGTCGCTGAGAATATACGTGCCAATGTGGAGAAGACACCAATATTCGGATCCGATATATCCGTAACTGTCAGTATCGGCGTTAAAGCAATAATACCCACCGAGAGTGATGCAATGGACGATTTTATCAACGCTGCCGACAAGGCTCTCTACTGCGCAAAGGACTTGGGCAGAAATCGGGTATGTCCGGCAATGTAGGATTATGACATTCAGCCATCATTCTGGCTGTTGTCATTACGGATACGCACATATACAATCTTCAATATTTTATTATGAGGATTCTTCATTGACTTCACTTCCAGTGATTTAAGGGATTCAATCAATCGGTTCAGTTTCTGGAATTTATAATTACGCGGATCAAATCCCGGGATACGTTTATTCAGATGATTTCCGATATCAGAAAGATCAATCCACCCATCATCATCTGCATTGGCTGCAATAATGGAAATAATTTCCTTTTCCACATCGTCCTTACTGGGTATATTATTGGGCTCCGCCTCTTCCGTTTCAACCTCCTCCTTGTTCTCCACAACATTTTTAACAGGCTTTGCGGGTTTTGCGATACGTTCCTCGTCCTCCTTATATAATACATCCAGAAATTTAAAAGTTTCACACGCTGCCACAAGTGAACCCGGCGTTTTCTTCTCTCCCATTCCGATTATAGTCATGCCGGATTCACGCAGCCGCATTGCCAGCTTCGTAAAATCACTGTCAGAGGTTACCAGGCAAAAACCATCCACATTCTCTGAGTACAGAATATCCATAGCGTCAATGATTAATGCCGCATCCGATGCGCTCTTGCCTTTTGTATAATTACTTTGAAATACTGGTGTTATGGCATATTCTTTTAAATTATTATTCCAGCTTAAAACACTGGGTTGGGTATAATCACCATACAATCTTTTGTATGTGGCAATACCAAAATTACTTACCTCATCCATAATTGATTTAACATATTTAGGAGATACATTCTCTGCATCTATTAAAACTGCGATTCGTTTTTCCTTATCCATGGCTGCTCCCATCTGCCGGCTTATTCTCCAAAGCATATCCGGCATACATACTATAACAACTCATTGCTGACGCTGTGTTACTATTCCAGTTTGACGCTGTTCACAGAAACGATTCACTCACTATAATATCTTCCATAAAGCTCCGGTCTCCTGTCCTGCTTCAGTGGAAACTGCGAACGATACCGGTCAACAACCTCCATATCCACCGTAGCAAACAAAATTTCTCCGGCTGTTTCCTTCGATATCAATTCTCCATAAGGATCAAATGCCATACTGCTTGGTTCGAAGTAAAGACCATTCCCGGGTCCCGTACGGTTTACACCCAGAATATAACATTGGTTTTCAACAGCCCTTGCCTGCAATAGCAGCTTCCAATGTGCAATCCGCTCCCAGGACCAGTTGGCAATGACTATGATCACTTTATTTTTCTGAGAGCTTATTTGAAAAATTTCCGGAAAGCGCAGATCATAGCATATAAAGCACCCAAAAGGGACTCCTTGAATCTCACACCCGGTGATACTGGTGCCGCTGATATAATGCTTTTCCTCCCCACCATAAGAAAAAGGATGGATTTTATCATATTGCATGATTACTCTTCCCTTTTCTGCTGCTGCCAGACAATTGATTCCCATTCCCTGTGCCTTTTCAGATCCTTCAGGTAATCTGACGTATCCAAATACAATAACCAGGGGATATTTACAGGATAACTTCTGTATTTCCCTTACCGTGTCCGTAATGGCGGCTCCTGCCTGCACTTCATTTACCTTTTCAGCAATTGCCTCAATGTCCATGGAGAAACCGGTAAAGGACATTTCTGGAAAAATAATCATATCTGCTCCTGCCGCAGCTGCCTTTTGTATAAGTGTCTCAGCCTTTTCCAAATTTTTAGCCTTGTTCTCCCAGGCAATATCCATTTGTGTCAATGCGATTTTCATAGTTCTCATAATTATTTTTTCTTTCTTTTTCTATTACTTCCGGTTTTTACAGTTACGTTTTTATGGATTGGTACATTCTCAGGCCTCCCAGGTTCCGGATCTCCATGCTCCGTACTGCATTTACATGCATTCCGTTCATTAACGCTTTCACGCAGCAATACATACACCGTAGACAACAGAGGAATAAAAAGCAGCATTCCGGCAATTCCAAACAAACTACCGCCCACACTTACCGCCATAAGTACCCAAATCGAGGGCAGACCCACAGAATTTCCCACAACTCTGGGATAGATCAGATTTCCTTCTATCTGCTGCAGTATCAGGAACAGGATGATAAACCACAAAGCCTGCATCGGGTTATCAATCAAAATCAGAAATGCCCCTACAAAGCAGCCGATAAAAGTACCCACAACAGGAATCAATGCAGTAAAGGCAATCAATACCCCCACCAAAACCGCATACGGCATGCCAAATATACTCATGGCCACAACAAACATAAAGCCAAGTATGACCGCTTCCAGACACTGAACCGTAATAAAATTACCGAAATTCCTGTTAAGCAATGTCATGATGTAATTTACCCTGTGGTCCGCTTCAGACGGCAGGTATGCGCTTGACAGCCTTTTCATCTGATTTTCCAGCTTCTCTTTCTGCAGCAGTATATAAATTGCAAAAATAATGGCTACCACAGTATTTATAATCCCTTCCACAATACTGCTGGCCACATTGACCGTGGATGTCAGCACGTCAGCGGCACCATTCCTGAGGAAATTTATCACCGTATCAATTACCGTATCCCAATTGATTTCCATTTCTGTCAGCTTGTTGATCTCTTCCTGCAGCTGGGGGTAATCCTGACTGAGATTATCCAGATCCGCCAGTACTTTTTCTGTGAAAGCCGGAATCTTATTGCCCAGTTCACCTACTGTTTTCGTTACCTGCGGAACCACAGTAGCCACCACTATGATAATGACCAGTATTATAATAATAAATGCAAGAAGCAGGCTGACGGATCTTTTCAACCGGACTCCGGCTTTTCCACTCCATTTTTTAAAGACATTATTTTCTATTGCCCTCATAGGCAGATTTATGACAAATGCAATCCCGCCGCCAATGATAAACGGCTTTAATATCTTATACCCCAACACTAATCCTGTATATACCTGGCTGCTGTACATAAGCATCAGTATCAGCAATGCCGCCAATACCATCAGTCGGCGAATCTGCCTGATCTTCTCTTTCTCAAATCCCATATAGCTCTCCTGTATCTTTTCCAGCCAAAAGCCGTATCAAGAACTCCCATACTCGTTTTGTTGAACTAATACTGAGCACTTCCTCCGTTGTATGGATATCCTTCATATCCGGTCCAAAGGATACACAATCCAAATCTGCTATCTTACTGCATAAAATACCGCATTCCAGCCCGGCATGAATTGCCTCTACCCTGGGTTTGACACCATACATCCTTTCATATAAGGCTGTCATTTTATCCCTGAGAGGAGAATCGGCCCGATATTTCCAGCCCTGATAATCTCCACTGATCGAAAGTGTTCCTCCCGTCAGGCTGAGTATTGCTTCGACTCTGGAAATTAATGCCCATTTTGCGCTGTCAATGCTGCTGCGTACGGCGATCCGTATATGCAGATTTACCTCCCCGGTATCATTTTTCATAAGACTCATCTGTCCATTATTTAATGAAGTCTCTGCCAGATTCTCAATCTCCGCACTCATAGCCTGTACACCATTTGGCAAAGCATGCAGTAATGCCGCACATTTTACAGTACTCTCATGAGTTAAGCATAAATAACTTTTATCTGTCTTTTTCGTGACATATAATGAAAAATCCGGTTCCCTTTTTCCAAGCTCTTCTTTTAAACAAAGGTCTTCTTCTCCTATTGCCTTTATAAAAGAATCCTCTTTATCAGGTGCAATCAATACAACAGCCCTTGCCTCTCTGGATATTGCATTATCAGCAAGCCCACCCGCTGCATCTACTATACGAATCAGCGACTTCCGGACAAGATTCCAAAGTACCCTGCCCATCAGGCTGTTGGCATTTCCTCCGCCTTTATGGATTTCAATGCCGGAGTGTCCGCCCAGCAGGCCGGTAAGCACGATTTCATATGCACAGCCTTCCTGTTCCATCGCCGAAAGCGGCTGCATGATATCAAGCCTGGCACCACCTGCACAACTGGTCATGAAAAACCCTTCCTCATCGGTATCTATATTCAGCATACGTTTCCCTTTGAGTTTGGACAAATCAATCTCTCTGGCACCATCCATTCCCACTTCTTCATCCACCGTTATAATCACTTCCAACCGGGGATGTTCCAGGGAATCTGAATCAAGCAGGGCAAGTGCAAAAGCCACGGCAATTCCATCATCACCGCCAAGACTGGTCCCCTCCGCATACACATAATCATCCTTCACAGCCAGCCGCAATCCATCCTTCTCCATATCAATATCACAATCCGGCTTTTTCACCGCCACCATATCCATATGTCCCTGCAGGATGATTGCCGGTTCCTCTTCATAACCCGGCGTTGCTTCCTTTACTATGATAACATTTTTCACCGCATCCTGGATATAAAAAAGATTCCTCTCCCGTGCAAATCCAACCAGATAATCGCTAATCTGGTCCGTATTACCCGATCCGTGAGGAATCCTGCTGATTTCTTCGAAATAATTAAATACACTTTGCGGTTCCAGATGAGATAAAACTCCCATGTGCTTTTCCATCCTTTCATTTTTGAAAATTTGATTTATAAAATAGATCCCCAAACAGAGCCGTTACTGCAGCCGCCTGGTCAGCAGCCAGATGCTCTTGCTCTGCCAGAACTGCTTCCGTATACTGAAGAAAGGCGCTCCTGTTAATCTTGAAGTATTATGAATGACAAATAAATACTAACATAACTTTATGGCTTTTGAAAGCGGTTTTGTGAAATTTAAATATAAATTAATAGTGTTATATTTTATACTGCTGTTTCGTGTACTGGTGGGGGGTGAAAAATCCGGACGAGCAAGGTACAGGTATGGTTTTCCGGCAGCGGAGGAGACAAGGCTCAGGGGCAGGGATACGGGACAAACCCGAAGGGCGTACAGCAGCTTTTTCAGTGCGGAAGATCGCGCCCAGTATCTCTAAATAGCATTTTTTTCGGTTGCTTTTGTCTTTCGTTACT